>WSSedL1CaDRAFT_10000029_pt1 | contig 81289 bp, 57 predicted proteins | sample WetSurSL1Cattail_FD_9464 | JGI IMG/M metagenome (IMG submission 9464)
CATCCACATCGCCCGACATAAGCAGGATACTACCTGAAGATTCAACCGGAGTGGACCGAATGGCAGTTTTATCGTGCGAAACCACCTCGTCTTCAGAATAACGTGTATCAATCTTTGGTTTAAAAATCTCAACACGCTGTTTGGCAAAGTTAGCCCGTTTCAACCTACGAATCAGCTCTTCCGTTTTGCCGGAAAACATAGATCCACATATCACCTCAATGCTTCCACGTCTTTGCTGATTCGGATGGTTTTTTTCTGAATAAATCATGCTCTGTTTTTGAAAATTTGTTTTAGTTTTTTCTGTTTATGCCTCGTTTATTGTACCTTTACAGCCGTTTAATGTTCGAGACAATAATTTACATTTATTGAACTCTGCAAAGATAAAAAAATAACAAGGACGAAAATTGCTTTTAAGCAGAAAAATATAAACAGAAGGTCAATTCGTCTTTGAATTCGAAAACTACGAATATTAATACACTTTAAAAAAAGAATGAACAATACGGAAAAAGCATCCTCCACCCAAACAACGGGAGCAAAACTTTACGTGGTACCTACTCCGGTGGGCAATCTGGAAGATATGACATTTCGGGCCATACGGATACTGAAAACTGCAGATTTAATTTTAGCCGAAGACACACGCACCAGCGGATTTCTTTTGAAACACTTTGAGATAAAAACGCCTATGCAGTCGCACCATAAATTCAACGAACATAAAACGGTAGAGAGCGTTGTTCAGCGAATTAAAAGCGGTCAGATGGTAGCACTTATTTCGGATGCGGGGACACCGGCTATCTCCGACCCCGGTTTTTTGGTGGTACGTCAGTGCGTTGAAAATGATATTGAAGTAGAATGCTTGCCCGGTGCCACAGCTTTTGTACCGGCTCTTGTTGCTTCGGGCTTACCGAACGACCGGTTTTGTTTTGAGGGATTTCTACCTCAGAAAAAAGGCAGGCAGACTAAAATAAACGATTTGGCTACCGAAAAACGGACCATGATTTTCTACGAGTCGCCTTTCAGATTACTGAAAACATTGACACAGCTTTCGGAAGTTTTCGGAACTGATCGTCGGGCATCCGTTTCGCGCGAAATATCCAAGATTTTCGAAGAGACCAGAAGAGCGACATTGGCCGACTTAGTGCAATATTTCACCGAACATAATCCTAAAGGTGAAATTGTGCTAATTGTTGCAGGGTTAGAAGAATAACATTACCTTTGTGCGCATAAAACGGAGCCCGAAACAGGCTCGTTTTACTTTATTTTTTCATTGCCAATAGTTTTATTTTATTATATATTTCTGTATGAGATCAACTCTCTTTTCACTGTCTATTTTGCTTGTTCTGTTTACTTCATGTGGAAAACAATCTTCAGATTACAGATCGCTTCAGGCTCAGAACGATTCATTACAGAATGCCAAGCAGAAACTTCAGGAAGAAGTGGACGGATATTTTTCGGCTATGAATCAGATAGAACAAAATATCGAAAAGATTAAAAGTACTGAAAATACTATTTCTATTCAGCCTGTTGGGAAAGAGCTGGATGATGATATGCGTACCAAGATCAACGATGATATGACCTACCTGAATGACATGCTTCAGGCCAACAAAGATGAACTAGCCCGACTGAAAGCGAAAATAAAACGCAGCGCCTTCAGGTCGTCAGAACTGGAACGCACCGTTACCCGGCTAACAAAAGCTCTGGAAGAAGAAACCACTAAGGTGGCTCAACTGCAAACAGAACTGGCTCAAAAAGACTCGCTGATTGTAAAACTGGACACGAAAGTTTCGGAGATGGGTAAAAATCTGGAAGATTTATCGACCGACAACAAATCAAAAGAAACAAAAATCAAGGAACAGGATGAAGCAATTCACACGGCCTGGTATGTTTTCGGCACAAAACAGGAGTTGAAAGAGCAAAAAATCGTCACTACCGAAGGACTCTTCAGCCAGCAACGGGTACTGCAACACGATTTCAACAAAAACTATTTTGTACGGATAGATGCACGCAACACCAAGTCTATTCCACTTTACTCATCACGAGCCAAAATCCTGACCAGTCACCCAAAATCGTCTTACACGCTGGAAAAACAAAACGGCAATTTTGTCCTGCTTATTACCGACACCGATTCGTTCTGGAGTATCAGCAAGTATCTGGTTGTTGAGGTAGAATAAAAAATGACAACCCCTAACCCCTAAAGGGGAACCGGATTACTAAAATTAAACTGACATCATAAGTAACTACAAGTAAATAGTTACAAGACTGTTTATCTGAATATGGCCTATAAAAAAACATATCATTACTTATTATTGAAACTCTCATGCAAAAGAGAATCATAACAAAACTAACTAAGTTTCCCCTTTAGGGGTCAGGGCATGTATAAAGCTATTTTTATCGATCTGGATGACACTCTTTGGGATTTTCATGCCAATGCGCGGTCATCATTACAGGAGTTGTACGACGCAAAGAATCTGGGTAGGTATTTCGATAGCTTCGACCAATATTTCAATATCTACGCCAAGCGGAATGTAGAACTTTGGGAGCAATACGGCAAAGGCACCATCAGCAAGGAAGAACTATCGCTCGAGAGGTTCCGCCATCCACTGCTTCAGGTGGGCATAGACAATGCAGCACTAGCCGACCAAATAGGCGAGGAATACATGGAGCTGCTACCTACACGCACCGCTCTGGTACCCCATGCAAAAGAATTGCTGGACTATCTCTACCCGAAATATTCGCTCACCATTGTGTCCAACGGATTTGTAGAGGTACAATACAAAAAACTACAGAGTTCCGGCATAGCACACTGCTTTGCGCACATAGTGCTTTCCGAAGCCGCTAAGGCATTAAAACCCGACAAACGTATATTTGAATATGCCATGCAGCTCAACCGCGTTACAGCGCCCGAATGCATTATGATAGGCGACAGCTACGAAGCCGACATCCGAGGTGCCCAAAACGCCGGAATCGACCAAATTTACTTTCAGCCCTCACACACTCCGGAGGAAAAACCGGCAACCTATCGGGTGAAGTCACTGGAGGAAATAAAAGAGATAATTTGAAAAATAAAACATTTTTAAGCAAAATCTACACACCAACTAGAACAGTTCATTTGCTTCTACTAAAACGATTTTAGTAACTCATAACAAAAGCTCTCATTTGCAGTAGGCATGAGAGCTTTTTACAAATCAGAGCGTTCAGTAAGCATATTTACAATCAATGAGTACTTCAATATTAAAATTGGTTTTTGAGCAGTTAGTTACAGAATTATAGGTTAGATATCTTCTTTGCTTTCAAAAAACAAGGAAGATAAGCAATGTACAAAAAGAAAGAGACTATCTCAAAATAACATTTTGGATAGTCTCTTCTTAGTTAATTTAATGTTGGCATTTTATTTAAATTACTCTAATCAGTAGAGAAACATCTATAAATTACTTTAATCCGGTACGTGTATCCCACCACATTTGTTTACCCCAGAAATAATCAACTTCTGCAGCTGCTTCAACTGAACAATTTGCAGTATTTAGATTACGTTCTGTATCAGGATACCCATAACACATTGGAGGAGTATTATGACCTGGATAATAACTGTCAGGTGCAACTATGTTACCTGATGGATAACCACTCATCCGATATAAAGACCATGCTTCCATTCCATTTTTAAATACTGATATCCACCATTGAGTGAAAAGTTGCTCCTGAGTACCATCATATTTACCTGCATTAGCTAAAAATGTAGAAGCATCACTTGCACTACCACCATTTTCTTCAATCGACAGTGTTACAGCTTCTTCATAAGCTGCTTGTTGAGTTAAACCGACATTCCAACCTTTGCTGGCAGCATAGGATATAGCGAAATAAGTTTCGCAACTTCTCATCCATGGAGAAAAGCCTGTTAACGAGCTTACAGACATAAAACGCGTGCCAATCCCTGAATACGCTGCAACGTTTGCAGCAGCTTCAAGACCATTCTGATAGCCTACATATTCTACGGCACCACTCACTCCATTGGTATAATTAACCGTTGGTTTTGCATAAACAGGCAAACGAGGGTCATTTGCTCCAATTAAGGTCTCAATCATTAATTTACTAACACCATACTCATTTGGACGAGTCAGATAGTAATCTGCGTATGGTTCAGGATATTCATTATCCCATTGGAAAAAGACATTATCACTATTACTTTCCAATACAGGATATGTGGTAGGATCCCCTAAAATCTCTTCAAATGTTGATTTCGCATCACTAGCATCTACGTTTGCTATACGTGCAGCTATACGAAGGCGTAAAGAGTTGCCATATTTTTTCCACGCAGCAATATTACCATTCAAGAGAACATCACCGTCTCCCAATTTATCACCCGTCACATCTAATGCAGCCACTGCAGTCTTTAACCGTTTCAGTAAGTCTGGATATATAGCAGATTGCTTATCATAAGCTGGTTTAGTGACACCGCTTTCTAGCTTTAATGCATCAGAATAAGGAACATTACCCCAACGATCACTGATAACCTGAAAAATCTGACACTGAAAAATTGTAGCTACTGCCCACATGTTCGAACCTTCTGTCGATTTATTTATAATTGCCTGAAGATTGCTGACTGTGTAATAACAAACATTCCACGATTGAGTATTAACAGTAGGGCGAAAACTATAATATCCCTCATCATTATACATCCATTTTGCAATCTGACCTGAAAAGCCATCAGATTCATTCAAATCAAACCACGAATCAAACATATTGCCAGAAGAATAGCGTAAACAATAAGCAAGTATATTAGTTGAAGGTACAAGCGCAGCACTAGGATTATCCGGATCTGTATTGACTTTATCAAAGCTACTTGTACAACTTGAAATCATCAACATTATTACCATCAATAGTATCGATATTTTGAAATTATATATTTTCATACTCTTTTATTTATGAATTAAAACGTAAGATTAAATTTAACACCAATACTTCGTGTCGGAGGAACTGAGTTGCTTTCAAATCCCACACTAGTATTGCCAGAACCCATACTACTTTCAGGATCTATTTTAGCTTGGTTATTACCTGACAACCACAAAATTGCCACATTGCTACTAACCAATGAAACCTTAGCATCTGTTATAAACTTGGTGCGTGCTATAATTGATTTAGGAAAAGTATATGTTAAGTGTATCTCGCGAAGTTTCAAATATGAACCATCAGCTATATCCAATTCTTTATTTGAGTAATACGAATAAAACCATTTGTCAGCACTAATGGTCTTTGTATTTGTAGTTCCATCTGCTAGTACACAGGTTTTATTAGTCAAAACATCTTTTCCTACCACTACACCAGTCTCACGAATGTTTCCGGCTGCGGTGTAATCAAGGAGACCTGTATATGTTGTGAACATTTGAGTTTCAGAGAAGAAATCGCCTCCCTTGCGAAAATCGAGCAAAAATCCGAAAGACAAGTTTTTATATGAAAATTCATTGCTCCATCCTGCCAACCAATCGGGGGTAACATTACCAATTTTTTTATTAGCTACTGTTACAGGAAGGCCATTTGAACCTATAATAACACGACCTTGATCATCTGTTTTGAATCCGGTTCCATAAAGTGACCCCCAAGATTCACCAACCTTAGCATAATTATATACACTCCAATCTGAGTTAATTGTATATGTATCTAATCCATCGGCAAGCGATACTACTTTACTCTTGTCTTTTGACCAATTAAAAGTTGTTGTCCAGTTAAATCCATTCACATTTTTGATAATATCTGCTGAAAGTGTAAGTTCCAGACCCTTATTAGTAACTTTTCCAGCATTTATCAATGCATATCGATAACCTGTTGAAACAGGAACCTCTACTGTCATAATCTGATCACTCGTAGTCTTGTTGTAATAGGACAAGTCTAAATGAATTCTATTCTTTAGAAATGCAGCTTCGATACCTACTTCTTTAGTATTAATACTTTCTGGCTTCAAGTTCGAATTGGCCAAAGTCTTCGATTTATAAAACTGTGATACACCATTGATTGTAGAGCTTGTAGGTGTTACTTCAGATGCCGGTGTAACATAATAAAGACCGGTACGATATGCAGTCGTTGCATTACCAATCTGAGCAATATTTCCTCTGATTTTCAAATAACTCAATGCATCGCTTTTTAATGCTTTGAATGTTTCAGTAGGTATCCAGCTTAAACTAACTGAAGGATAGAAGAACGAGTTATTAATTGTAGAACTCCAGTCATTCCGAGCACTAGCTTCCAAATACACCTGACCTGCATAACCTACAGCGGCATTACCGTAAACAGAATTAGAACGTATGTGTGAATGATCCATAGAAGTGTATGGGGTTCCAACTACATTTGCCATTGTATATAATCCCGGAATTGTAAGACCATTTGAAGCAGTTGCTCCTTCAGCAGACTGACTCCAAGTCATATCGCGATAGTTTGCACCGGCTAATGCATCCACAGAGAAATCTCCAAACTTCTTATCGAAATAAGCAATAAAATCTGCATTAAGCTCGTGACGGTCTTCCAAAGTTTGTTGAAACCATCCATTCGGACAATCTGTACTGTATAATACTTTCTGGAATGTATTGTCATGATAGAAATCATAACCTGCCCTACCCTCAAACTTCAACCAATCAGTTGGTTTGAAAAATATTGAGCCTTTTGATATCACGCGATCGCGGTCATAACTATTTGTGTTATTATACAAATTATAATATGGATTAACATGAAATGCCTGAATCCAGTTATACGGATGTCCTGTCACAGGATCAGTTGCAGTATAATTAGCTTTCAAATCTTTCATATCAACCTGCCGACCGAACCACTGAAATATAGATTGTAATGGGTTTGATGATGTATAACCTGTTGACATAAGATTATCGCTTTTTACTTTATTGTAATTTACCGAGAAATCAGAACTTATATATTTATTAAAATTGTATTGCCCATTCAAGACAATATTATACCTTTTTTGATCAGTATTTGGCACTGTCCCCTTTTGATCACGATATCCTATGGATGCACGATAAGACCCATTTTCGTTCGAATTACTGAAAGCTAAATCATGGCTTTGAGAAAAACCTGTTTGAAAAAAGTCTTTAATATTATTGGGATGCGACACCCAATCAGTAGCCTGACGCACTCCATTAACAATTGGACTATTGTATTGAGGTATTTTTAAGCCAATATCCAAACGTGGTCCCCAACTTTCATCATCACCGTCATTAACACCACTGCCTGTTCCATCAACATAGCTATAACCTACACTTGTAGCATAGTCCTGATAACTTGTTCCTGCAGCCTTAGCTCCTGAAGCGTTCCAATAATATTCAGATCCTTGATAACCCTGCCCGTATTTATTCTGATAATTTGGCAAATGATAAATGTTATCTAAAGTAAAACTTCCATCATAATTAACTCGCATCTTACCAGCAGAAGATTTGCCCTTCTTCGTAGTGATCAGAATTACACCATTTCCTGCGCGCATTCCATAAAGTGCAGCAGATCCACCTTTCAATACAGAAATATTCTCAATATCATTTGGGTTAATATCATTCAAACCCGAACCAGTATCCAAAATACCTTTACCATCGCTACCATACTGACTCCCCGCACTACCATCCATAGGCACACCATCAATTACGATCAACGGATCATTGCTATTGAATGAAGAGTTACCGCGTATTATAATACGTTGTGAAGCACCTACCGCTCCACCTGCCTGAGTTATCTGGACACCTGATACCTTACCTTGCAGGGCATTACCAACATTTAACTGAGATGTTTGATTTAATACATCAGATTTTACATCTTGAACCGCATAACCCAAAGATTTCTTTTCCCTTGAAATACCAAGTGCTGTCACCACCACTTCATCTATCAGTTTCGAATCAGCCTGCAATTTAATCACCATATTGCTTATTGCGTCTACCTCAACAGTCTTCATTCCGACATAAGAAATAAGCAAAGTTTTTTCACTGCCGGACAAACTAATCCTAAATTCACCATCTGTATTCGTTACCGTACCCTGGCTAGTACCTTTAACCTTTACAGTAGCACCAATAACAGGTTGCCCATCATCTGCGGAAAGAACCTTTCCGGAAACAGATTTTGATTGAGCATTAACCAAACCCACTCCTACCAGAAAGAGACAGGTCAATAAGAACGTTAGTTTTCTCATAAATTTCACATTTTGTTTATTAATCTTCTTTAATTTGCGTTTCTTCTTTTATAAGTCTATTCAATCAGACTGCAAAAATAGCGTAAAATAAGATACGAAACAAGCATATTTTGCAGACAAACGGTAAATATATGCAGAAATAGCCTGTCAAATTGATAGTACGCTGAACTAAACAGCAGGACAATAAATAATAAAAACATACTTTCACGTTTTAATTATTTTATACAATACTGTAAATGTGCGAATTAAAAAACAGATGCAAATTACAAAGGACATTTCCAAATGAAAGCAAAAAAAAAATCAGAAAAAGAACTCATCACAATAAATATTTTCTACTACTACAAACATTTAACTAACCAATGTTCTATGCCTCCCACTTTACAGGCATAACAACAACTTTAGCAGAGACAATTTTGCATAGACAGACGTGCACAATATCAAACCTGCTCCACTTGGACAACCTAGAGACATTAACTAATAAGACAGAGTTATCGGACAAGGAAAAAAACAGCACGACACTTAGTAACCTGAGTTTGGGATAAAAATTAAATAAAAAAATAGGATTAATTCAACAATGCATCTTGTTTTTCAGATATTTACGAAACACAAGATGTCAGTACACTGGAGCTCTGGTTTATATGTTTGACTAATTTCTACTAATAATGCGAATCAGGAGTTGAAAATAGTCCTTAGGACTTATATATCCATAGAATAAATGGCTATGTATGCTTATTGTCCGTAGGACATTCATATTTTTCCTTGTTTATCCCCTACGGGAATTGGTTTCTCTGTTTTCATCTTCTATTGATATATATTCCCTACGGGAAATAACATATCAGAAGAAATATACTTATATCCAACTCCTGATTCGCATTATATAGTTCGGTGCACTGCACCTTTTGAGGGACAGAGTCCTGGACTATTTGTAACATTTAGCATCGTTATATCCATGATTAGGTGCCGCTGGAACATTCCGGCTAGACGGCAGCACCATAATATTCAATTATATAGTTTAAAAATGAGCCAGATCTTATCACAAACTCAGGTTAGTAATGAAACCGACCCCTATTCGCTCTGATACATCAGCAAATAGTCGAGAGACTGCGATAGGAGAAAAAACACCTTCAGTTTAATGTAAAAAGAAACTCCGTATACCAGTTGGTACACGGAGTTTCTTTTTTGAAATATATCACCTTATTTTTCAGGTGCAGGATCTGTAGTTTTAGTTCGTCCTTTATATATAGCTAAATTATTAGTATATTCATCAATACGCTGATTGAGTTTATTCACAAAGTCGACATAAGGCGCTTCACCATTTACAATTATCAAAGCATTAATTTTCTCCACCACAGTCCGATAAGCTCCATCTACCTCAACACGAACTTGTTTCATACGCAATCGGGTTTTCTCACCCAGCTCATCGTAACGATGGTTCTGCGTTTTCAAAAATTCTTTTTGATTAGCATCTAACTCAGTCACCCAATCGTCTATTTTGGCAGTTTTCACGTCAGCTGCATACGGACCATTCAAATCGGCCAACAGCTTAGCAATATCTCCACTCTCTTTATTATAAGCCTTCTTGGCAATATCACCGATAGTATCTCGTAAAATTTTCAATCTTCGTGCAGCTTCTCTCACCGCTGCATTGAAATGTTTCAATCCACTTTTGATGGCATCATCCATTCCATCAATCGTATTATCACGTACAATATCTGCTTGCGACAATAACTCCGAATAACTACTTTTCCGCACAAAGTTCAAAGCCTCTTCTTCATCCTCAATCAAAGGAAAGTAGGTGGCATACTCAGCTGTAACCAACAAAGTGGCAGCCGTAAAATAAATAATCAGCCCATTCACGTCGGACTGAAAGCTGTAATGTTCGTTGTTCTGAAAACGAGACAGCGGGCAATCTTTGATTTTTAGCATAATCATGTCTTATTTAAAAGGTATATAATAGAAAATTGTTTCTATTGGTTTTGGCATTGAATATTTCTATTCAAAACCCGATCGAAATCGTCGTACTAGTACGAACGAGTGTCGCAGTTTCATTTCATTCATTCGTACTAGTACGAACGAGTGTCGCAGTTTCATTTCATTCATTCGTACTAGTACGAACGAGCGCCGCAGTTTCGTTTCATTCATTCGTACTAGTACGAACGAGCGCCGCAGTTTCGTTTCATTCGTTCGTACTAGTACGGCGTTTTTTCAAGTTTCGAAAGCGCTATACTACACACATACTGTGATAGTTATTAAATATTGGCTTCAAAATTACAAATAATATTTTTGATTTCCAAGCGTAGTACGCTGATCATGGGGGTTGTTTTATGTATTATTAACCTTTTGAAATGAAATTAAAAACAGAGAAGCAAATAGAAGAAAGTATGCGATATGTCAGTCGGGAGTTTAACAGCGAGAATAGACATCTTCCTTATACCTTTTTAAACCGTTATCTTGGTACGAACTCAGGTTGCTGTATTTATAACTTTTCCCATTAACATAGAACTTACAATGTCGCAATTCAACGATTTTTGCATATTGCATAGCAAGGATTAGTGTTGCAATGGCAGTTCATCAGGGAAATTAAGCATCTCTACTCCTCAAAACAAAAGTGGCCCTCTAAAACAAGAGAGCCACCTTTTTTATTGTCAGTATAGAACTAATAGTTTTTTACCATCAAAGGATTATTGTCTGTTTCCGCTTTTGGTATTTCATAATACCAACCATTTTCTGTTTGCGCCTTAGTTAGAAAACCACAGAAAGTTATCTGGAAATTAGAACCATCACGATTACACGGAAGATTCAAACGTTTCAAATCAAACCATCTAAAGCCTTCACCCCAGAGTTCAATACGACGGTGAATCATAATCTCATCTGCTAAAGCTGTATTGGTATTACCTTTATCAACATAACTTGGATCCCGTTGAGCAACAAACTTCAAGAAATAAGTCTTAGCTTCAGTATTCATACCTGCACGAGCATACCCTTCGGCTGCAATCAAATATATCTCTGAAAGCCTCATAAATGCGACATCCCCAACAGGGTCGGCTGTTGAGCGAGCTGTAAATTTACGATTTTGATACTTAGCTTTTACATAAGAAGTCGCAGGAACGCTTGCAGTACCTTTAGGATCCCACCATGCACGACGAACATCAGTAGCCGACATTTTATCGTAAGTAGCTTGATTTATACATTTAACACCTCCGCGTATCGCTGAAGCGTTAAAGTTCCATGACATGTATGCATAAAACGAATAGAAATAGACAGTCTGATCATCCAAAGTCATAGCCGCATATATGGCATCTTTAGTATTTGTTGTTATATCAGCAAAACCATTAGTTATCTGACTTGCAGTCATCATAACAAAGCCTTCGCTTTCTGCAATACTAATTGCTTTTGCAGCATAATCACCTGCATTTTTATAATCTTGCTGAGTTAATGCCACACGCGCTTTAAGACCCCAAGCTACTTTTTCCGTGTAATGATTAATATCATTCGGCTCATAACCCTCAAGCAAGGTTGTAGCCGAATCAAGATCAACATTAATCTTAGTATACACTTCTTCCACTGTATTCCGTGCTACATTTACAACAGAAGAACTTTCTTTGTAAGGCACTCCTAATTGAGAATTAGTTTGTCCGGCAACATAAGCTTTTGCATAATACTGAACCAATTGAAAGTGAGCCCATGCACGGATACACAAACACTCACCTTTAATTCGTTCTGCCAATTCGGCATCAGCCGGTTTGCTTTTATCAACTTTTTCCAAAGCCTCCAGAATCATATTAGCATTGAGTATAAACTGATAATAAGTACGCCAAACGCCTGCATTATAAACTGAACTTGCATCTGTATTAATTGCCCAATTCAATTGAGTTTTCGCCCAAGTATTGCTTGCCCAAGTCATATCATCACCATGAGCATCTCTAGAAAACATAAAACCGGGTTCACCACCCATAGACTGTATTTCAAGATCTTGCGACACCATTTTTCGATGAATACCATTTAATGCCAGATATAAACCGTCAACAGTGCTAGTTACAGTCTCTGCAGATACTGATTTAGAAGGAGTTGTATCAAGATAGCTATCCGAACAGCTTGATGTTGAGAGAAGAGTAAAACCCAACAATCCTAAAATTACATATTTAAAATATTTCATATTGCTAGCTTATTAATTAGAATGTTACTTTTAAACTAATACTGTATGTTCTCGATGGCAGATACTCATTATAAGTTATACCATTGTATTGCCCTTGAGGATTTAACCCTTGACGAGCAGATAGCAAAAACAAATTTTCAGCCGTCAAACTTAAACGAATAGTTTTCAGCTGCAAAGACTTTAATAATTTAGCAGGCACAGTATACCCAAGAGTCAAAGACTTAAAATTTAAATAATCACCACTTACCAACCATCGGGTAGAATATGACGTCCCAATACTTGTAGCGTGTGTCGAATTATTATCAAGGCGTGGCACATCTGTTACATCACCGACTTTTTGCCAAGCCCTCTCAAGGTCTGTGCTCATACCTGCCCCATAGCTAGACACGCTCATTAAAGACGCATAATTTAGATCAAGCACTTTAGATCCGAGTGAATAGGAAAACAAAGCTCCAAGATCAAAACCTTTGTAAGATACACTTGCATTGAAACCACCATATACATCAGGGAGAGCAGATCCACTGTAGTCATATTTTGCATACAAATATGAATTTGTCAACTTTTCTCCATTCGCACCAGTAACTATTGTACTCTGAACTGTAGAGGTCAACGTTCCTTTATCTGCATTATAAGCATCTGTATCTAGATAATATAATCCATTACCAGTATTACTATCTACTCCATACCATTGCCTTAGCCAGAAATCATACATAGAGTGACCTTCCATTAATTTCTTACTACCTGATATAATTCCGTTAGTGCGATTCGCATCAGGTAGTCTCAAAATTTTATTTTGGAGGAATGTGGCATTTCCACCAACGAAAACTGACCAGTCTTTATTTTTAAAAACCTCTACATTCAATTCTACTTCGGCACCTTGATTTTGAACCTTCCCTATATTTTGAGTTAACGATGCAACTCCGGTTGATGTTGCCATCGCTACATCAAAAAGCAAGTCCTTAGACTCTTTTCGAAACAATTCAATAGTACCGGTTACTTTTTTCAAGAAACTAAACTCAATGGCAAGATCCTTAGATACTTGAGTTTCCCATTTTAGGTCTTTATTTGCTAAGGTTGAGAAATACGCCCCAGCCTCAGATCCATTATTCAATCCCAAGTTATAAAGAGGTTGATACGGATAATAATTGTTGTATAAGTCAGCATCAAGAATTGCATCATTACCCGTTTCTCCATACGATGCTCTTAGTTTCAAGTTGTCTATCCATTTTACATCTTTAATGAAAGATTCTTCACTAATTCTCCAACTTGCCCCTAAAGATGCGAAATCACCCCAGCGGTTTTCTTTCGAAAAACGAGAACTACCATCATGACGATAAGAAAATGTACCATAATATCTATTATTATAGCCGTAATTCAACCGTCCAAAATATCCTTCTTTTGTATAAGTATTAGTATAGGATGTTACATTACTAATATTAACAAAGTTGCCAAATTCTGTAACGCCAGAAACAATTTCGTCTGTTTTCATAGAATAAAAATACTCATAGCCATACATATAATTTTCATGCCCAAGAAGAGCGTCGAATGAATGCTTATTCCATTTTTTATTATACGAAACTAACTGATTAAACGTTTGTGTTGTTGAACGGCTGGAAGTCATGCTTAAACGAGCTGGACCAGCCGTACCGTCACCAACATACGGATTTTCGTATATTGATTGGCGTAAATCACTTAAGTCGAGGGCGTAATTTGCTGAAATTTCAAGATCTTTCACTGGAGTAATTGTAATATAACTACGTCCGTTAGTATTGCCACGTACAGATTTACGGGAATTCCACAAAGTTTCAACTACAGCGTCACGTCCTGAGTCAGACAAACGAGTTCCATCATAATCGTAGACATATTCAGACGGATTTGTTGTCGCAACACCTGAAGAGTTCAGATACGCACCTGTAGTTAAGTCATGTTTATGAATTGGATAAATAGGAGCCATATTTCTAACAAAACGAGTTAGATTAGAGTAGGCACTAGAGTTGTCTGATGTAGCTGTTGAATAGTTAGATATATTACGTCCCAATCCTATATTTACACCTGATTTAAACCATTTCACAGGATAGATATTATAATTAACACGACCTGTATATCTTTCAAAGTCTGTTTTTATCATATATCCCTTGTCATTCAAATACCCAATTGAAGCATAGGTATCACTTTTATCTGTCCGGGTACTATATCCCAATGAATACTCTTGGCGTTGTCCGGTCCTGTAAGCCTGACTAGCCCAATCTAAATCATCTCCCCATTTCAATGAAGTCGCATTTGAATTTAATAGACCATCAGTACTTACAATTGCATCATTTGCAATTCCAGAATAAGGATTGTATTTTAATTTATCATAAATACCGTCACTTCCAGTAGTTGCTTTTATACCCGAAGCCAAAGCTGCCGCAGTCGTAGCATCCTTACCTGCAGAAATATAAGAGTTCTTCAACATTTGCCATTGCAATGGATAGTAATCGGTTACACCAACAGTAGAATAATCTTTATACGCTCTAGTTGACCACCCATGCGATACGTTCAGAGTTACTTCTGCGGCAGATGCTGCTTTTTTGGTGGTAATAAGAAGCACTCCATTTCCTGCACTTGACCCATACAATGAAGTAGATGCTGCATCTTTCAATACCGTAACAGATTCAATGTCGGAAGTATTCAAATCAGAAAGCCTACCGTTGTAAACAGCACCATCAACAACATAAAGCGGATCATTAGATGCATTAACGGAGCCAAATCCTCGAATGCGTATAGAAGCGTCGCTTCCTGGCTGACCTAAAGCTGAAGTCACCTGAACACCTGATGTATTTCCTTCAAGAGCTGAGGATATTGTGCTAATAGCCCTCTTTTCTATTGATTTTGAAGACAAGGTAGATGCCGAACCCGTAAATGAAGTTTTCTTTGCTTTTCCATAAGCAACAACTATCACCTCATCAATTTGTTTTGAGTCAGATTCTAGCTTTACAACTATATTAGCCTTTGCTTCAACTTCTACAGTTTTCATTCCCACGTAGGAAATAACTAAATCCTTTGCACCTCCCTGGAGAATAATCCTAAATTCACCATCTGTATTTGTCACAGTACCCTGACTTGTACCCTTAACCTTTACAGTAGCACCAATAACTGGCTGCCCATCATCTGCGGAAAATACTTTTCCGAAAACAGATTTTGATTGAGCATTAACCAAACCCAGACCTACTAGAAACAGGCAGGTCAATAAGAACGTTAGTTTTCTCATAAATTCAACATTTTATTTATTAATCTTCTTTAATTTGCATTTTTTCAGTAACCTTTTATAAACAGTTTGCAAAAATAAAGGATTAATAATTAAAAAACAAGCATTTTTGTTGACAAATGAAAAAAATATGCAGAACTTTCGTATCAAAATGTAGGCAGGCAGTAAATTTAATCATGAAAAAGAACTCTAAAAAACATATTTTGGCAATCAAATTATCATTTATATTACTGATAATAAACATACTAAAATACGAATAAATATCATACTAAAAATTGCGAACAAAGCGAAATGAAAAAAAAATAAATATAATTTTTTTTCATTGAAGTCTATATTTAACAATAAAGGAGCCGGAAAGTGGAATTAGAAAATCAAAAACACATAATAAATCACATAAAATTCACAAAAAGTTTCAATTTAAAACCGGCAACTATCAAAAAGGGATGAAAATATAGAAAGATTTGACATGTAAGAATTCATTAAAAGCAGCTTTTATATAACAGAGGAAGGACAACAGAATAATAAAAGCCATTACATGTAGGAATAAAAAAAAGAAACCTCAGCAAACATTGTTTACTGAGGTTTCTTTTGTGACCGCGACAGGATTCAAACCTGTAACCCCCACATCCGTAGTGTGGTACTCTATTCAGTTGAGCTACGCAGCCATTATTTTTCTTTAGCGAGTGCAAAGATAGGGTATTTTTTCATTCAACCAAAGAGAAAAATCATTTTTTTCTGTAAAAAACAGGGATTCATAAAAACACAATTTCAATCAGAGCTATATACTCCTAATTAATTGCACATTGCACTAAATAATTTTTCTTGAGGAAGAATTCCAGCTAAGCCAAAACAAAGTCAAGTTGCTTCTTATCAAGATTAGCTTTAGCTACTTTTACCGTTATTTCATCGCCTAATTGGTACTTTTTGTGAAATCTGCGGCCGACTAAACAGTAGTTCTTATCATCAAATGTATAGTAGTCGTCATCTAAATCGCGAATCGGAATCATGCCTTCGCATTTATTCTCTACCAATTCTACATAAATTCCCCATTCGGTAACACCGGAAATTACGCCATCGAATATCTGCCCTAAGCGATCGGACATAAATTCCACTTGTTTATACTTAATAGAAGCACGCTCGGCATTCGAGGCCAATTGTTCCATATCCGAACTATGCTGGCAATACTCTTCATATTCGGAAGCACTAACACTACGACCACCGGTGGCATATTTTTCCAACAATCGATGCACCATCATATCAGGATACCGGCGAATGGGAGAAGTAAAGTGTGTGTAAAACTCAAATGCCAACCCATAATGTCCCATATTGGCAGTGGAATAAATGGCTTTGGCCATAGAGCGAATTGCCAGAGTCTCTATGAGATTTTGCTCTTTTTTGCCTTGAACTTCGTCTAATAGATGATTGATAGAGCTTGAAATAGCAGTTTGTTTTCCAGACGTTTTCAGATTATAACCAAAGCGTTTAATGAAGACCGCAAAATTATTCAATTTATCAGGATTGGGTACATCGTGAATACGATACACAAAGGTTTTTGCCTTTTGTCCACGCCCCGGACGACCAATGTGCGTTGCAACAGTTTTATTAGCAAGTAACATAAACTCTTCAATCATCTTATTAGCGTCCTTTTGTTCTTTAAAAAATACAGAAGTTGGTTTCCCCTTTTCATCTATTTCAAAGCGAACCTCTACCCGATCAAACGCAATAGCCCCATTTTCAAAACGTTTTTGTCTAAGAATCTTTGCTAATCTATCAAGCGTCAGAATTTCCTCTTTATAATCGCCTTCGCCTGTTTCAATAACTGCTTGCGCTTCCTCGTAAGTAAAACGACGGTCGCTACAGGTTACCGTTTTGGCTATTTCGTAATGCAGAATCTCGGCTTTATCATTTATTTTAAAGATAACGGAATAAGTAAGCTTGTCCTCATTGGGTCGAAGAGAGCAAATTCCATTCGATAAGTGCTCTGGCAACATAGGGATAGTCCGATCAACCAAATAAACAGACGTAGCACGTTGTTGACCTTCCTGTTCAATGATACTGTCGGGGCGAACATAATGAGTCACATCAGCAATATGAACGCCTACTTCCCAAAGCCCATTATCAAGCTTTCGAAGAGACAAAGCATCATCGAAATCCTTAGCATCGCGTGGATCAACTGTAAAAGTAGTCACCTTACGCATATCAATACGTTTAGCAACTTCTTCGAGAGTAATTCCGGCATCAATTTTTTCAGCAGCAGCTTCCACTTCTTCCGGATATTTATATGGCAACCCAAATTCAGCCAAAATAGCATGCATCTCAGCCGTATTATCACCTTTATCTCCGAGAATATCTATCACCTCACCAACAGGATTCTTTGCATTCGGTTCCCAACCAAGCAGTTTCACCACAGCTTTTTGCCCGGACTTACCACCCTTCAATTTATTTTTAGGAATAAATATATCATTCACCATTACTTTATTGTCCAGGGTCAGGAAAGCATAGCTGTCCGAAACATCCAAAATACCAACAAAAGTTTCACGAGCTCTTTTGATCACCTCAACCACTTCGCCTTCGGGTTGCTGCCCTTTACGATGCGCGTACAGAAAAACTTTTACCTTGTCATTCAGCAAAGCATGATTTGTTTTTCGCTCTGGAATAAAGACAAGTTCACCGCCGTCATCAGGAACCAAAAAAGTTTTCACACCCTGACGGTCAATTGTACCTTCGATATAACCTCCACGAGAATTAACCTTAAACTTCCCCTTCGATATCTCAACAAGAAAATCTTCATCCAATAATTCATACAGCAACTGGTTAATAAAAACCCGTTGCGATTCAGATTTTATATTAAGTAAGGTTGATATCTGTTTGTAATTAAATGTTTTTTCCGTATTTTCGTTGAAAACATTTATGATATTTCGTACAAGCTCTTTTTTGTTAATTCGTGTACTGGATGCTGTGGTTTTCTTTTTCTTTGACATTACCCAAAAGTTTAAGTGATCTAAAATTCTTTGTTATGAATAACTTTTATGCAAATATACAACAAAGCGTTAAGATGGAAAGTTCTTTTTGTATATAAAACAACAGATTTTTAAAAATCTATTATCTTAGGAAAGCCGAATATCTAAAACAATAGTACTTAGCACCTACTTTTTGAGAATTGATAAATTAGTTGTAATTTCGCAAACTAATTTTTTACAGGACTAAAGAACACCATGAAAAAGAAAATAGCCTTTATAATCAACCCATTTTCAGGAATAGGCAAAAAGGGAGATTTGTCTGCAATAATAAAAAAAGGATTAGACGCAAGGTTGTTTGACCCTGAAATTGTAGAAACAAAATACAAGGGGCATGGAACCGAATTAGCCAAAAGTTTCGTAGAAAAACACTTTGATATAGTTGTGGCTGTAGGTGGAGATGGAACTGTGAATGAAATAGCACGCTCACTTGTACACACCAATGCCTCACTGGGGATTATTCCCATTGGTTCCGGCAATGGTTTGGCTCGACATCTGGGCATTCCTATGAATGTTAAAAAAGCCATTCAGCAGCTTAACCATTCCGAGCCTATCTTTATGGATTACGGACTCGTAAATGGACGTCCTTTTTTTTGTACTTGTGGTACCGGCTTCGATGCCTATGTAAGTACCGAATTCGCGAAAGGCAAAAAAAGAGGTATTATGAGCTATATTGAGAAAATTATCACCGGATATTTCAGCTATAAATCACAAAATTATTACTTAAAAGGTGATGGGATAGATCTGAAAGCAAAAGCTTTTGTATTGACGTTTGCCAATGCTTCGCAATGGGGAAATAACGCTTATATTGCCCCACAAGCAAGTGTACAAGATGGAAAGATTGACATATCTATTATGAGTAATTTTCCCATCATTGCTATTCCAACTCTGGCATTACAGCTTTTTGCAAAAACCATTGACAAAGATCTGTTCGTAACCACCCTGCGCGCCGACTCTATATCGCTCAAGCGCGAAGAGGCGGGTCCATTTCATTATGATGGTGAACCTTACGAAGAAGGTAAAGAAATAGAGGTAAAAACAATACCCGACGGATTAAAAGTATTGGTAAAGAAACGTTTCTAAGAGTTTAATAGAAAAGAAGAGAGAGCATCCCATATATTAGGAATGCTCTCTCTTTTTCACATATCAAGACCAAGCGTATCGACTTATTCAACACTTAACAGACGCCCTGTTTGGCTGTCAATCTGAACTTTGACGTTAGCTTGCTTAAATGTACTCTCAGGAATAGCCACAATCTTACCAAATTGCGGAACAAAATACTGATTACTATAAATTGTATTTACGCCATCGCCTATCGACAGTTGAGTAGAAGCTGGCAAAACGTAATACAATTCATTTTTATCTGATTTTGATTTTGCACCCATACCAACAGTTGTCGGAACCACGCTAATATAATAAGGAGCACCACTCAAATCGTCAGCAGGAACTAGTCCTTTCAATACTGATAAGCGAAACAAAACTTCATTGGAAACCACAGTAGACGGTGTTAAATACAAAGTTTGCGTTTGCGTTTCAGTACTTGTTTTTCCCACAAAAAGCTCAGTAAGCTCTGCCTCCATTTTATTTAGCCCGTTCAACATCGATTTAAAAGAATCACCATCTGCAGGAAGTTTATCAACATCTGCCGTCAACAAGCCCAAGCGACTTTCACGAATCCGATAAATCTGCTTTGCAGCTCCTTCAGCCAGTTTAGCCTGAGAACCTGCCATCATATACTCTTCGCCTAAAGGCAACAAAGCATTGGTTTGCTGGTTGTCTGTCAGAATAGGATTGGCAACTTGCGACGAAAGCTTTTCAGCTTCACTAGGGACATTCACACCACATAGAATTCCCTGAAAATTTACCGATAATTTACTAGCCTTACCACTTCCGGGAACAAAGGCATAAGTACGTGCCGGATCGGGAATAGCACGGGTTTTGACTTGAATACTTTTTACTCTGTAATTTGTTTTTTCTTCAGTTATCACTTTATTTGTAGCCAGATAACGTTCGGAGTAGCGATAGAACACGCCAGGCTTCTGAGTTACTTTTTCAGTTTCAACCTCAATGCAAAACACCGTTTTAGGCAATGAATATACTAGGGTAGACTCACCTTCAGAAAGATTGAGTGGTGCTTGAGCTTTAGCCATCAGACTAATTACAAGCAATGCTGATAATAGAAATAGCTTTTTCATTATGTTTTTATTATTAATAGCCATTTACGGCGAACTGTACTGACTAAGTTACCATGCACAAGGTGTTAACATTATACAGATAGTTTCAAAGACTAATAACGCCCAAAGAACTAATATCGTATAACTAACAACACGAAGCTAACATTATTTTTTTGTTGGTGCCTTGGCTTTTGGCTTAGCTTTTACCTTTGGCTCGGCTTTCGCTTTTTTTTCAGTCTTGGCAGCAGTTGCCTTTCGTCCGAAAGGTTTCTTTTTATTCGCTGCTTCCGGTTGAGCGGCGATCAACTCCTGACATCTTTCAAGAGTCAATGTAGCAGGATCTGTTCCTTTCGGGAAAATCTTATAATTTACCTTTTCAAACGTGAAATAGGGGCCAAAACGTCCATTCAACACTTGTATTTCCCCATTTTCGCCCAAAGTCTGAATCACTTTATTTCTCTCAACTTCACGTTTCTCCTCAATAATTTCAATGGCACGTTCCGTTGAGACATCCATTGGATCGTCTGTTTTTGGTAACGAATAAAAAGATCCGTCATGACGAATATAGGGTCCGAAGCGGCCGATAGCCACAGTCATTACTTTATCTTCATATTCACCAAGTTGACGAGGCAACTTAAATAGTTCCAATGCCTCTTCAAACGTAATACTTTCTATGGACTGGTCTCGACGTAAAGAAGCAAAAACAGGCTTTTCTTCCTCTTCCACGGTTCCGATCTGAGCTAATGGTCCGTATTTTCCGATTTTCACCGAAAGTTGCCGCCCGCTTTTCGGATCGACTCCCAAAATCCGTTCGCCAACCTGACGTTCGGAATTTTTCATCGTATCTTCTACAATCGGATGAAATTTTTTGTAGAACTTATCTATAGACTTTGTCCATTTTATTTTTCCATCAGCAATACTATCGAATTCCTGTTCAACATCTGCAGTGAAGTTATAGTTCAGAATATCCGGAAAATATCCGGTTAAGAAATCATTTACCACCGTACCTATGTCAGTAGGAAACAGCTTTGATTTTTCGGCACCAGTGTTTTCGCTCTTAATCTGATCGGTAATCTTTCCATCTTTTAATTTCAGTACATTGCTATCGCGTTTATCAGCCGGACGATCGCCTTTTTCAACATACGAACGATTTTGAATGGTCGATATTGTAGGAGCATAAGTAGACGGGCGACCAATGCCCAGTTCTTCCATTTTACGTACTAAACTGGCTTCACCATAGCGTGGAGGTTTTTGAGAGAAACGTTCCTGAGCAACAATTTCGATAGATGTAAGCTTTTCACCGTTTTTCATAGCCGGCAATAATGATTCGTTTTCAATATCGGCTTCATCGTCGGTCGATTCCATATACACTTTCAGGAAACCGTCGAATACAATAACTTCACCTGAAGCTACAAACTGAAGAGAACTACCTGAGACACTTATATAGATCGAAGTCTTTTCCAACTCAGCATCCGACATTTGAGAAGCAATAGTACGTTTCCAAATCAATTCGTACAAGCGTTTTTCTTGTGACGATCCCTCCACCGTATGAGCGTTCATGTAAGTAGGTCGAATGGCCTCATGAGCTTCCTGAGCCCCTTTGGTTTTAGTATTAAACTGACGAGTATGTACATACTTCTGCCCAGCCATACTGATGATTTCAGCTTTCGAAGTTCCTAATGCTAAATCGGATAGATTCACCGAATCGGTACGCATATAGGTTATTTTCCCTGCCTCGTACAGACGCTGCGCTACCTGCATCGTTTGAGCTACTGAAAAACCAAGCTTACGCGCGGCTTCCTGTTGCAGCGTGGAAGTAGTAAAAGGTGGCGCTGGCGATTTCTTTGCAGGCTTCGTTATTATATTATCAACACTAAATTCCGCACTTTTGCAAGTATCAAGGAAAGCCAGTGCTTCCGCTTTAGTTGCAAAACGTTGAGGTAATTCAGCCTTAAGTTCCACTGCTTTTCCGGAGCTGTCTATCGAAGAAAATAAAGCATTAACACGATAAGATGCTTCGGGAACAAACTGATTGATTTCCCGCTCACGTTCTACAATCAGACGTACAGCTACCGACTGCACGCGACCCGCAGAAAGAGATGGACGAACTTTGCGCCACAAAATAGGTGAAAGCTCGAAACCCACAATGCGATCCAACACCCGACGAGCTTGTTGGGCATCTACCAGATTTATATCAATATCACGGGGAGTTTCTATGGCATGAAGGATAGCGTCTTTGGTAATCTCATGAAAAACAATCCGACGGGTATTATCCTTCTTAAGTTTCAGCTCTTCATATAGATGCCAAGCAATAGCTTCTCCCTCGCGGTCCTCATCGGAAGCAAGCCAAACCGTTTCGGCTTCCTTACTTGCTTTTTTAAGTTCCGAGACCAGCTTTTTCTTATCGGTAGAAACCACATATTGCGGTTCGTAGTTATTTTCGAAATCTATACCGATTCCTTTCTCTGCCAGATCCCGAATGTGCCCAAAGCTGGACATGACATGATAATCGGATCCGAGGAATTTTTCTATCGTTTTGGCTTTAGCCGGTGACTCTACAATGACAAGATTTTTGGACATACTTTCTTTTAATTATGTGTACGATGGTACAAATCGGGTGCAAAATAACAAAAACATGTAGGTACGAGCCAAATTTTCAGTGCATTATTTTTGTTTTTTATTGATTTTCGTCCAAAAAAAGGCTCTAAAATCAATAATCGGGGTCTGATGGAGGCCTTTCAGAAAAAAAAATCGACTGAAGTTATCCAGTAATAAATACAGTTTTCCGGACAATTAAAGACAAATATAGATGGTATAATCCTTCTTTATGAAACTGCATTAAAAGTGATGCACCGCCCTTCTTTATTATTCAAAAAAAACTGTCTTGTTTTTGAGGTGGCTGTTTTTTTTAATTGCATAGTAACTATCTTAAAATAGAGATCAGCATCTTCAAAATTCAGTTTGTTTTGGCAACAGGTCGTTGCTGCTCCCAGCAACGACCTGTTGCTACCTCGAGCAACACCTTGTTGCTGGGAGCAGCAACGATATAGTGCAACTTTCGATCCTGTTCGTATTTTGGTTTAACAAAAAAAAGAGGATGAAATGTGCATTTTGAGAGAGCTTCAGAAAAATATTCTCAGAATACTTTTCTGAATTAAAAACTTAATAATACCAATAATCAGTATTCCGGCATTGAACACATGTGGAAGCCGCCTTAGACGGAATACGGTATTCGAGCATAACCTCATGGCTGGTATTCTTCCCATAACCAGTCAGGAAACTCTGATCATAAGCATAGCCGACTCTTAAATTAGATGATATATTCACTCCAAAAAGAAAAGTCATCTGATTGGACGTTCGATACGTCAAGCCTAAATCAAAAATCTCACGAGGACCAGTATTCAGACCGGTTTCATGTTTAAAACGGACGGATACATTCCCCTCTAACACAGTAACGCTCGAGCGATTGACAACTTGGAATCCGATATTATAATTAAACAAATCGAGATCCGTATTTTTATAGATAACATAGCCGTAGCGATGGTTAGAGTTCAGAAACAAGGTACTATCTTTGGAAACTGAAAACAAATGTGTGCTGGACAACCCAAGAACAAAATGCGTAGTCTGAAGTTCTATTCCCACATTAGCATCCGGACGAAGGATACGCTCCATGTCCGAATAAACGGACGGGTCGCTCACATTTTCAGCTTCAAAAAGAGAACCATCTACATAGCGGGCAAAAACTCCTGCTGACAGCCCCATTGACAGAGACCAATCACGTTCGTTAGAGATACGATAAGCGTATGTGAGCATCGGATTAATGGCTCGTGTAGCACCAATCTGATCACTAACCAACGAAATGCCAAATGCGGAGCGCAAGTCGTGTATATATTCAGAAGCCTGTACATTAAAGACCGTTGGTGCTCCACTCACTCCAATCCATTGCCGGCGAACATCAGTAAAAAGATAAATATAATCTGTTCTGGCGATAGAAGCCGGATTATAATTGGCACGGTTATACCAATGCGTAGCCATACTGATATCGGTCTGTGCCATCACCTTAGTTCCAAAAACAGCACAAGAAGCTGTTATGCAAAAGAATATAGTTAATCTTTTCATAATCATTTATCGTTGCAATGTAATATAACCCTTACGGGTCTGGAGCTTTTGATTTTTATCTGTGTAATGAAGTATGTAAAAATACGTATCGTTATCCATCTTTTTATTTTCATACGTTCCATTCCAGCCTGAAGTTCCTTTATACATTGTTGTACCATTCCGATCGAACACCTGCAAATCAAATCCAGACATAAAAGTATCGTTTACCCCATCACCATTTGGAGTGAAAATATTGGGGATAAAAGGAACTACTTCAATATCCTTCGAAGAAATATTCACGCAACCATTCTGATTAGTAGCTGTAAGCACGACACTATATCCCAGTACACCACTTAAAATAGTGTAAGTATGTTCGATCGACGATCCTGTTTCGGTCAATCCGTCACCCATATTCCAACTATATTGCACCCCACTCTCATTCGAAGCAGTACAAGTTAACTTATTATGCCGAATATTTATTGCATTAGCTGATACCGTAAAATCGGAACTCGGTAACGGATCTTCCACTACATTAAAAGTTCCAGACTTTTCGCATCCTCGGACATTTGAGCCGACAACAGTATACACTCCGGGAGTTTTCACTATTATTGAACTAGTTGTCGCACCAGTACTCCACTTATAACTTGCCGCCCCCGAAGCCGAAAGAATGGTACTATCACCCTGACAATACAACACCTTTCCATCAGTATTAAAAGTCCAGTCTGGTTCTTCTTTTACCTTGAACTTAATTGTATCCGTATAGCATCCCTTACTCGAATAACCAATCATCCAAACTGTTGTATCCGTTTCCACCTGAATAGAATCGGCTGTAGAGCCATTACTCCACAGATACCTGTATGCTCCATAGCCTTTCAATGTAGTTGTACTACCGGGACAGTAAGTGGAATCGCCCGAAATACCAATCATAGGAGGATAAAAAGTCTCTACCGTTTTACTTACTGAATCAGTACACAACGAAGGTGGATTGCTCACCACCAGACTAACCGTATGCAAACCGGAAGTAGTATAAATATGTGAAGGGTTTTGCTCTGTTGACGTGCTGCCATCACCAAAATTCCAGCTATAAGTCAATGTACCATGGGTTGCAAGATGTGAATCGGTAAACTGTACGGTATTAGTAAGACTATTACAATCTACCACCTGAAAACTGAAATCTGCATTAGGTTCATATTTGGCTATAACCGATGTAAGAGAAACCTTACAACCGGTTGCCGAAGTTAAACTACAGGTATAAGTCGCTCCTTCAACAGGACTGGTTAAAGTAAGCACCTGAGAAGAGCCTACTACTGTTCCGTTACTATCCGTCCATCTGTAGGTTTCAAAACCTTCCGGAGCTGAAAGGGTTGCACTTGTATCGCCGGTACAATACTTCACAGTGATGTACATGGGATGCGATTCCGCAACAAAGTAGGCATAACCGTAATGATATCGTCCGGTACAATCGGCAGACATAAATTCAATCGTAATGGTCTGCCCAATATATTTCAATAAATTGGCTCCTACCGACGTCCAGTCTCTCCATTTATTGGGATTTTGCGAGCCGGATGGAGTATAGCTTTGAAAACCACTCACATTGCCACTAGACGAGTACACATCGTAGTTGGCACAATCGTCTATTGTATTTCCACTTTCGTCGTATAAGGTCAGGCGGAAGCGTGGCTCCATCAAAGCCGTATGATCGCTGGCATATTGGAGTACACAGGCAAATTTCATCACCAGAAGAGCATTCGTAGAATCAACTTTCATGCTATATCGTAAACTTTGCTCCCAACCCCGGGGATTTGAATCACCGGTTTTGGTAACATCGCCCAGACGGGCAGAATATCGGTATCCTTTGGGAATTATTTTCAATGCATTTCCTGTATAGGGATCGTAAGCAGTGGTATCAGTCATGATAACCTGCCTGCGTGCAGTGGGAAGAGTAACCTGAACAGCCGAGGTATTTATGGATGTAACTTCGCTACTATAATACCAAGTGTAACCGGTCCAACCGGAAAACGTTCCGGTTTCAAAACCCAGATTTTTGGAATAGGGATCAACAGCATAAACGGATGTAGACATAAACAATGCAATCAGACTACAAACAAGGAAAGTTATTGATTTTTTCATACGATCTGCAATAATTTTATGACAGACAAAAATACTTTTATTTTCAACCATATAGCATATTAAAACAAAACTGCTTCTCAATATTTAAGAGTATTTAATTTGGTAATTCCCTTTTTAAATAAAACTGACGTTTAACACCTTCTTAATTCTTTAAAAGAATTAAAAGAATATTTTTCATTGGTAATCTTTTACTATAAAAGAATACAGCTATATAAAGAACTGTAAAATGACAAGAATCTTTCAAGCATAATTCATTTTTACAAAAAAGTAACATAGTTTATCTTTTCAATGTGACATAGCCTTTTCGCACTTGTAACTGATGATTTTTATTTATGTAATAGAGCAAATAAAAATAAGTGTCATTATCTGCTCGTTTATTTTTATACGTTCCATCCCAGCCCGAAATACCCTTATATAATATCGTTCCATTCCGGTCGAATAGTTGCAAATCGTATCCGGGCATAAAAAGATCATTCACCCCATCGCCATTGGGAGTAAAAACTGTAGGAATAAAAACTGCTACTTCTATTGTTTTGTAGATAGTACTGCTACATCCTATGCTATCAACAGCCTGCAGCCACACAACAAATTCAGAGCTGGCACCGGTTATGCTGTAATAATGGGTTGAACCCGTCTGGCTATCGGTAGTTCCATCGCCAAAATTCCAGAGATAAGTAACACCATTTTGCGGCTCAATACTATAAGTTATCGAATTATGACGATTATTGACGGTATAGGATGAAAGAACAAAATCAGCATTCGGAGCAGGATTTACAACAACATTGGTACTTGCCATTGCTGTTTGCCCCAGCGCATCGGTAACTGTTACCGTATAGACTCCACTCATAGACAAGGAGGCATTGGAAAGAACGGGGTCCTGATTGGTAGATGTAAAACCGTTTGGACCGGTCCACACGTAGGTAAACGGAGAAGCTCCACCGGTAGAACTCAGGCTGAGCATTATACCGGATTCCTGACAGACCGGACTGTTGTTTGATGCTGTAATTGCAAGAGGATCGGTATGAAGCGTACTGAGTAGTATATCATCAATATAATAATCATTGCCATCAATCAACTTATAATTATTTTGCAGCCCGGCAATCACCATATTTACTGTATCGGTTGCCGACAGAGGAACCGGAAAGTCGAGATTATACTCTATCCAGGAGCCTTCCTTGGTTAGTACGGGGCCAAGAAATGTGTTGGTAGTGTTATTTGTTGAATTTATCACCTCCATAGAAAATTGAGAACTGCGGGCCACAACATAAATCCAACAGGAGAAACGATAACGGAATCCTGTTTTTAAGGTCACCGCACGTTTATATATATAATTTACGGTAGTGCCCGCATTTATCACCATCACAGCACCGTTCGTATCGCCGGTATGATCGGTGGTATAATAAGATCTGGAACCGGTTGGTATGAAAGAAGTCGGACTAGTTGAAGTCCAGAAGTACGATGACGGATTAGCGTCTGCAATGTGCCTCGGGTCAACCACTGCGTAATAACCATCCTGAATTTCTTTTTCATTGCTGGATCCACTCGCACTGGCAAAAGTATAGCTTCCGGCAGGCATGTAAAGTGAGCTGACTCGCGTGGTATGTTGCCCGAAATTCTCGAAAAAGATTGTATCCCCATAGGTGGTTTGTGCATGTAGTGGTACAAGCAGCAATCCGAAGAAAAATAGAAAGACAAACTTTATTCTTCTGTTTAGCATGACTGTGATTCGTATTTTCGATAAATCCGGTTAACAAAACGATATTCTTCTGTATAAAAAAACATGTGCACCAAACCGACACCAACAGAATAGAACTTAAGCCAGACAAAGATAATACTTTATTGGTGACAGAAGGCCTATTCAGAAAGTGGAGCACAAAAGAAGCGGATATTGCCGAATAATTCATATTGGCATAAATAATGCTAATCATAGGTAGCTCCCGATTCGCATAACTAACAAAATAGTGTACCATTGGGCATCGGGGAGTTTTTACCCGATGCCGATTATGGGATGGGGGAGTTCCAACTCACCCAAGATTATTTAAGTGGAATTGGAATTCCACCCTCCCCCATTATAATACCAACATGCTAAGACCAATGTCAATCAGTAGTCAAAAATACAGCCTCTAGAATTTAACCATCAACATAATAAACAGATATGCATATTCATTGTCTGTAGAACATTCACATTTCACCAGGTGTATCTACGGGGAATGGGTTCTATCTGTTTTTCATCTTCTATTAATATGTATTCCCTACGGAAAATAACTCAGGATAATGGGATGGGGGAGTCCAACTCGCCCAAGATTATTTAAGTGGAATTGGAATTCCACCCTCCCCCCATTATAATACCAACATGCTAGGACTAATGTCAATCAGCAGTCCGTATATCTTAACTAAAAATAGAATAAACAGATATGCATACCCATTGTCAGTAGAGCATTCACATCTTACCAGGTATATTCCCCCACGGGTAATAACTCAGGATAAATAGAATATGTATGCAGGCAACTCCTGATTTGCATAAATACCAAGAGAATAGACCGACATAGTAATCCCTGAAGAAAAAAAGAGGAACAATTCCATAACGGAACCGCTCCTCTTTCAGATTAATTATTCAGAAAAACTTTTATTTGGTTGGTTTCATAACCACTTCCAGAATGTTACCTTTTTCAACTAACTTTTTCAGGGTCGATTGAATTAGTTCCGGAGTTAATGATTCTACTGCCGGTTTATATTCATCAACATAGTTAATCTTATTATGATAGTAACTTTCAACGTTACTCAACCACCAGCTATTTTCCCTGATATCCTCGGCGTATGTTTTCAAAAGATTTTCTTTTACTTTTTGAACATCTTCTGCTTTGGGACCATTCTTCACCATTTCGTTCACTTCGTCGTAAATCATTCCGATAAGCTTCGGTTGTTTAGCCGGATCGGTATCAAATTGCATCAACAAAGAAGCATTATCAATTGGCTCATGACTTATTCTGCCCCGAACACCTACACCATAGGTGCCGCCTTCTTTTTCACGGATAGTGGCAGTGTATCGGATGTCAAGAATATCAGCAATAACACCCATTACAACATTATTTACTGTATTATAAGGCATATCGGCATTGTACAGAATAAAATTAGAGGCCTTGGCGGTTTTCATTTCCTTCTCAAAAGTATTGGAAACTTTCCCTTTAGGTTTACGTACATTATTATCTGTAAATTTTTCGAGAATTTTAGTTGTTTTCAACCCGCCCAGATAAGTACAAATTGCACTCTTAATCTTTTCATTTGCAGGATCAACGTTACCGGTAAAAATAAAAGTAAAATCAGCCGGATTGGCAAAACGATCTTTGAAGAACGCTATCGCCTTATCCTGATCGATCTTATCAAGTGTATTCAGATTCATAATTACCGTACGTGGACTACGGCTGCTAATCAGGATATTTATCGTATCCGAAAAGGCTTTACGGGGATCGGTGCCACTGTTTGCCAAATTGGTACGATACATATTCATTAAAGCAGCATAAGCGTTATCATCCTTGCGTGGAGCCTTGTAATACAGGTAGATAAGTTGCAACATTGTATCGAAATCGTTTACCGACGAGTTTCCGCTGAAGCCTTCTTCGTATGCATTTATTTGAGGCTGAACAGAAGCCACTTTACCGGTAAGCACTTTGCTCAGTTCTACCTGCGAGAAATTGCCCAAACCATTATTACTTACAACGGAAGTAGCCAGGGTAGCAGATGGAAGAAGCGAAAGGTCGGACACTTTCGAAAGTCCACCTTCACTAAAAGCACTTAACAAGATTTCATCTTGCTTAAATGCGGTTGGTTTGAAAATCACTTTTATACCGTTGCTCAACGTCCACTCGGTAGTTCCCAGTTTTGCATTTTTAGCGGTAGTTTTCACGGTTCCTGGTTTAGGAGCTTTTTCTATCAACGGCTTATTGTTTACTTCTTCGGCTTTTGCAGTCAACTCCGCTTTACCTACTTCAGCAATTACAGCCAGCACCTGATCTTTGGTAGGAACTTTCACGGATGGCTTACTTGGCGAGGTAATGGTAACGAGCAGATTTTTGTCTGTAATATAAGATTTTGCAACCTGATTAACCATGCCGGCGTTTAGCTTGGGTAAAATCATTTGCAGGGTTTGATATTCCCATTCTATACCGGGAATAGGTTCGTTGTCTAAATAATTACGAACGTATTGAGTCACCAAATCATTGTTTTTTTGATGTTCACGATCTTTATACATCGTTTCCATGTTTTTCAGTAAATTGGTTTTAGCTCTTTCAAGTTCGGCATTGGTAACCCCGAAACGTTTAAGTTTCTCGGCTTCGAACAGCAATGCTCTCAGACCTTCGGTTTCTTTACCTTCTTTAGGCATATCCAGCATAATGAAAGCATCTTTTGACTTTACGATGCCACCATAACCACTGAAAGCGCGTACAAAAGGAGCATCTGCTTGTTGCGAAATTTCATCAAAGCGTTCGCCAAGAACTGCTGAAATAAGATTATCAATAATCCCTTTCACATAACCCTGAATAGAAGTTTGCACATCTGCCGGCAATTTATCGTGCTTATAATCAAGTCTGATACGGGTTTGAGTGGCTTCCGGATCAGAAACAATAGCTATAATAGGTTCATCATTGTCGGCAATGGTATATATCGGACGCTCTCCGGCATTAGCCTTTTTAGGGATAGACGAAAACAAGGTTTTTATCTTAGCCTCCGTTTTATCTACATCAATATCACCTACTACGAGGATAGCTTGTAAATCGGGACGATACCATTTTTTATAATAATCGCGAATCACATCGTATTTAAAATGTTTGATTACAGCAGTATCACCAATTCCATCTCGGATGCCGTATTGCGAATCCGGATATCTGAGTTTGTTTGATTCTTTCATCATTCTACGATCGGCACCGAAGCGCGTACGCCATTCTTCCATAATCACACCACGCTCATCATCTATCTCTTTTCCATCTAGAGAAAGGTAACCCGACCAGTCGTGTAATACCAATAAGGCACTGTCTACAACACCTTCCTGAACCGTAGGCACGTTTGATAAATTATACACCGTTTCGTCAATGGCCGTATAAGCATTGATGTTTTCGCCAAACTTAACCCCGTGTTTTTCAAGGAAACTAATGATTCCCTTGCCCGGAAAGTTTTTGGTTCCATTAAATGCCATGTGTTCCAGAAAGTGTGCCAGCCCGTTCTGATTATCATTTTCGAGAATAGAACCCACATTTTGAGCTATGTAAAACTCAGCACGTTGTTTGGGCTCTGCATTGGACCGAATGTAATAAGTCAGACCGTTGTCCAACTTTCCATAACGCACTTTCGGATCCATCGGAAGCGGCTGCGTTTGTTGAGCTCCTGCGCTTATAGCCAGCACCAGCAATAAACACAAGAAACCCAATTGAAAAAGGTTTTTCTTCATAATTTAATTTTTAAATAATATATTTTTTGTTCTGATAAAATTCGGCTCTATTTAATTACAAGCGCAAAGGAAAGGATATTTTCTGAATAAATAAAGCGTTTTATTGTTTTTCGATAATTATTTACCCATAATAGACTCATATACGTTTTTAAACATGAAAATACTAAAGAATAATATATCTTTTCTCAAAGCAGGAAATCTCATATTGCTTCATTTTTGATCCGATACTGTTGTAGCCGTTAGTCGATATTCGCCGACGTAAATTACCTTTTTCAGGAAAAACAATTATTCCAACTCTCACCCTATAAGAAACGGAAAATATTGACTTCCGTATTTATAAATATTGTATTTTTGCAAACACAATAAACAGACAAGAATAAGAGATGGCAGAAGAGTTAGAGCTGGCAACAGGAGCCGGTAAAACAGGAATATATAAGAGTTTATTACCACAGTTGGAAGCATTGGTAAGTGGAGAACCGGATCTGACGGCCAATCTGGCGAATCTGTCGGCAGCTTTACGCGAAGCCTTTGGCTGGTGGTGGGTGGGTTTTTATCTGGTAAAGCAAGATAAACTGGTACTAGGACCGTTTCAGGGACCTATTGCCTGCACGCGCATTGCACTAGGTAAAGGTGTATGCGGCACGGCTTGGGCTGAGAAGAAAAGTCTGTTGGTACCGGACGTGAATAGCTTTTCGGGGCATATTGCCTGCAGTAGTAGCTCGGTTTCCGAAATTGTAGTACCCATCTTCGACAAGCAACAACAGGTTATTGGTGTACTGGATGTAGACAGCGAGCGGTACGATGTATTGGACGAAACAGATGTGCAGTATCTCGAAAAAATAAGCCGGCTGGTTACTGACCTGCTATAAAATAAAACTTCTCCAAAGTTTAAAACGTTGGAGAAGTTGATAATTCGATAATTATTTTGTATAGAACCCGTATAAAAAGGGCTTACAAAGCCGCTATATTTTCGGAATTTACAATATCCTTAGCACCGGTTTCGTACAAAGCCGCTATCCGTTTGGCATAGCGCTCTTCCACTTTAGCACGCATTATTTTCATAGTGCTGTTAACCAATCCATTTTGCTCGGTAAAAGACTCACCAAGTACCGCTACCGCCGCCGGCAACCAACGTTCGGGGAACATGCCTTCAAATTTGCCGCCTTTGCGGTATTCATTAATCTCCCCCTGGAGTTTTGTTAGTGCCAGCTCTTTGGCCTCAGACGTATCCCAGCTTAATTCTAGTTTCTTGCGTGACACATACCGTTTCAGCGCTTCCTTGTTGGGTACAATAAGCGCCGTTGTATACTGGTTTTGATTATTGTAAAGTACTACCTGATCAATAAAGCGCGAGTTATCAGCCAGCGATTCTTCAATTCCTTCGGGGCTGTATTTTTCACCATCACTTGAAATAAGCAAACTTTTGAAACGCCCCACAACATACAAAAATCCATCATCATCCATGTAACCCATGTCTCCCGTATGTAGCCATCCGTCTACAATAGTTTCTGCCGTGGCTTTTTCATTTTTATAGTAGCCGGCCATCACGTTCTCACCTCTAATTACCACCTCACCTTTTTTATGATTGTACAGCTCGCGACCTTCCGAATCACAGATTTTTAAATCCATCGGCTTCACCAGATAACCGGACGAACCCAGTTTATGATGTTTCACCCCGTTGGAAGAGATAATAGGTGTTGCTTCCGAAAGTCCGTAGCCCTGAAACATCGGGATACCGATAGCATAATAAAAACGTTGCAGATCTATATCCAGCAATGCCCCTCCACCGATAAAGAAATCGAGCTCTCCACCAAACCCTTCGCGAATCTTTGAAAATAGTATCTTATCAAACACCATCAGCAAAGGTTTTTTGAGAACCTGCAACCCACGGCCTTTGTTATAACCCTCGCGGTTGTACGAATAGGACAGGCGCAAAGCTGTATTAAACAACCAGCTAATTACCGGTCCCTGCGAGCGGATACCGGATTCGATATTTTTTCTGAAACTTTTAGCCAAAGCCGGAACGCTAAACAATAAATTGGGTTTCAGCTCCTTTATATTGAGGGGTATATTTTTCAGAGTTTCCATACCAGTCTTCCCGGTCTGAACTGTTCCCACACTGGCTCCCGAAGCCATGAAACTATAGAAACCCGCCACGTGGGCAAAGCAATGATCGAGAGGAAGAATGAGTAACGTGCGATACGAAGTGGGTATATCCATCAGTGTTAGCGCTTGTTCCACGTTAGCCGTATAGTTCCTATGAGTAAGCATAATACCTTTCGGGTCGGCGGTAGTTCCCGAAGTGTAGCTGATATTGGCCATATCATCTGGCTTCACTGCTTTTGCCCGTCTTTCTACCTCATCCGGATTTTCTTGCTGATATTTTCGCCCGTTTTCAAGTATTGCAGCCAGACTTATTTCATTCGGTTCGTATGAATCCTGCTCATCAAAAACGATCACCTTTTTTATCAGTGGAAGAGAATTTACAACCGTGCGTATTTTTCTCAACTGACCTCCGGAAACCATAATATAGCTGGCCTCGGAATGAATCAGGCGGAAAATAAGATCATTACTTTCTTCCAACTTTATCGATAGCGGTACATTCACAGCACCGGTATGAAGAATGCCAAGCTCACCTATTATCCAGACATTTCGTCCTTCCGAAAGCAGTGCGACTCTATCGCCCGGTTTTACTCCAAGCTGAATTAATCCCGCTGACAATATGTGGACTTGCTGCTTTGTTTCAAGGTATGTGGTTGGTAAGAATCTCTTATCGGTTTTTTCCCACAGAAAAGGATTATGCGTATATTTATCAACACTCTGGTTTACTAAATCAATAATAGTCGGTTTCATTGGCTAGATATTTAATTGTAGATAATGTAATTTTCAGGCTTAGGTAAATCCTGTTTAATATGAAAAACAATTGCAAAGATAAGATATATTAGCCTAATTCAAACCAAAATGATCATCAGACCAGTGGCAAACAAAAAAGCCCGCTGTTACACGGGCTTAATTAATAGCTGTATATCAAAAAATATCTATTGTCTATCAAAGAAAAAGTCACATCGCCGATTAGGTTTATACCTGGCTCTCGGTTCTATGATTTTACCCTTACCATTTACAATGATTTGCCCGGCAGGTATCTTCCATATTTTTACCATTTCAGCTTTTACTCTCTCCGCACGTCGTTTACTCAGGGTTTCGTTATACGGATTTTTACCTATATAATCACAATATCCTCTGACTTCAACATACAGGCCTGGATCGGCTTTCATTTTCTCGGCTATCTTACTAATAACAATCAAAGCATTATCGTCAAGATCAATTCTGTCAAAATTAAAATAAACTGCAGGTACGTCATCACAGCAATTACAGTCTGTACCACCATTTACATTCGTTTTTGAATTAGTTGATTTATTTCCCCTACCTGTTTTCCCCGATGTTACACTGCTGCTGCTACCATCATCTGAAATATTAGAATAATTAAGTTTCAAAGTTCTTCCCCAAAAATCAACCGGTGTATTTGGAGGTGTATTTGGCTCGTTATCTCTTATATCCGGGACACCATCACCATCCGAGTCAGGTCCGTCATTTGATAAGAATCTGGCGATGGAGTCAATTCTTCGACCTTGATTATCAACTTTTTTATCAAGTTTCTTTAGTTCTTTGTCTAATTTCGTAATTCTATCCGAATTAACTCTGGCCAATTCCAACCCGTCATCAGGGGCAAACTCATTCATTTTAATATTTCTCAAATGTTCTTTTCCTTTTGAAGTAAGTTTATACCTCAAAAACAACGACCCCATCATCAAACGATCATTGGTTACACCTTGTGTCGATTTAACTCCTTCCAAATTATCTCTTGTAGAAGTTAGATAGCGTACCTTTGCAGCAATTCCAAGCGTTTTTGTAATATTATATTCTACAGACAAGGTCATGGGAACCATCAGTGAGTTACCATAAGCAGGATTTAGAGGTGCTGCCGAACTTGGAACTATCTTAACATCAAACTTATAGTCGGCATATCCGATTCCAAATGACACGTTTATATACAACTTTGATGTAGTTTGAGGAAAGATCATTCTTGATATATTAACGGTTGCGCTAATGTTATAATTATTCAGCTTTGTTGAAAATGTATCGAGAGGATTTGTATAAACTCCTTTAAACGGAAGCGTAAAATAGTCGAACGACAATCCCCATATTGGAGTTATAGCATACTCTACATTAACTCCATAACTAAAGTTATTGCTCGTACTCAAAAATGCGCTCGTTGTTGGTTGTTGCCCGTCTCCATCGAATTTTGTAACCCCAAATTCAGGTAACAATGACCATCTGGAGAATTGCTTATTCTCAGAAAAAACCAAAGTTGTTAATATAAGTAAAGATGCAAATAGTAAAAGTCTTTTCATGCCATTGGAAAGAGCGAAACTTCTTAGTGTCAACTAGTTAATTGTTTCCAGTTTCGGATAAACGGCACAAAGTTAAGAATATATTTTATTGATTATGAATTATATAACAATTCATAATATTACAATTCATTACACAAAAAAGAGCATTGGCTGTCTATATAAATGACAACCAATGCTCTAAATTAAATACTACAACCAAAAAATATTTACCACAAATATATTTTTTTAATATCGTCCATTCAGAAAACAACAAAAAGCACTGTAGCAATATTTTAAAGATAAACATACATCAAACTACTACATTTAATTCGTATCTTATAACTAATTATTTGCTACTTTTGCATTTCTACTTTTTTTGTAGCCTCAAAGTTTGTGTTTCTAAACTCTACTCTTTCAACTACTTTTTCTGCGAGGTCTTTAAATGCTAACGACATAATCGTATCTTCATCAACAGTTATAGGTCGACCAGCATCTCCACATTCGCGAATACTTTGTACCAAAGGTATCTGACCTAAAAGTGGCACATTTAATTCTTCGGCAAGACGCTTTCCTCCTTCCTGTCCAAAAATATAATATTTATTTTCAGGCAATTCAGCAGGAGTAAACCATGCCATATTTTCCACAATTCCAAGCACCGGAACATTCACCTTTTCACCCGTAAACATATTCACTCCCTTGCGTGCATCAGCCAAAGCCACCTCTTGCGGAGTTGTCACTACAATTGCTCCCGATATGCCCATAGTCTGAACTAAAGTTAGATGAATATCACCTGTTCCAGGTGGCAAGTCCATAACAAAGTAGTCTAATTCACCCCATTCACCATCCGTAATCATCTGCTTCAATGCATTGCTCGAAACTGCACCACGCCAAACCAAAGCTTGTTCTGGATCAACAAAGAAACCAATTGATAGGATTTTGACTCCATATTTTTCAATAGGTATAATCGTGTGCCTGCCTTCAGTTTCACGAACCTCGGGATGAGCGGATTCTACTCCAAACATTTTGGGGATGGACGGACCGTGAATATCGGCATCCAGCAGTCCTACCTTATAGCCTAACGATGCCAATGCTATAGCCAGATTGCTCGAAATTGTCGATTTTCCGACACCACCTTTACCCGATGAAACAGCAATAATATTTTTTACATTGGGTAAAATTGAAATTGGTTTAGGTTTGGAAACTTCTTTCGTAATAATTTGAATATTTCCCTTGATTTCAATTTCTTCCCCTACGTAAGTTAGGATAGCTTGCTCAGCTGCTTTTGCTACCGACTTTGCAAATGGATCGTTTGGTTTTTCAAAAATCAATGAAAACGAAACTTTATTGCCTTCGATGCGAATGTTATCTTGGACCATGCCCGACGAAACAATGTCTTTCCCGGTTCCTGGATAGCGGACATGTACCAACGCATCCAGTATTAATTTTGGATATATTGCCATAAGAGTATATTAAATTAGTCGTTACGAATAAAGAGTAACAAGCTAAGTTCTGAAAAGTTTTAAATCTGCAATCTAAATTTCCGGATTTTCCAGATGTTGTCGCTTGCTCCGACCAAAGCTCCGATAAACATCGTGCTCTATTTCAACATCAGGTTCAATTAATTCATCTCTTTTTTCAAGTCGAAACTGAATGTATTTAATTGTAAGTCCACGATCAAGCCATTGTTGCTCATAATACGTTTTAATGGATAGAATCGGATCTTGCAAATCAGATGTATATAGATCGTCATTCGAAAAAATCACAGGATAATGATTGGCCTTCACCATTTCGCATGTATAAGTAAACATAAAGTTACTGTCTGTTTTCAGATGGATTAATCCGTCGTCCTTTACAAACTGCTGGTAAGACTTCATAAAGTTAGTTGCAGTCAGTCGTTTGGTCACTTTTTTCATTTGAGGGTCAGGAAAAGTAAGCCATATTTCACTCACCTCATTTTCTGCAAAAAAGTAATGAATCATTTCAATGTTAGTACGCAGGAAAGCTACATTTTTCATTCCTTTTTCAAAAGATTCCTTAGCTCCGGTCCAAAGCCGTGCACCTTTGATATCAACACCCACAAAATTCTTATCTGGATAAAGCTTACCTAATTCAACCGTATATTCTCCTTTGCCACAACCCAACTCCAATACTATTGGATTCTCATTTTTAAAAAAGACCTCGTTCCATTTTCCTTTCATTTCAAAACGCGCGCCTTCACGTACGGCATGCGATGAAACCTGAAAAACATGCGGAAACTCTTCCATATCGGCAAACTTTGCCAATTTATTCTTACCCATTAAAGATCAACTTTATTTTACTATTTTTTCGACCCGCATACCAATATCGTTGATGCCCATCAAAACCGTATCACGCATTCCGTGAACTATCTTATAGTGATAGATTCCGGCTTGTTTAAAACGTACATTTTGCTGATATAAAACCGGCATCTCCAGAACAGACCCAATTCCTGACCCCAGCCATTTTCCACGTTGGTCAGCCAGATAACATTCAATTGAGTCTTTTTTTTGTGTTTTGTCCGGACTAACCTTATTCAAAAAAAGCCAAAGATTCTGATACGGATATTCTCCTCTGTTTCTTATATTGACATATAAATTATAAGACGACAGCGTATCAGTAATTGGAATATCAAAACAGTATAAACTATCTTTACTCCAGCCTTTAGGATTGACAGCTGTATATTGAAAAAACACGTCATTACTTGTACAGCCGGCTAGAACGAGTAAGACCGCACCTACCAAAAAACTATTTTTCATTTTCTTTTGTACTATTATCAGTTTTCTTAATTGGCTTTTGGAATCTCGGAGTTTTTTTGTTTTCAGGTTTTTTATTCTCCACTCCTTTATTCTCTATTCCTTTATTTTCAGGTACTTGTGCCGGTTTGTTTTGAGATCGATTATTTGATCGTCTGTTCGATTTTCCTGAGCGTTTTTTAGATGAGTCAAAGCGAGTCAGACTGTCTTGCCCTACTCCATTTTCATAATTAACCGGTATTGCCTTAACCTCTTCATCAATCTTGTCGTCAAGCAAATCAGGCTTTGATCCTTTTCTATTCATTGCAATTACGTCTTTAGCCCGTTTTGCCGTAATTGTCACCAAATTTGCAGCGAAATTAGGTGAAGTTGAGTACGAAATAGCCCCTTTAAATACATCAGTTTTAAAATGGTAATAGGTGTTGTCCAACGTTTCCAGTTGGATTTCTTTCGACGGGAAGTTTTTAGAAGCATCCGTATAAGAATCCAACTCAAAGTTCATACAGCATTTGAGTTTTCCACACTGTCCGGCAAGTTTTTGAGGATTAAGAGAAATATCCTGAATACGTGCTGCACTGGTTGACACAGAATTAAAATTAGTCATCCAGCCGGAACAACATAGCTCACGACCACAAGGTCCGATTCCTCCAATTCTTCCGGCCTCCTGACGAGCACCGATTTGCTTCATTTCAATACGAACACGAAATGTTTCAGCAAAAACCTTGATTAACTGACGAAAATCAACACGCTCATCTGCTATATAGTAAAAGATAGCTTTGTTTCCATCACCCTGAAATTCAACATCACCAATTTTCATATTCAGTTTCAGGCTTTCAGCAATCTGACGTGATTTTATCATCGTGCTTTGTTCCTTTGCTTTAGCCTCCTGGTATTTTTCAAGATCTGTTTCTTTTGCCTTTCGATAAACACGACGAACTTCTATTTTCTCTGGATTGACATTATATTTTTTCATCTGTAACAACACCAATCTTCCAACCAATGTCACTTCGCCAATATCATGCCCGGGAGATGATTCAACCGCAACAACATCACCTTTTTCTAGCGGAATTTTAGTGCTATTCAAAAAATAGCCTTTGCGTGTGTTTTTAAATTGAACTTCTATAAAATCAGTATCTTTTTGTGTATCAGGCAAGTCGCACATCCAATCGAATGTGCTGAGTTTTTGGGTAGAGTTGCGATTGCAACCCTTTTTATTCATTCGGCAACCGCCGATATCTAGTTTATAATCCATTTTTCTTTTTAATTAGGGATAGAAACAGAGTGTTTCTATATTATATATAGTTGTTTTAATTATCTTTTTAATAACATAATAACTTTCAATGTCAAATCAAAGAATACCATCTTTGCATTCACATTTTGTTCAATGTGTCTTTCGGCAAGTGCAAATTCTCTCATCAGATCTTCCACATTTCGTTCATTAATAAACGGAGAAAAACGCTGTGAAAATTCAGATTCTGTAGAAGTCAAATAGTTCAAATCCGGTTGCTGTACATTCCGGATAAAGTTTTCACGCGTCATTCGTTGCGCATAAATCAGAAAATTCTTTTGTCGCTCGCGCCCCATACTCGCTGCTGCCATGTCATCCGACCATTTGCGCAACGTTTTCAGCGAAGCATGATCTTTTTTATTACCAACCTGCCACGCCAAACGCATAATCATAACAAAGCGTTCAAAATTTTGCTTATTCTCATCACCTTCATTCAACACCGACAATGCATTCAAGTAGCTCCCATTAGCAATATGAGCCGCATATTTTGCAGCATCCGGTTCGACCTCCAGTTCATTATTTTTAAGAAGTGCCTGCACTATTTCAGCATCACTTAACCGCGGTACATGGATATGCTGAGTCCTGGAAAGAATAGTGGTTATAATTTCGTCCGGTGTATTTGAAACCATCAGGAAAACGGTTTTTTCTGGTGGCTCTTCCAAAATTTTAAGCAATTTATTGGCACAAGTAATATGCATCTTTTCGGGCAACCAGATAATCATGATTTTATACTCTGCCTCGTAAGTTTTCAAGCTTAACTTCCTCACGATTTCCTCACTCTCATTTGAATAAATCAAACCTTGCTTGGCATCTCCAGAAATACAGGCATACCAATCATTTAGTCCGAAATAAGAATTCCGAAGCACCATTTTCCGAAAGTCGGCAATAAAATCATCACATACACAACTGGTTTTACCCGAAGGTTTAATAACCGGAAAAACAAAATGCAAATCGGGATGAGCTAACTTGCGGTATTTCATGCAAGATGGGCATACGCCACACGAGTCGGTAGCTGTACGATTCTCGCAACAAATATATTGGGCGTATGCAATAGCTAAAGCTAATTTTCCCACACCTTCCGGTCCTCGTAAAAGCTGAGCATGCGGAATCCGTTGCTCAGATACAGTGCGAATAAATCTGGTTTTAATTCCTTGTTGACCAATAATTTCGGAGAATAGCATGCGCGTATTTTACAGTTTTATTCCAATTTTGGATAAAGTGCAAATATACAAAAAAAGAAAGGATAATGAAAAACGAGGATCAAGAGGGGGATTATAGCTTCGGAAGCAATATCCTCCAATACGATAAAAGGCTATTATAAATAAATATTTTTCCCTCCAATGCAACGTTTGAACACAATTTTCATCTTAGGTTTAGAATCGCATATTGAAAACAGATCAATTGCCTTTCAATTTTTTAATCAATCAAGTATTTAAACATTCTACTTCTTCAAGGTTATGAAAAAGCTAATATTGGGTATTTTACTATTACCACTACTTACTGCATGCATCGACAATGACAGTTCTTCGTCTGATAATAATCAGATTGATATTGCTACAGTTGAAAATCCGACTCTAAGTTCATTATTTTACTTTCGGTTGGATAATGGTGATCGAATGTGGACATCCACTTCCGACCTTTCAAATTATCGCCCGAAAGACGGTCAACGGATTATTGCCAATTACACAGTCTTGTCTAAGGCTAGTAAAGACAGCTTGTACAATCAGAACGTTAGACTGAACGATGTGTACGAAGTTCTCACTAAAAAGATTTTCAACATAAAGCCTCAGCAACAAGACAGCATAGGCAACGACCAGATAGGGATTAAAAGCATGTGGATTGGAAGCGACTATTTAAACGTAGAGTTTGTTTATTCGGGCTACAATAAAACCCATTTTATTAGCTTGGTTTCGGACAACACCAAAACATATTCAGACAATAAAATCCACTTGGAATTCAGACATAACGCTAACGGCGATAGTCCTTCTGTTTCACAATGGGGAATGGTATCCTTCAATTTAAAATCATTACAAACAGGAGCAGCGACAGATTCCGTATACCTTGTTATTCATACACGAGAGTATACAACACCTACTGACAATAGTTATTCGCTTACCTATAAATTTAAAGCTTCGACTTCTGCTTCAGCGATAAAGAAGCTTAGTTTTCCAACAATTGGTGCCAACAATATTCATTAATATGCTTTTCAATTTTGCAAGAAAGTCCGGTCTTCATTTAGATTGGACTTTCTTTGTAAAAATTCAGCATTAACCGTTGCTTCATACTATATTTAGATGTTTAATTTAAGATTATTCGAATCCGGATAACCGGATTAATCTTTTTTATTTGCATTTATCCATCCGAAGTTCGGCTAGCATGAATCCGATGGGATTTGTCCCGTCCGAAGTTCGGCTGGCATGAATCCGGTGGAATTTGTCCCGTCCGAACTTCGGCTGGCATGAATCCGGTGGAATTTGCCCCGTCCGAACTTCGGCTAGCATGAATCCGGTGGGATTTGCCCCGTCCGAACTTCGGCTAGCATAAATCCGGTGGGATTTGCCCCGTCCGAACTTCGGCTAGCATAAATCCGGTGGGATTTGCCCCGTCCGAAGTTCGGCTGGCATGAATAAGCTTTAAAAGAATATTTTTTATAAGGATAAAGGTATAATTCCGAGAATAGGCATAATAGTAATATTTTTTTTTGGGGGGGGGTATCACATTCAGCAATATTTTATTGAGAATAATTTATTTAAAACAAAATAATATCATCCACATTAACTTTTTTCTATCTTTGTACTTTCCTTTTCAAAAAAACAAAGTCAATATACACTTAGAATATGAAAACTCTTGAACCTAAGGTTTTATGGAACTTTTTCCACGAAATAAATCAAATACCCCGCCCTTCAAAAAAAGAAGAGCGTATAATAGCTTACCTGCAAGCTTTTGGCAAAAGCCATAATCTGGAAACAAAAACTGATGCCACCGGAAATGTCCTGATTAGTAAACCCGCCACAAATGATTATGAAAAACATAAAACCATTATTTTACAAGCTCACATGGACATGGTTTGCGAAAAAAACAGCGATGTCACTTTTGATTTCAATACCGATGCTATTCAATCCTATGTGGATGGAGACTGGGTTAAAGCCAAAGGCACAACCTTAGGAGCCGACAATGGAATTGGCATTTCAATGATGCTATCAATATTAGCATCAAAAGAGCTAGCACATCCGGCTTTGGAATGCCTGTTTACTGTAGACGAAGAAACCGGATTAACCGGTGCGTTTGCTCTGGAACAGAATTTTCTGACAGGTGATTTGCTCATAAATCTTGACTCGGAAGACGATGGTGAAATTTTTGTCGGTTGCGCCGGAGGAATTGACACCACAGCCGTTCTTGCTTTTAATTTGGAAACAACACCCGAAAATTATTTTGCATTCAGTGTTTCCGTAAAAGGATTAACCGGAGGACATTCGGGCGATGACATCGACAAAGGTCGTGGAAACGCCAATAAAATTCTAAACCGCTTTTTGTGGACTGTGAATAAAAAAACGGATCTGCGTCTGCACAGCTTCAATGGCGGAAATCTGAGGAACGCCATTCCGCGCGAAGCAGTGGCTGTGGCGAGTGTTCCTTTTGTCGAAAAGGAAAATATTCGGATTCTTTTTAATCATTTTACAGCAGATATGGAGAATGAAATTGGAAGTATAGAGCCCAATATGAAACTTTCGTTGGAATCGGAAAGTCTGCACGAAAGTGCTATCGACAAAAAAACATCTGACACTCTACTCAATGTTCTTTACGCCTGCCCTCATGGGGTGAAAGCAATGAGCCATGACATACCCGGCTTAGTTGAAACCTCTACCAACCTGGCATCTGTAAAAATGATAGCCAACAATAAAATAGAAATAACCACCAGCCAACGAAGCTCCGTCGAATCATCAAAATATGACATTGCCAATGAAGTAGAAGCGGCCTTAACTCTTGCCGGGGCTGAGGTTACGCATGGAGATGGTTATCCTGGGTGGAAGCCAAATTTAGAATCCGGAATTTTAGAGACAGCTCAAAATAGCTATAGAAAACTATTTAGCCAAGAGCCAAAGGTACGTGCCATCCATGCCGGGCTGGAGTGTGGTTTGTTTCTGGAGAAATATCCACATTTAGATATGATCTCTATCGGACCTCAAATGTATGGAGTTCATTCTCCAGACGAAAGATTGAGTATTTCTTCCACTCAAAAATGTTGGAAATGGCTGGTCGACATATTAGCCGATCAAAATTAACTGCTGGATTCGTTGATATTGACTATCTGATTTTTTTCAGGTTTAAGAAACAGAGAAATAATCGGAAGGAAATGAAAGATACAAAAAATGGAAGAACAAAATAAACGAAAAATCATCAACGACCCTGTCTTCGGATTTATCAATATCCCGAACAACTTTTTGTATGATATTATTCAGCATCCATATTTTCAGCGGTTAAATCGTATCAAACAATTGGGACTATCATCGTTTGTTTATCCCGGTGCACAGCATACGCGGCTGCAACATTCGCTCGGAGCTTTGCATTTGATGGGAGAAGCCATAGCTCAATTACGCCAAGCTGGTCACGAAATTACGCAAGATGAGGCAGAAGCTGTTCAAGCAAGTATCTTGCTACATGATATTGGGCATGGCCCTTTTTCGCACACTTTGGAACACAGTGTTGTAAACGATGTAAGCCACGAGGAAATCTCGCTTTGGATGATGCAACAAATCAATCGGGAGTTGAATGGCAAATTGGATATGACATTAGAAATATTCACGAACAATTATCGAAAGAAATTTTTGCATCAGTTGGTCTCAAGCCAACTTGATATGGACAGACTTGACTATTTGAGCCGGGATAGTTTTTTTTCCGGTGTAAGTGAAGGAATAATTGGTGCTGCCAGAATAATTAAGATGTTAAATATCTATAATGACCAGCTGGTGGTAGAAGCTAAGGGAATATATTCTATTGAGAAATTTTTGGTAGCCAGACGATTAATGTACTGGCAAGTTTATTTGCATAAAACGTCGGTTGCCGCTGAGAAGATGTTGATGAATATTCTCAAACGGGCTAAAGAGTTGGCAAGTAAAGAGACAACACTCTTTGCATCGCCTGCTTTACATTATTTTCTTTATAATAAAGTAAATAAGTCTCATTTTATTGAATCTCAAGAGGCATTACATCACTTTTCGATGCTGGACGATTCTGATATAATTTGTGCGATCAAAGTTTGGTCGGAACATCCGGATACCGTCCTCTCTACCTTATGCAGAGCATTTATAAATAGACGATTGTTTAAAGTCGAAGTACGAACAAAACCCATTGACAACGAAACGCAAGAAAATCAGTTACAGCAATACATGAGGTGCTTTAACGTTAGTATGCATGATGCTGCGTATTTTATGGGTCAGGAAATTGTGAGTACTGATACTTACAGCCCCAAAGATGATAATATTAATATTTTATATAAAGATGGCACTATAAAAGACATTGCCGATGCGTCAGACATGCTAAACATTAATGTATTAACAAAGAAAGTTGAGAAGTATTATTACTGCTTTTTTAGAATGTAATTCATCAACTGACATTTCGTCCTAATCAGGCTTTAGAAAAGAGCCGAAGTGTTTTCTTTTCTAAATTGCATGATTATCATTATGGATTATTGGAAATAGTTTATTACTTTTGCAGCCAAAAAAAAAATTATATGGAGTTTACAGCTCAACAAATTGCAGACTTTTTGCACGGAGACATTGAAGGTGATCCGTCAGTAAAAGTAAGTAACTTCTCCAAAATTGAAGAAGGAAAGCCTGGAACATTAAGTTTCTTGTCTAATCCAAAATACATCCACTACATATATGACTGCGAAGCAAGTGTGGTACTTGTAAATAAAGATTTTATTGCCGAAAAAGAAATAAAACCAACTCTGATTCGCGTTGAAGACGCTTATCAATCGTTGGCTCTGCTATTAACTTTGGTTGATCAAACCAAACTGAAAAAAACAGGAATTTCGCCATTAGCCTATATTTCTGAAACTGCCAAAATTGGTGAAAACGCCTATATTGCTCCTTTTGTATATATTGGAGAAAATGTAACTATCGATAAAAATGTAACACTTCATGCCAACTGTTCAATAGAAGATGAGACAACACTAGGTGAAAATGTGACCTTATTTTCGGGCGTGAAGATCTATAATAATTGTGTCATTGGCAACAATTGCACATTGCATTCCGGATCCGTGATTGGTTCCGATGGCTTTGGATTTGCGCCAACTGAAGATGGTTCTTATAAAAAGATTCCTCAGATGGGAAATGTTGTTTTAGAAGACGATGTTGAAATCGGAGCAAACTCAGTTGTTGACAGAGCCACCATGGGAAGCACAATTATCCGAAAAGGAGTAAAAATAGATAATCTGGTTCAGATTGCTCACAATGTTGAAATCGGGGCGAATACAGTGATTGCAGCTCAAACAGGTATTTCCGGATCTACAAAACTGGGTAAACAATGTATCCTTGCCGGGCAAGTTGGTATTGCCGGACATTTACAAATTGCCGATGGCACTATTTTTGGAGCACAATCAGGCGTGCCAAATTCCATCAAATCAGCAAATCAGGCTTTCCAGGGTTACCCAGCCCTTCCTGTAATGAACTTTCGCAGATCGTCAGTAGTTTACAAGAATCTACCTGACCTTCAGAACACCATTTATGCAATGCAAAAGAAGATTCAGAAACTCGAAAATAAAATCAGTAGTATTTCTTAACTAACGTATGGCGAAACAAAAAACTATTAAGCAAGCCTTTGCACTTTCAGGAAAAGGTTTACACTCCGGCTTGGAAATTACTCTAACTTTCCTTCCGGCTCCCGAAAACCACGGAATTAAAATCAAGCGAATTGATTTACCCGAACAACCTGAAATGGATGCAGTAGCTGAATACGTTGGAGAAACAACACGCGGAACTGTTCTTAAAAAGGGAGAAATGGTTGTCAGTACCGTTGAACATGCTTTATCAGCCTTATATGCTTTTGGAATCGACAACTGTTTATTAGAAGTAAATGCACCCGAATTTCCTATTTTGGATGGAAGTGCAAAGTACTACGTTGAACAAATTCAACTGGTAGGAATAGAAGAACAGAAAGCGGAAAAAGATTATTACATTGTTCGAAAAAAAATAGAATACAGCATACCCGAAACGGGAGCTAAAATAACCATACTTCCTGACGATACTTTTAGTTTAGATGTGCACATCGGTTTCGATTCGCCTGTTTTGAGTAACCAATTTGCGAGTCTATCTTCGTTAGACAATTATGCTTCCGAAATTGCAAATGCACGAACTTTTGTTTTTGTGCGCGAAATAGAACAACTGGTAAAACTGAATCTGATTAAGGGTGGCGATTTGAAAAATGCCATTGTTATTTATGACAGGGAAGTTTCGCAACCAGATTTCGATAACTTAGCAGATTTAATGCACCAACCATATCAAGATGCCGCTAAGTTGGGATACCTGAATGGCGGTATTAAATTTCCAAACGAACCTGCACGGCACAAATTATTAGATATTATTGGTGACTTGTCATTGATTGGTAAGCCAATTAAGGGAAAAGTGATTGCAACATATCCGGGACATAAGATTAATACCGACCTAGCTAAGATAATTCGGAAAGAATTAAAGAAACAAGAGCTTCAGGCTCCTATCTATGACGATACTCTTCCTCCTGTGCTGGATGTTAATGGGATTCGTAAACTATTACCTCATCGTTGGCCATTTTTACTGGTAGATAAAATAATTGATATTCGCGAAAAAATAATTGTCGGTGTAAAGAATGTTACCGTAAACGAAACATTCTTCATGGGTCATTTTCCTGACGAACCTGTTATGCCGGGCGTTCTTCTGGTGGAAGCTATGGCTCAAACAGGAGGTCTGCTGGTTTTAAATTCGATAAAAGATCCTGAAAAATACTCGACCTATTTTTTAAAAATAGACAATGTAAAGTTCCGTCAAAAAGTGGTACCGGGTGACACGCTAATTTTCCATTTGGAAATGCAAGATGAAATCCGTCGCGGATGCGCGTTAATGCGTGGACATGCTTTTGTTGGAGGAAAAATTGTGGTGGAAGCAGAATTTATGGCTCAGATAGTCAAGAATAAATAATTGCACATAGCTCATCAATTCGGACAGTAGACATATTTAACTAAAAAACAATCTATATTTTCTCTGTATTGAAAGTATAAAATAATTTGAAAATAAACATGAAACAACCTTTAGCTTACATTCATCCCGATGCTAAAATTGCTCCAACGGTAGTAATTGAACCATTTGTTACAATTGATAAAAATGTAGTGATTGGCGATGGCACTCGTATCGGTTCAAACGTAACCATCATGGAAGGTGTGCGAATCGGGAAAAATTGTTCTATTTTTCCAGGTGCTGTAATTGGAGCTGTTCCTCAGGATTTAAAATTTAAAGGAGAAGACAGTTTGGCTATTATTGGCGACAATACTACAATTCGCGAATTTGTAACTGTCAACCGCGGAACTGCAGCGAAAGGGAAGACCGTCGTAGGCGACAACTGCCTGATTATGGCTTATTGCCATGTTGCTCATGATTGCGTGGTAGGTAACAATGTAATAATGGGTAACACGTGCCAACTGGCTGGTGAGGTTGAAATTGATGATTTTGCCATTTTAGGTGGTGGTTGCTTAGTTCATCAATTTACACGCATAGGTTCTCACGTTATGATTCAAGGTGGTTCTAAAATAGGAAAAGATGTCCCACCATTTATTACGGCGGGTCGCGAACCACTTTCATATGCTGGAATTAATTCAATCGGGCTTCGTCGTCGAGGATATGTAAATGAACAAATACGTGATATACAAGATGTTTATCGCTACATATATCAATCTGGCATGAATACAACACATGCCACAGAACGTGTTGAGGCTGAACTTCCTGCAACAAAAGAACGCGATGAGATTCTGCTGTTTGTCAAAAACTCGCCACGTGGAATTATCAAAGGTTATTTTGAATAATTCAAATTGCAGGATTGTGTAAATAATGAATCGTATAATTGCAATGACGATTATTTGGATATTTATTTACTATTGATTGTTCAATTCCCAATTTTTCTACTATTTTTGCACTTATACTTATAGGCAAAATCTAGTTACAATGAGTAGGACGTATATTTTATACGTCTTTACTTGTAAAATGTAACATGTAATTCGTAACATTTATGGAAAATATTGATGAAGCACCAAAGAAGAGCTTGAATTTTATTGAAGCTTTTGTGGAGCAAGACTTGAAAGAAGGTAAAAATGACGGACGAATTCAAACTCGTTTTCCGCCGGAACCGAACGGTTACCTTCATATCGGTCATGCCAAAGCAATTTGCCTTGATTTCGGCATTGCCGATAATTATGGCGGCGTTTGTAATCTGCGTTTTGATGACACCAATCCTGTAAAAGAAGACGTTGAATATGTTGATTCCATTCAGGAAGATATTCAATGGCTCGGATACAAATGGAAAAACGTGTATTACGCTTCGGATTATTTTCAGCAACTGTGGGATTTAGCTATTGAACTGATTAAACAAGGAAAGGCTTATGTAGATGAGCAATCTGCAGAAACCATTGCTAAACAAAAAGGCACTCCTACCGTTCCCGGCACAGAAAGTCCGTATCGCAATCGTCCGGTTGAAGAGAACCTTGAGTTATTCAAAAAGATGAATACCGGCGAAGTGCCCGAAGGTGCCATGGTGTTGCGTGCCAAAATAGATATGGCATCGTCGAATATGCATTTTCGTGATCCGTTGATGTATCGGGTTATTAACTCGCACCCACATCACCGTACCGGTTCTACCTGGAAAGCTTATCCTATGTACGATTATGCACACGGACAGTCCGATTACTTTGAAGGTGTAACACATTCGCTTTGTACACTTGAATTTGAAGTACACCGTCCGCTTTACGACTGGTTTATAGATCAGTTTAAGGATACCAATTATCGTCCCCGACAAATAGAATTCAACCGTTTGAATCTTACATATACCGTAATGAGTAAACGTAAGATGCTTCAACTGGTTCAGGAAGGTTTGGTAAGTGGTTGGGACGATCCGCGTATGCCTACAATTTGCGGCTTGCGCCGGCGAGGTTACTCTCCCGAGTCTATTCATAGTTTCATTGATAAGATCGGGTACACCAAGTTCGAAGCGCAAAATGATATAGGACTATTGGAACACAGCGTACGCGAGAGTCTGAATAAAACTGCTATCCGTGTAAACGCTGTGCTTGATCCGGTAAAACTAATCATTACCAACTATCCGGAAGGAGAAGTAGAAATGCTGGAAGCCGTGAATAACCCCGAAGACGAATCGGCAGGAACACGTGAAATAGCTTTTTCTAAAGAGCTTTACATTGAACGGGATGATTTTATGGAAGATGCTCCGAAGAAATTCTTCCGCATGACTCCCGGACAAGAAGTGCGACTGAAGAGTGCTTACATTGTAAAATGTACCGGATGCAAAAAAGATGCAGCCGGAAACATTGAAGAAATATATTGCGAATATGACTCGCAAACCAAAAGTGGTATGCCGGAAAGTAACCGTAAAGTAAAAGGAACGCTGCACTGGGTTTCGGCTGCTCACAGTCTGACTGCCGAAGTACGCTTGTACGATCGCTTATTCAGCATCGAAAATCCGTCGGCTGATGAGCGTGATTTCCGTGAACTGCTAAACCACGATTCGTTGAAGGTTTTGACTAATTGCCAGGTAGAGGCTTCGTTGAAAGAAGCTAAAGCGCTTGATCAGTTTCAATTCCAACGAATAGGTTATTTTAATGTCGATCCGGATTCGAGTGAAGGAAAACTTGTTTTCAACCGCACAGCTTCGCTTAAGGACAGCTGGGCAAAAGAACAAGGAAAGTAAGATACTACGTACAAATTAAACCGCTGCAAAAATCTTGTAGCGGTTTTTTGTATAAAGGAAGTTCGGAATACGAATCAATATGCTGTATGGTCTCTACTGACATTTAAATCCGTTACAAACTACGAAGTCGTTACAAGTAAATAGTTACGAGTTACAAGACTATTTATCTGAATTTTTCTTTCAGAAAACAGATCATTAAATATTATTTCTTACTTATAGCTAAACTCACATTATTTGAATATTCGAAGACCCTATAAAAACACAATTTTGTAACAACATATACATAAGATAGTAACATCTGCCTGATAGCTTTGTAGATTAATTTTATACCAGCAAGTTATGAGAAGTTACAGAATTTTAGTTACAGATAGGGAGGAAGAGTTATGCGAGATAATTCGTTTTACATTGGAGTCTGAGGGTTATGCCGTAGAGGTGGTTTATTCGGCAGAAGATGCCTTATTTAAAAACATTTCGGAATATAACTTGTTGTTAATAGGAGTAATTCTGGGTGATATTTCCGGATTCCGAATGGCACGCCTTATACGAAGCAACCCCAAAACTGCTATTATTCCGATTATTTTTATTTCGGAAACCAACGATGAAAATGACAGACTGACGGCCTTCAGTGTAGGTGCCGATGATTATATGATTAAGCCTTTTTCGCTCCGTGAAATGGTAGCACGTATAAAGGTGATTATAAACCGTATTGAAGATAAAAAGCTGATTACTTTTCAGCAGCTGTCATACAACAAGCTTATTATTGATTTGGCACGGAAGCAGGTTTTACTGGATCAAAAGGAGATCCAGTTCACTAAAAAGGAATTTGAAATTTTGAAGTTACTGATGGAAAATAAGAACCGGCTATTCTCACGGGAAGAGTTACTCCAAAAAATCTGGTCGGAAGAATCTTTTGTACTCAGTCGCACAATAGACGTAAATATTACTCGAATAAGAAAAAAGATAGGCCCCTACGAAAAAAATATAGTTACAAAACTCGGACTTGGATATTGTTTCGAGGAATAAATAAATCCCTCATTTTTAATGAAGAAATTTTTACTTGCTTGCCTGATGGCAATAAGCATTAGCTCGGCATTGAACGCTCAGAAGGTAGGACTCGTACTAAGCGGCGGCGGTGCTCCGGGCATTTCGCACATTGGTATTATCAAGGCATTGGAAGAAAATCATATCCCGATTGATTATGTGACCGGCACCTCCATTGGAGCTATCATCGGTGGAATGTATGCCATGGGGTTAACTCCCGACGAGATGATTGAGGTACTGAAGTCGGAAGACTTTAAACACTGGCTGAGCGGAGAAGTAGAGCCGGAAAATATCTACTTTTACCGAAGTCCCGACCCTAAGCCGAATATTATTGACCTGCGCATACAGATCAACAAAAAGAAAAAAACAAATCTCAAAACCAAAATACTCCCTTCCAATGTAGTTCCTCCCGGACAAATGAACTACGCATTTATCCCTTTATTTGCGCAGGCCAATGCGGTAGCAGCCGGCAACTTTGATAAGTTGGTAGTTCCCTTTCGCTGTATCGGTTCAGATATATATAATAAAAAGTCTATTGTGTTCCGTCGGGGAGTGCTGGGCGATGCCATCCGGGCATCCATGACTTTTCCATTTATGTTTAAACCCATTACCATAGACAATCAACTGATGTTTGACGGCGGAATTTACAATAATTTTCCGGTGGATGTTATGCGGACTGATTTCAACCCCGACTTTATTTTGGGTAGCGTGGTAGCCATTAATCCGACGAAACCCGACGATGATGATATTATGATGCAGTTGCAGAATATGATTATTACCAAAACGGATTATTCCGTTCCGGCTACTGAAGGTTTAACTCTTAAATTTGATGTAAGTAAAACCAATATGTTTGACTTTAGCAAGGTGGATGAATTGGTGAAAACCGGTTATGATTCTACCATGAAACATATGGATGAGATAAAAGCACGTGTGAAGCGCCGCATGAGCACCGAAGACTATGCCCAAAGGCGAAAAGCGTTTAAGGATAAGTTTCCGGAATTAAAGTTCCATAACATTGATGTAGAAGGTGTGGATAGCCTGCAGGCAAAGTATGTGAAACGCACGTTTCACAACAACGATGATGTATTCGACCGCGATGAGTTTAAAAGTTCCTATTACAAGCTTATTTCGGACGAGGCCATATCGGAGGTACTTCCGCATGCCGACTTCGATTCGGTGAACGGGATGTTTGATCTTAACCTGAAGGTAAAAACCGAGGATCAGCTGAAAGTGTTGATTGGCGGAAATATCTCTTCTTCCACGTCCAATCAGGCTTACCTCGGGCTTACCTACCAAAACCTGAGTAATTATGCCCAGACGGCTTATATGGATGCTCAGTTCGGCAAAATGTATAATGGACTCGGGCTGGGAAGCCGGATAGAAATGCCCGCTAATAATAACTGGTATATAAAAGTGACTTTAGTACTCCATAAATTCGATTACTTTGATGGGAATAAGCTGTTTTATCAGGATAACCAGACGGCCAGTTTCAACCAGTATGAGTTGTATGGCAAAGTTTGCGTGGGCTTTCCACTGGCTATGAAAGCCCGACTGGAATTTGGTGCAGGCTATGCTTCGCTGACCGATAACTTTACTCAGGATAAAACACTGCTTAACCCTACGGCTACAAACGATAAAAGCACTTACACACTGGGAAGCCTGTTTGCGCGCGTTGAGAGTCAGACGTTGAATAATGTGATGTATCCCACCCGGGGAGTTGCTTTTTCTACTTCACTGCAGTACATAGACGGGGAAGATAATTTTAAATCGGCAACCGATGCAAGTTTAAATGTGAGCAAGAAAAAAGATAGTTGGTTTGTGTATCGCCTCAAATCCGACCGGTATTTTCCGTTGGCGTCGTCTCCTTTTACATTAGGCACCTATGCCGAAGTGACTTATTCATCGCGGGATTTGTTGTCGAACTATACAGCCTCCATTATACAGGCTCCGGCTTTTCAACCTACACCTTTTAGTCGCACAGTGTTCAACGAAGCCTTCAGTGCGAATCAGTTTGCCGCCATTGGACTGAAACCTGTTTACAGCCTGACCGATCAGTTGCATCTTCGTGCCGAGGCCTATTGGTTTGTGCCTTATAAAACAATCAGAAAGGCAGACAATAACACGGCTTATTACTCCAAACCCTTTTCTTCGTCGGAGTTTATGGCCGAAGGTGCTGTGGTGTTCAACTTCAAGCTGGCTTCGGCAGCCTTATTTGCCAATTATAATACCGGAAACTGGAGCGTAGGGGTTAATATAGGTATTTTGCTTTTTAACCGAAGGTTTACAGAATAATTTTGTAAACAACCATTTTAGCCGCAAAAAAAGAGAATTATGCCATCAATATCTGATTGCTTTTGACATTTCAGCAGGATTACACATCCAACCTGAGTCAGTCAAACGTTTGATTGTTATGTCGGAGCTTAACTCATTTCTTATTCATACAGAAAAGCCGGTGTCCATCCATGTCGATAGTTTTGAAAACATGAAATCCGATTTTATTGTAAATACTGATATTTTTCGAGTTCGAAGTTTCCAAATAAAGTTCGGTATTATTCTTTCTCGTTTTATCAATCATAAACTTAATCAATTTTTGGGCATAAGCTTTACCCTTACTCTCGGGCAAAACTCCTACAAGGTGTAAATGGGCATATTGACCAATCTTAGGATGATACTGACTGGTAAGTTTATCCATTTTCAGAACCCTGGATGCAGAATTGAAACCTATCTTCAATAAAAGAGACAACTTTCTGTAAGCATATTTCAAGGAAAATTTTTCTCTCTTTTTAATATTCCATAGTGCTGTAGCCGTATTTTCATCATTTAAATAAATTTCCCCCTTATTAAAGGATTCTTCGAACAAATATTCCATGACTATCCTCAGCTTATTCTTGTTTTTCGATTTTTCGACAAGATAACTGAAGTGAGGATCATTTTTTAATGATTCCGTCATAATATCAACAACTACATTTTTGTCTTCTAATTTAGCTCTTCTCATTTTCTTATATGCAATAAAATTTTCTTGTTCTTAAATATTCTCATGAAGCTAATTCTTGCTGCCAATTCTTTTTTGTGCACGACACTCTAATTCATGAATTTACTTAGCAGTTAAAAAAAACGTTCCATCACTTCGTTTAAGCTAAACAGACTTATGGTTTCGGATATCAGCGTTAAATACTACGAGAAATAAAGGCAAACCTAAACATAATAATAACCAACAAAAAGTGTGCTAAAAAATGTTTCCTAACCCGCAAAGTTGTTTAAATGGGAACATTCTGATGAAATTTTTGTTTTTAGTTTTTCTTTTCTTTTTCCTACGAGGGCAATTCTAAAAATACAGAGGCAATTTCAATTTCTAATTGCCTTTTTATTTTTACTACGACGGCAATTCTTCAAAACACGAAGGCAATTTCAATTCCAAATTGCCTTTTTATTTTTACTACGACGGCAATTCTTCAAAACACGAAGGCAATTTCAATTCCAAATTGCCTTTTTCTTTTTACTACGACGGCAATTCTTCAAAATACGAAGGCAATTTCAATTCCAAATTGCCTTTTTATTTTTACTACGACGGCAATTCTGCAAAATGCGGAGGCAATTTCAATTCCAAATTGCCTTTTCTTTTTACTACGACGGCAATTCTGCAAAATACGAAGGCAATTTCAATTCCAAATTGCCTTTTTATTTTTACTACGACGGCAATTCTGCAAAATACGGAGGCAATTTCAATTCCAAATTGCCTTTTTCTTTTTACTAAGGAGGCAATTCTTCAAAATGCGGAGGCATTATTTCTATTCAAACATCCCAACATTTTTCCAATTCAATTTTAACGATTTCAGAATAATATACAAACAGACTAAATATCACCAATTCAAAAATGTCACAAATATTTAATACAAAGTGATTTATTAGGCTAAAAAATGAATATAATCAACTATTAATCATTATTAGCCGGTTTTATACACTATATTTGTCGAAAACTATTGTTTATTCTACAAATTGGATTTTGGACACTCTATTATTCAGCGAGGTGCGTATATAATAGCTCCTCTGATTGATTGAAATATTAGGCGGGATAAATATCTTTTAAACTCTAACAATTCAAGATAAGTAAGCGGAATAATATAATGTCGTATTAAAAAAAGAATGGAACGCTGATGGAACATACCGACAAGTCGGTATTACGGATTGAGCGGATAAAAACGGATAATAATTAAACGGATCTAAAACTGATCTTAGTCATGCAAGCATGACTGATGAGAGCATAAACTATTGAAAATCATCAATCCGCGTTTATCCGCGTTCTAATCTTCTTTTCTATTTGATATAGTTACGCGGCATTATATTTATCCAAGACCTATACACAAACCGGCATTTTATATGATTAAGAAGATAAAGAAAAATTATACTATAAACCGCGATGCGAGCTGGATGTACTTCAACAGGCGCATACTTGATGAAGCTGCCAACACAGCCAATCCGCTACTGGAACGACTTAGTTTTTTGGGTATTTACTCCAACAATCTGGATGAATTCTTCAGAGTGCGCGTAGCTACACTACAACGCATGGTGGAAATAGAAGAAAACATACACCATGCGAATCAGGATACCAGAAAGATTCTGAAAAAAGTGTTGAAACTTAATGAAGAATATACCCGTGATTTCGAATCAATTTTTCTGGGACTACACACCGAACTACAGAATGAAAATATCTACCTGATAGACGAATCGCAACTAACCACGCAGCAGGAGGAATTTATAAATACCTTTTACAGCGAGGAACTGATGAACTCGTTGTTCCCCATCCTGGTGTCGCGCATGTCGGTGGAGCCGGAGCTGAACGACAAAAGCATTTATCTGGCGGTAAAAATATCGAGTTCGGAGAAAAAAGAAAAAGCCCCGAAAAAGGAATACGCACTGATGGAGATTCCTACCGCCGAGTTTACCCGCTTCATTGTATTGCCTGAGGATGGCGACAAAAACTGCATCATGTTTCTCGACGATGTGATCCGGTTTTGCCTGCCCCGCATTTTTGCGCAGTTCAATCATGATAAATACGAGGCATATACCATTAAGTTTACCCGCGATGCCGAAATGGAGTTCGACAACACAGCCTATCAAAGCATGTTGGACAAAGTATCGAAAGGCGTTAAGAGCAGGAAAAAGGGCGATCCGGTACGATTTGTCTACGACCGCGATATTCCGTCCGATCTACTGCGTTTCACACAAAAAATTCTGAAAATAGACAAAAACGACGTGCATGTATGTGGCGGACGTTATCACAATCTGAAGGATCTGATCTCCTTCCCTACCCTCAAAAGAAAAGAACTGAAGTTCGTCAGTCAGCCGCCCATCCCCATTCTGGCTTTCGACGAATCGATTAGTCTTATTGAGCTTATTCGTAAAAAAGATCAGTATCTGCATTTTCCCTATCACAGCTTCGATAATTTTATTCGCCTGCTGCGCGAATCGGCCATTAACCCCGAAGTAAAAGAAATAAAAATAAGCATTTACCGCCTGGCCAAAAATTCCAAAGTGATCAAAGCACTTATGTGTGCCGCCATGAACGGGAAAAAGGTAACAGCCATGGTAGAGTTGCTGGCACGGTTTGACGAGTCGTCCAACATCAACTGGGCAAAGAAAATGCAGGATGCAGGCATCAAAGTCATTTTGGGCGTGGAAGGACTCAAAGTACATTCCAAACTGGCACACATCACCGCACGCAAAGGTAACATTGCCTGCATTGGTACGGGTAACTTTCACGAGGGTACCGCATCGGTTTATACCGACTTTACCCTGATGACGGCGCACAAAAATATTGTGGACGAAGTTGCCAGTGTATTTGAGTTTTTGGAACAACCCTATCTCAATCCAGTATTCAGGCAGTTGATTGTTGCGCCTCAATATATGAGAAAAAAAATTTTAAGTCTTATCAAAACAGAGATAGACAATGCCCGGAAAGGCCTGCCAGCTTACATTTATTGTAAGATAAACCATATTGTTGATGAAAAAATAGTAGAGAAACTCTACGAAGCTTCCAATGCAGGTGTAATAATTAAACTATTGGTTCGAGGTAACTGTTCTCTTATCACAGGCATCGCTAAACTGAGCCGCAACATACAAGCGGTAGGCATTATTGATCGGTATCTGGAACATTCGCGCGTACTGATCTTTGCCAACGGAGGCGATGAGCGTTACTTTATCGGATCGGCCGACTGGATGCAACGAAACCTGGACAACCGGGTGGAAGTGTATGTGCCGATCTACGACAAAGAGTTCAGAAAGCAACTGAAAACAGTTATTGAATTCGGATTGAAAGATAATGTAAAAGCCCGGATTGTAGATGGATCGGGGGAGAATAAACTAAACCCGGGCAAGAGTGAAGAGCCTTTCCGATCGCAAGAAGAACTATATAAGTTTTATAAGAATAATTACGAATGCAGTTTGCTTGACGACGATCAGGCTGCGCTATAATATTTACATTAAAAAATAAACATCACTATGAACAGTCTTCAATTTGCAGCAATAGACATCGGCTCCAATGCCGTGAGACTATTAATTATGGGTATTTCGCCCGACAACACCGAAGCCCCTTTCAACAAAACACTGATGATCCGCGTGCCCTTACGTCTGGGACAAGAATCGTTTGTAGATGGAAAGATTAGCGACAAAAAGGCAAAGAAACTTGTCCGGCTTATGAAAGCATTTAAACACTTGCTGAAAGTGTACGACGTTACCGAGTACCGGGTTTGTGCCACCGCAGCCATGCGCGAAGCCACCAATGCCAAAGAACTGGTGAAAGAAATAAAAAAAGAAACCGACCTGAAAGTAGAGGTTATTGATGGGCAGGAAGAAGCCATGATTATCTACGAAAGTCATTTTTATTATAACCTGAACGAGCATCAGAACTATATCTTTGTCGATGTAGGAGGTGGTAGTACCGAAGTCAGCTTGCTGGTCAATGGAGAGTTGGTTCAATCCAGATCCTACAACATCGGGAGTGTGCGTTTGCTCAACGATAAAGTAAAAAGTGAAGATTATGATATTCTGCATCAGGACTTGGCCGAACTGAAAGAACAGTATCTTATTCACGACATTATTGCTTCCGGTGGAAATATCATCAAGCTAAACACACTGGCTAAAGTGCGGAAAGACCGGAAACTGTCGCTCACAGCGTTGGAAACACTCAACGAAGAACTAAAACAATACAGCGTAGATGATCTGATCCGGAAATATAAGCTCAAACCCGATCGTGCAGACATCATCACGCTGGCAGGAGACATCTACATAGATGTGGCACGGAGCATCGGAGCCAAAAACTTTATCGTTCCTCAAATAGGACTTATCGACGGCATCATACACATGCTTTACATTAAGTGGAAAGAAAAAAATGGGATTCCAGAAATAGATATTCTGGAATAAACATCCACCGATAATAAAAACAGGGTATTGCATTATAAATATGTAATATCCTGTTTTGTTTTACACTTATCATTCAGATGTTCATCTGCAAAGAATACAATCAGTTATTTCCGGGTTCTAAAGAAATAGCTCCGGTTATATCGTTAGTTGCTACAAATATTCCTGTCGATTGAGTCTCACTGCTTACTGTGTCACCGGGCTCGTTTATTCTGATCACGTCCTGACAAGCAGTTATAAAATTATTTGACTCATTATCAAAACCTACAATTAAAGCATCTTGTTCCAACTCCCAGGCTTCGGTGTCCGGCACTTCGTTTGGCTTTCTTTTTTTGTAAAACTTAATAATGCCACGAATCAGAAGTTCATAATAGAAAATCTCATTCAGCTTATCCTGATACGTTTTCAACTTTTGGAGCTTGGACTCATCAATCTTTTCAATGGAGAAAAGAATTTCAACGATGTAGATAAATTTATCAAAATCAATCCTTATCTGATGAATATCTTCGGCATCATAAATATCTTCCGAACGGACTTTTGCCACTAGTTTATTAAAACGCTTATCAAATTTTTTATAAAAAACTGACTTTTCCACCTTTTCCTTTTTTAAAAGCGGAAAAACAGGCTTTTTCTTATAACAAAAGTCATAGGCCTTTTCTTCAAACTTAAATTCCTTCTCTTTCAGGAATAAGAGATATTCAGATATCTCCGGGGTCTGTTCAACGGTTTCCAGTTTTGAAATCTGAACCTGAATATCGTGCAGTTTACCTAAGCTTTTAAAGGCTGCTTCTCCGTTTTTTATTTTAGAAGATTTCAACCGACAACCAGCCAATATCGGAAAAACTTTTTTAAAAATAGTCAACCTCTCATCCACTTCTTTAGGACCCAAAGTCGGTTCTATTTCATAATATTGTTTTACCAGCTGATCATAGTCCCTAACAATTGCATTCATACGATTTTATTTTGGGGTATTACTTTTCTTAAACACTTATACGACCGAGTGACATAACGGTTTTTATTACACATACCAATTTTAGATTTCTCTTAAAATAGGATTTGAAAAACCGCAACGAATACATCCGACTATGTGCTCCCGCCTATTTAGTCATCGTTCTGATGAAACGAGTAAAACAAATATAAGAAGAATAATTTTTATGCTATATAATATCCGGCAGAGACTTAAGTTTATCGGCCTTTTTTCTGCATATATAGCAAAAAAGAGCTCCGGTTTGTAACCTTATCATAACAAGTATGTTGATAGGGTTACAAAACGGAGCAAATATTGAGAGCAAGATCAGTCGGTTGAAGTCAGATTTGACACACCCGAAACAGCCGATTGGTTTAGCTATTAAAGTGTGTAAATTCGTCTACCGATCTGCGCGGACTGACAGGAGCCGGAACGACAGATACGTATCCAACACGCGCCACAAATGCCAATTCAGTTTTTATTCCCAGACGTTTTACAACCTGAGTTTTATAATTACGTTCTTCTACAGCCTGATTCATGGGTTGAAATCCCAATCCAAGCTCTGTACAGGTCAGATGAATTTGTTGGTATAACCGACCTGTATTAATCCAGTCGGCAACCGAATTTCCGCTACTGCTAATCACTATCCAACCACCGCAACCTAAAGCCTGCTTTTTGGTTTTATCTATCCCGGCTTTGATAAACGATTCCTTTTTTGAATCTTCGGGCTTCATAAAATGACGAACAAAAAAGCCGCTTATCCCTGTTATCTGCATGCCGGCAGTAGTAAGCCCGTCTCTCTTTGCATCCACATCTGTGTCCGAAAACCGCAACCAATAGACCAACCCATTCTGAGCAGCTTTATTATAGGCCTGTTGCGTGTAAGCCTCAATTGTTTGTTGAGCTATAAATTTTCCTTCGGCACCGGAGGCTTCAAAAAAATGAATCCGTTCGGCATCAGGTTTAGTTATTCGTCTTACATCGTTTTCTTTAATAGCATTTGTATCAAATGGAGTGCGCAGAGTCATCCGAGTTTCTATCAACTTCAGGTTGTAGGCTGTTGCTGAAGCTTTGTCCATGACTATTTCAGCTACCGGCTTAGCGTTGGAATAATTATCACCTAAAGTAACCTTACACTCATACCCTAAACTTCCGGCGGACAAAGTCAGATTTTCGATAAAAGCACCCAACGAAATAAAAAGCTCTCTACGGTCGGGATCAACCACAGCCAAGGCCCGCGTACTGTCGGCATACAACCGGATAATACGATTACCATAAACCTCCACCCGCCAGGGTTGCGAATTGTGCGAACTGCCTGCCAGAGATGCAAAATAAAGCATTTGATAAACAGCACTTTTCCCAATAGGCTCCAAAGACCTTTGCCCATGAAATCCAACAGAACAGGAGCAGAAGATACCCCACATCGACAACATCATTATAAAGATAAGTTTAGGTGCTTTCATTTACGTATAGTTATTTATCTTTACTCCACAGTCGCACTCCCAACCGGATAACCGGCGAAAGGTCAACGTTTGGAATTGAATAACTGGCTGTTTCAAAGTTGACGGTTTTATCGCCCCGCAAGTAAACATGCATACCGGGCTGAATGTAAAAGTAACGGCCAATAAAAAACTGATAACTTAGCCCCAGCCCAGTATCAAGACTATGCATATCTTTACGAATGCCGGTACTCTTTTGTTCTATCTCAAAGGTATGAGCCTCCAGATAGCTATAAAGTTCCAGATTGCGCCACAGGTTATAACCCAAAAACAATCCCGGTGAAGTTTTATAAAACCGCTTAAAGTCGGCCGACGAGTTATTCACTCCCGCAGTCTCTGCATCGTAGCTTCCACCATTAATAACACTCAGTCTGACGCGAAAACGTTCGTACCGATACCCTACCCCAATATGATAACCACCCGTGAGAAACATAGGCACCAGACTTTCCACTTCCACAGCCGACTTTACTTCGTAACTTTTAGCATGCGCCCTGGCCGGTTCCTTTACCCGCAACGAATCATTTTGTGCAAATACAGATCCCAATGAGCTAAACACACACATAATAAAGAGAATTTTCTTTTTCATACCAATAAACTTTGAATTTTGATGCTGCAAAGTTCGGCATTGAAAAAAGAAGTTTACTCCGCATTTGTTACCAAATGAATCGGGAAACTATTTTTTATTGCGGATGCGGCTAAGCGACTTGGGTGCAATGCCCAGATAGTTGGCAATATGATAGAGTGGTAAACGTAGAAATGCCTGAGGATATTCCGTCGCCAGTTTTTGGTATCGTTCTTTGGCCGATAAAGTTTGGAGGTCAACACTGCGTTGTACCAGTTTCACATAAGCTTCTTCAACCAACAAACGTCCCAAACGTTCCATCCGTGGTACTTTTAGGAACAACAGTTCCAAATCCTTTTGCTGTATAAATGCCAATTCCGTATCTTCCCATGCTTTAATGTTCAGGTGTGCCGGAGTTTCACTCACCCGGCTTCGGTTATCGGTTACCCAGTCACACTCAAAAGCAAAGTCGGTAGTCAGTTCTTCGCCCTTATTGGTCAGCTGATAATAGATTACAGTTCCTGAAATTACAAAACAGATAAAACGACAGACATCCTCCTGCCGGAGCAAGACCTCACCTTTCGAAAAACTTTTAAACCTGATGTAAGGCAAAAACAGTTCCCAGTCCTGCTCAGACAGTGAAACATATTTCCGTATGGAGAGTTTTAATTGTTCTGCTGGTATCATGCCTATTTGAATCCTGTTTTACTTCGAATAGATTCTTCTGACACAAAGTTATATCTTTAATTCCACTTTCAAACCTCCTTATACAATATTCTTTGGGGCAACATGGAAAAAAGATTGTTCCAGAAAGCTGATTTCATCTTTCTAACAAAAAAAGACCACTCCTCGTTAGAAGGTGGCCTCTTCAGTAAAAAAATAGTGCAAATTAAAGAAGTGTGTGTGTGTTTACATGGTTGCAAAGATGGTTGAACTTTCAGTTTCTAAACGCGTCAACTCCGAAACGAGCAGCGTTTCAGCCGTCCGTGTCCAGTAATTAAATTCCGTAGTCTTAGTATATTCAGGTATAAATTCCAACAATTTATCGAGATGAAACTCTGCCGATGTAACGCCTGCCCCCGAACGCATTGCATCCATCACATTACATTCCTGTTCTATATGAGTAGGCACCATCAGCACCGGCTTTTGCATATACATAGCTTCGCAAACCGACTCAAACCCACCCGTAGTGGCATAAGCCTTTGCACCTGCCATATAGCGAAGGAAAAGAGTATCACTCAACTTATGCAATGCCAGATTAGCAGTTGGCATTACCACTTTATCCACATTCTTTTTATCCCAGAAAAAGTGAACCGGTTGATCTGGGTGCTTCATACTCCACGCTGTCAATTCAGCCGCATAACCGCTGTTTAGCATATAACCGTGAATATAATCACCATCCGAAACAGACTGATTCAGCACTTCATTCCGCAACAAAGGCGGTACTACCACAATCTTACCGAAACGTTGATCTTCTTTCCGAAACGAAAGAGCCACCATTTTCAAGGCATTCATAGAGGTCAGTCCGGAGTAAAAGTTCAGTAGTCTAAACTGCCACCGGTTATTTCCTGTATATTCAAACCCGGGTGTCATAAAATAATACTGATGTGCAATGCTAACCATGGGTGGTTCCGGATTAAAGAGCCCATAGGTAAAGCCACACATCAGTTCGTAAAAATTTATCACCACGTCCGGCTGTTTATCTTTTATAGTTTTGCGAATGGTTAGTAAACTACGAATGTAGACAGGCAACAATAGGATATTATAGAGAATACTAATAAGTAAAGGCGAATGTTTGCCCTTAGCTGTTGGCAGAAAATTGGGACTTTGAAACTGAATGAGCTCTGTATTCATTTTCTTAGTAAAAAAGTCGGGTAGCACACGTTTAGCACTGCAGCCCACCATAACCGACACCACTTCGTGTCCGTTTCGTTCAAGCATAGATTTCAGACTCAAAGCCTGAGTAAAATGTCCCCGACCTTCACCCTGCACCACAAATAAGTATCTCATGGTTATTTTTATTTAGAAAAAAGATTTGAAAAAATTATTAGAGAAAGCAACTCTCACCGGAGTTTTGGATGACCGGGGAAATTCAACAACCTCAATTGCGTTTGGTTTTTCGGCTTCACTGTACATATAGACCTCCCAGGTACCATCTTCATGTTCCAGTAAAGCCGACATGCTTTCCACCCAATCGCCGGAATTCAAGTAATGAATACCATCTATCATCCTATTGGCAGGTTGGTGAATGTGCCCACAAATAATGCCATCGGCATGACGGGTGCGCGCAAGTGAAACCAATTCATTTTCGTAATTAGAAATATAGGACACTGCCGACTTAACTTTTTGCTTAATACTTTGAGAAAGGGAGAAATAAGGCAGTCCTTTCTTTTTCCGCTGGATGTTATAAATCCGATTTAGCCACAACAAGAATGTGTAGCCTATATCACCCAGTTTAGCTAACCACACCATATTTGATGTTACATTATCAAAGATATCCCCATGAACCACATAATATCGCTTCCCGTTTTTTTCATGGATATAATCTTTTACAATATCAATATTGGCAAATGAAAGCGGAGCAATATAGTCAATAAAATCATCATGGTTACCCCGAACATAAATGACTTTCGTATTATGATTCTCCATCATTTTCATGATGATCTTAAAAAAATCCGTATGTTCTTTTTTCCATTTCCCTTTACCTCCTTTTTGAAGATTCCAGCCGTCAATTATATCTCCATTTAGAATCAATGTATTACAATTTACCGTTCGCAGGAATTCTGCGAGTTCACGTGTTTTCGAGTGTTCAGTTCCGAGATGAACGTCGGAAATGACAATAGTTGGATAAAACCGTTGATTATACATATGCTTTTTTTATTTACAAAATAACTACCAACTTATTACAACATAAGTACAGATATATGAAGAAAGCATTAAGATATCAAATCTTTCTACCGGCGATGGAAATGCCAACAGCTTTTATCCATTAAAAGACAAGACTTCCCGAATATATTCATAACATACAGAAGGATCTGAGCAAAATACAGACTGTAACACAATTGTAACACCTGCTTAATCTTTACGTAATGTATACGCTCTACTTTTACACCAGCGAAAAGAAGACAAACACAAATAAATAAACTTTAGATTACAAACAAAATTCAAACTGTAACAGGATTGTATCATCATCTTAATTTCGCTGTAACGGCACAAGTCTAATTTTGCCACCGAAATCAAGTAAAAATAATTTTTAAATTTATACACAAAAAGAAATGAAGAAAATTTTAATCAGCGCTTTATCGATTATGTTTGTCAGCTTGACAATCTCTGCTCAGGATTCAGGTAACACACAAGACAGTTTTAAACCAAGCGGTAAACCTATTGTGACAGTATTTAGTGATTTCAGTCATACAAGCACTAATGGCAATACCAATAATGCATTTGAACTTTCACGTGCTTATTTTGGATACGGATACAATTTCAGTCCGGATTTTTCCGGAAAAGTGGTATTTGATGTTGCAAACACATCAAGCTTAAGTCCGTCTGCTTTCACTGTTTTCTTGAAAAATGCTTATGCTGAATATTCACATGGCATCGTAAAAGCCAATTTAGGTTTAGTGGGTACAACAATGTTTGGCTTGCAAGAATCAGTTTGGGGAAAACGTTACATGTACAAATCATTTCAAGACCAATACGGTTTCGGAAGCAGTGCCGATCTTGGAGCAAGTGTAAAACTTCAGTTCATACCTGAATTAAGTTTGGACCTGGCTATTTTCAACGGTGAAGGTTATAAACAAACTCAGGTTGACAGTACATTCCAATTTGCAGCAGGTTTGACTGTACAACCAATTAAGAACCTTTTCGTACGTGCCTATTATGATTATAAGGATAAACAATCCTATTTACCTTCAGCAACAAAAACTGCACAGAATTCATTCAACCTTTTTGTAGGGTACAAGAGTGATAAAGGTAGCATTGGCGCAGAATTCGACACTCAAAGCGGTAATAAAAACACAAAAAATCACAACTTGTCAGGTATATCAGTTTATGGAACCCTTCCGGTTGCTAAACAGTTTAGTGCAATTGCACGCTTCGATAACTTAACATCTAAGAATGACTGGAATACTTCCACTGACGGACAAGTTTACATTGCAGGTATTGAATTCGCTCCAGTTAAAGGAATTCAAATAACACCAAACTTTCGTTACTCCGATTTAAAAACAGGAAACTCTACAACATCATTCAACGTGAATGTAGGAATGAGCTTCTGATCAATCAAAAAAAACAATACAATTAAACAACAAATAATTAATTCGTTATGAAAAAAATTGGATTATTTCTAGCTCTTGCTCTTGTAAGTACAGCAGCATTTTGCCAAACATCTTTATCAGGTGCAGGTGCAACATTTCCACTTCCGTTTTACAACATGGCTTTCGAACAGTACACTAAAGCCACAGGTGAAAAAGTAACTTATGGAGGTATTGGTTCCGGCGGTGGTATCCGCAGTCTTTCTGATAAAGTGGTAGACTTTGGTGCTTCTGACGCTTTCTTAAGCGATAAAGAATTACGTGAAATGCCAGCACCAGTTGTTCACATCCCAACTTGTAGTGGAGCTGTTGTAGTAGCTTTCAACATACCGGGAGTAGAAGCCATTAAATTGACACCTGCCGTATTGGTTGACATCTTTATGGGTAAAATTAAAAACTGGGATGATGCTTCTTTGAAAAGACTAAACCCTTCAGTTAAGTTTCCAAACTTAGCAATCACTGTAGTTTACCGTTCGGATGGTAGTGGTACAACTAATATGTTTACTGACTATCTGACTAAAGTAAGCAAAGAATGGGCTACTAAATTAGGTTCAGGAAAAACCGTAAAATGGTTAACTGGTATTGGTGCTAAAGGTAACCCCGGTGTTGCTGGTACTATTAAAGAAACAAAAGGTGCAATCGGTTACGTAGGTTCTGAATATTCATTTGCCCAGAAAATTCCAACAGCTTATTTGCAAAACAAAGCTGGTAAATTTATCAGACCAAGTATAGCATCTGTCAGCGCAGCCGGCAAAAGCAGCATTCCTGCCGATACTCGTATTATGTTGACTAACTCAGATGCAGCTCTTGCCTATCCTATTTCAGGATTTACATGGATTCTTTTATACAAAGAGCAAGATTATGCTAATCGTTCTTTGGCTCAAGCACAAGCTACACTTAAACTGATGGAATATATGCTGGGACCAAATGCTCAAAAAGTTGCATCAGCAGTTAACTATGCTCCACTGCCAGCCTCAGTCGTAAAACAAGCAAAAGCTATATTACGTTCTGTAACTTACAAAGGCAAACCGGTTATAAAATAAGTAGTTGTTGTTAACTCAAACTCTATATAGTCTTTCGTTCAGCTTTCAGGAGCTGAATGAAAGACTAAATTGATTTTCACAAAAAAACATTCAAGTGAATAGCGATAAAATTCTAAAAAATATTTTATTCATAGCATCATTACTGATATTGCTGATTTCAGGGGCGATGGTACTCTCATTGGTTCGGGGATCTATGACTTCTATCCATGAATTTGGGTGGAAGTTTTTAATTTCTTCCGACTGGAATCCGACTAAAGGAGAAGAAAACTATGGTGCTTTGTTGTTTATTGTCGGAACATTGTTCACTTCAATACTCGCTTTAATAATTGCTTTACCATTGGCATTTTCAACATCTTTGTTTGTTGCCGAGTATTTTCGGGATTCCCGTATGGCTTCTATAGTAAGCACCCTCGTCGATTTATTGGCAGGTATTCCTTCTATCATCTACGGTTTATGGGGTTTCTATATTTTACGCCCGTTCATTGTATCCATTGGACTAACTCCTCAGGGTTATGGCATTTTCACTTCCGGACTTATTCTGGCTATTATGATTGTTCCTTATGCCACATCATTGAGTAACACTACAATTATGATGGTATCCAATGAACTGAAAGAAGCAGCGTACTCACTGGGTGCCACCCGTCTGGAAGTAATCTGGAATGTTATTCTGCCCAATGCCCGTTCGGGTATAACCGCCAGCTACATATTGGCATTTGGTAGGGCGCTGGGAGAAACATTAGCGGTAACCATGTTGATAGGAAATGCCAATATAATACCGACAGGTCTCTTTAGCACTGGAAATACGATGGCGAGTGTGATTGCCAATCAATTTGGAGAAGCAAGCGGATTACAATTGAGCGCATTGATTGAAATAGGATTGCTCTTGTTTGTAATTACCACCATCATCAATGCAGTTGGAAAATTTATTATTAAAAGATTTGCTTAATGGATAAAACGAACATCCTGCTGGATAAAAAAAGAACAGAGGTTATTCCTGACTCTTTTATTGGACGAAATGGCAGAAACCGGGTATTTCTGGGAGTAGTCATATTTTTTTCCATTCTCACCATTTCCATGGTTTTTTTAATCATTGGAACGATGCTATTTAAAGGATATCACCAGATCAACTGGGCATTTTTCACTCAAACACCTCCCAACACGTTCGAAGCCATGATGGCCAAATCGAGTGGAAACATAATCCCCGGAGGAATTATCAACGGTATATTGGGTTCTCTTTACCTTGTTGCCATTGCATCGTTAATTGCCATTCCACTTGGAGTTTTAATAGGAATTTACCTTTACGAAAACAGCAGTAAAAAGTATGCCGGCGTGATACGCGACATCACTGACATTTTACAGGGAGTACCTTCAATTGTTATAGGACTGATTGTTTATCTGTGGGTTGTTGTGAATATCACCAAAGGATATTCAGTGTTAGCAGGTAGCGTAGCATTGGCATTAATGATGTTACCACTCATTATCCGCTCTACGGAAGAATCGTTGAAAATGATTCCTGACTCACTCAAAGAAGCGGCTATTGCTTTGGGAACACCTTATTACAAGGTAATTTTGAGAGTACTTATCCCCACCAGTTTTACGGGACTGATGACGGGTATTTTGCTTGCCATCTCCAGAATTTTAGGAGAAACAGCTCCCCTGATGCTCACAACGCTTGGCAACCCGGCCATCAACTGGAATATAACCAAACCGGTAGGTGCTGTCCCCTTATTGATATGGCAATTTTATAACGATCCGAATATGGTGGATCTGATCTGGAGTTCCAGTCTTTTTCTTATGGGATTTGTTCTTATATTAAATTTGCTGTCCAAATGGATTGGTGCAAGACGAAAAATCTAATTGTTGTGCCACACTGCACAATTACAAAACAAAAATAGTATCAAAAGAAAATATACGAAACGAATATGAATACTGATCCCTCTATATTATCTATCGAAAACCTATCAATAGCCTACGACAAGGATAAACTTGCTGTGAAAAATGTGAGTGCTAAGATAAAGAAAAATGCTATCACTGCCATTATGGGACCCTCAGGCTGTGGAAAAACAACTCTGCTGAGAGCTATAAACAGAATGCATGAACTCTATCCGAACATTTCGACTGAAGGAAAAATCAAGCTGTATGATGAAAACATCTACGACATGTCGACCATTAAGTTACGCCGAAAGGTGGGAATGGTTTTCCAACGTCCCAATCCGTTTCCAACCCTGAGCATTTACGAAAATGTGGTTGCAGGATATAAACTGAACGGTATTAAGCTAAAACGCGATGAGCGCGATGAGATTGTAGAGACATCATTGAAAAATGTGGCTCTATGGGAAGAAGTAAAAAATTCATTGCACAAAAAAGGAAACTTTCTGTCCGGTGGTCAGCAACAACGGCTTTGTATAGCCCGCACACTGGCGTTTAAGCCCGATGTAATTTTGCTTGACGAACCTACTTCGGCACTCGACCCCATTGCTACATCTAAAATTGAAGACTTACTGGTGGATTTAAAACAAAATTACACCATCGTTTTAGTGACACACAACATGACACAGGCTGCCCGTATTTCGGACAATTCCATGTATATGTACTTGGGTGAATTGATTGAGTACGATGAAACAACTCAGATATTTACCAATCCAAAACATACTTCTACCCAGAATTATATAACCGGAAGATTTGGATGAGGCTGGCCCCCCCATGGGGGACTTAAAGAGTAAACACAATAAGGTGTTTCTAAACAGGAACCGAGCTAGAATAAAGCATTCACTAAAGACAGTTGCAATTTTAACGTCCTAATTTCATGCGAGAAATCAAAGACAATTATTTACGCATTAAATAATATTTTTATTAATCTTCAAAAACATAGCCTTTGGACCCCCTAAGAGGGGCAGGGGGGCTCTTATAATTATGAGACAATTAGAACAAGAACTAACATCGCTCCGTCATGATCTTATTGACATGTGGAAACTGGTTATTTCCCAGGTTTCAAATTCCGGTGAAGCCATTTTATCTTTTGATAAAGAATTGGCCCAAAAAGTTTCGATGCGAGAAAGAAAGGTTGATGCTTATGAGTTGAAAATTGACAGTGAGTGCGAAAATATCATTGCACTGCATCAGCCGGTAGCTATCGACTTGCGTTTTGTATTAGCCGTATTTAAAATCAATTCCAATCTGGAACGTATTGCCGATTTTGCGTATGGCATTTCGCGAATGCTGATTGCTAATCCATCCGTCATTTTAGATGCCGAACTGATTACCAACACAAACGTGCGGGTAATGATCAGTGAAGTAAACAAAATGCTAACTCAGGGACTGGATGCTTTTGAGAATGAAAAATCGAACTTTGCAGCAGCCATTTTCAGCGAAGACTATCAGGTAGACGAAATAAACAATAATGCAGCACGCATCGTGGCCGATTATATTCAAAAAAATCCCGATCGGGCTTTTGAATGCCTGCAACTAATAGCATCCATCCGCAAACTAGAACGGATTGGCGACCATTGCAGCAATATTGCCGAAGAAATATTTTTCTATATTGATGCTAAAGTACTGAAACACGCACCAAAGAAATAAAAAATCTTTTCACATTATAAAGAAGAGGAATAAAGTAATACTTATTCCTCTTCTTTTGTGCATTTAGCATTATATCAAGCTCGGCTACTGATGCAAAATAATTACAGCGCACCCGACAAAGAAAAATGTATCATGTCCACATGAATATGTCTTTTTCTCATATTGATATGTCTTTTTCTCATAACAATATGCCTTTACCACATATTAATATGTCTTTCACTCATAATGATATGACTCTACCTCATAATAATATGTCTTTTCCACATAGTGATATGCCTTTTTCTCATAACAATATGCCTTTACCACATATTAATATGTCTTTTCCCCATAACAATATGACTCTACCTCATAATGATATGTCTTTTCCCCATAGTGATATGCCTTTTTCTCATAACAATATGCCTTTACCACATATTAATATGTCTTTTTCTCATAACAATATGACTCTCTCTCAGAATAATATGTCTTTCACTCATAATGATATGGGGTCTATTCAATAAACTGTGTCAAAAAGGATAATTAATTGATATTCCATCTTAGTTCAAAAATAATAAAACAACACTTTTCAAAACGACCCCTTCATTGTCAAGCCATCTGACATAAACATTTTTTGTTGAATCGGAACAAAAATAAAATTTTGTCATATCTTTGTAATACATATTTCACGATAACGAAATAACAAAATAGTTTCTTTGTAACATAATTTTAATCAAATAAAAGTATGAATCCATATCGTATTTTGGTAGTTGACGACGAAGAAGACTTATGCGAAATTCTTCAATTTAATCTTGAAACCGAGGGTTATCTAGTAGACGTGGCTTACTCGGCCGAAGAAGCTTTAAAAAAAGACATTAGCGTTTATAACCTGCTATTGCTCGATGTAATGATGGGTGAAATATCGGGATTTAAAATGGCCCGCATACTACGCGAAAATCCAAAAAATGTAGCTATTCCAATCATCTTTCTGACAGCTAAAGACTCGGAAACAGATCGTCTCACGGGTTTTAATATTGGTGCCGACGATTATATTTCCAAACCATTTTCCATTCGCGAAGTATTGGCTCGCGTCAAAGCAGTCATCCGTCGCGTTGACCCCAGCAAGCAAGAGGCTGCCCCTGCCCGCCAATTAAGTTACGAAACACTCGAAATGTCGTTGGAGAACAAAAAAGTATCTCTTGGAGGAGTCGAATTAGCCTTCACAAAAAAAGAATTTGAAATACTGAAACTCTTTTTAGAAAACAAAAATCGTGTATTCTCGCGCGACGAAATGCTGAACCGCGTGTGGAGCGACGAAGTAATTGTTCTCGACCGGACTATTGATGTAAACATCACCCGACTTCGGAAGAAAATAGGTCCGTACGGAAAAAACATTGTTACCCGCCTTGGATACGGTTATTGCTTCGAAGAATAGACCACAGACACTCCTGATTCCGAAAGGAAAACAGCGTTTGTTTTTCTTTTCTTTCTTTTAATTATAAGTAAACAATAATGTTTAAAGATCTATTTTTCTGTCAGTAAAATGCAGATAAATGGCCTTGTAACTCAAAACTATTTACTTATAACTAATCACTTGTAACTACATTACATTATGACTCTTAACCGGCGGCTTTTCTTTTATTTTTTCAGTACCTTTCTGTTAATGCTAGTCATTATCTGCTTCTTTCAGTATCAGCGCGAAAAAGAATTTCGCACCGAGCAGCTCGATCAGCAGCTGACTACCTATAATTTTACTATCCACCGGTTTATTCAGGAGCGTAAACCAAACTGGGAAATGCTGGAGGAGTACGTGCATTTATTCCCTGACAGTACATTGCGTGTAACAGTTATAGATACGTTGGGAGTTGTAACTTTCGATTCATCAGTAAAAAAAGGGACAAACCTAAGTAATCACCTGAATCGTCCGGAAATTGTAACGGCTCACTTAAACAGTAACGGACAAGCCATCAGGCATTCTGTTTCTACAGGAAAAGACTACTATTACCTGGCACATCACTTTCCCAATAATTATGTTCGAAGTGCATTACCTTACAACGTAAGTCTGATCAGCACACTTAAGGCCAATACATTCTTTATGTATTTCATGCTTTTTGTACTAATCATAGCTGGTGTGGTACTCTATTTCATATCCCGAAACTTCACAAAATCAATCGATCGCTTGCGCATTTTTACCCAACGGGCAGAAAAGGGAGAGATGCCCGATTACGAAATAGAATTTCCAAATGATGAACTGGGTGAGATTAGCAAAAATATAGTTGAACTGTACAGACTACTCTTTCTTACCAAAGACGACGTATATAGAGAACGCGAGAAGCTGATAAAACATCTACAGATTTCGCAGGAAGGACTTGGCATTTTTTCGTCAGAGAAAAAAGAAATTCTGGCCAACACGCATTTCATTCAATATACCAATATTCTGTCCGACAGTCAGTGCAAAAGTTCGGACGAAATATTCAGCTTGCCTGAGTTTAGTGAAATAAACGAATTTATTGACCAAAGTCTGAAAAACAACGAGCTTAAGCGGAAACGGCTCACCGTAGAAAAAGGAGGTCACATTTTTGCAGTTCAATGTATTGTTTTTCAAGATAGCACGTTCGAAATTTCGATGAATGATATTTCCACTCAGGAACATGAAAATGAATTGAAACGCCACCTCACCCAAAACATATCACACGAGTTGAAAACACCCGTAAGCAGTATTTTGGGATATATGGAAAGTATTCTTGAAAATCCTGATCTGGATCAGCAACGGCAACGCTTTTTTATTGAACGCTCGTTCCAACAAGCACAACGTTTACGCGACTTACTTCAAGACATTTCCACACTCAATAAAATTGATGAAGGAAAGAGATTGTTCGAGAAAGAGTCCTGCAACATCTCCGAAATCATTTCGGATGTTCTGAATGATGTTCATTTACAAATAGAACAGAAAAAATGTACCGTACAGAATAATTTCAAACCCGATTTACCCATCATGGGCAATCGTTCGCTCATCTATTCTATCTTTCGAAATTTAATGGATAACGCATTGGCCTACGGGGGCGAAAAACTAACCATCGATATCAATTGCTATCGAGAAGATGATCTGTTCTTCTATTTTTCATTCAGCGACAATGGAATCGGAGTGCCCGAAGAGCATTTAAGTCGCCTGTTTGAACGGTTCTACCGCGTAGATAAAGGGCGCAGTCGGAAGATGGGTGGTACCGGACTCGGATTGGCTATTGTAAAAAATGCAGTGCTGCATCATCGTGGAAACATCTCTGCCAAAAGCGTCCCCACGGGTGGACTGAGCTTTATTTTTTCATTGAGAAAACACTAATTAAACGACAGCCAAACCGATGCAAGTACTTCGAAGCAAATGGACACCTTTATTTCTAAGCAATTTCTTAGGTGTATACAACGACAATTTTCTGAAACATTGCATCATCTTTATCTCGGTTGGATGGGCGTTACCCGGATGGATGACCCAGTCTCAACTAATTTCCATTGTATCGGCATCATTAGTCATTCCATACCTGTTTCTGTCTCCTCTTGCCGGTCGGTTTGCAGTTATTTATTCCAAGAAATTTGTTTTCAGAATTGGCAAATTACTTGAAATACCGGTATTGATAGCTGCTTGCGTATCATTCTACTATCATTGGGTCATACTTGCCGTACTTGCTGTATTACTCATGGGAATACTAAGTTGCCTGTATTCTCCATCCAAATACAGCCTTATTCGCGATATTGGCGGAGAGCAAGGCGTTTCGTACGGAAGTGGCGTATTCGAAATGATGGCTTTTCTGGGTATTCTGATCGGAACAATCAGCGCTTCCGTAGTGTCCGACAGATACATTCAGTGGATAGTTTTTGGACTCTTTGTCGGATTAGCCATATTAGGTTATATTGTTACAAGACTAATCAGAGCAAATGAATTACCCGAGAATAAGGACGAAATCGGGACATTAAATCCAATTCGCTTTTTGTTGGATTCATTCCGTTTTGCACGCCAACATAAAAATGTGAACAGTGCCGTACTCGGAGCATCAGCACTCTGGCTTATTGGCGGTATGTTACAAATGAATCTGGTGATTCATTGCAAACATGTTTATCATACATCCAACACCACCACTGGTTTGATTATGGCTTGTGCTGCCATTGGCATAGCCTTGGGATGCTGGACTGCGGGTAAAATATCCGGCACTCAAGTAAAAAAAGGTCTTATTCTGATCGGGATACTTAGTATGAGTGTATTATTCTTCGTACTTTGTCTTTTCCACATAAGCTTACCGCTATTTGTCTTTTGTGTATTCAGTGTAGCATTTATGGGCGGTATATTTCAAATTCCATGTTTATCGATGCTTCAAAATTCAAATTTAGATCGTAAACTCGGCGACATGATCGGGTACCTTAATCTGGTAACTTTTATTTTCGTTTTGCTCGGCACATTGTTTTTCTTTCTCACAACCTATTTTACCTCCGAAAATAGTTTTGCCGTATTTGGAGTAATATTAGCGATTTGCTTACTCGTCAGCACTTACTTTCTGAGAAAATCGCCTGAATTTCTGAGCGAATCAAAAGCTATGTTGCATCTAAAATAAACGATCATCAAAAATAAAAAAGCTCTGAAAATAATTTCCGAGCTTTTTATTTTAAAAGTAGATTTATTATTTGCTGATAACTAATTCAGCACGACGATTTTGATTGCGTCCTGTTTTGGTATCATTCGATTCTTTAGGATTCTCCTTCCCAAATCCGGCTGCATGTACAGCTGATGCAGAAAGACCTTTGAGAACCAGATAACTTTTCACCTCGGTTGCCCGTTTCTGCGAAAGCTTCTTATTTATTTTATCACTGCCAACATTGTCTGTATAACCAGACACCAACAACTTCGACCACGTTTTGTTGGCTTTCAACACCAATGCCACCTGATCCAGAATAGCTAAAGTTTTGGGTTGCAATTTCGAAGAGCCGAATCCAAAATTCACATCCAAAAGAACGGTCACCGTATCCTGATTGTTATTTCCATCAACCTGTGCCTCAGGTATGTTTTTTAGATCATTTTTCAATTGGGCTTTATCTGCAGCCTTTTCATCATTCAGCGCTTTCAAATCGGTTTCTAATCTTTGTATTTTTTCTTTATTGGCTGCATTTTCATCTTCCATAGCTTTTAATCGGTTTTGAATCGCCAGATCATTTGTCTCCGGCTTATTATAATAATCTGCAACACTCATATTACGAACATGTTTCTTGTTCTTCGTGCCAAATTTATAACGCAGACCGATGGCTGCAGCAAATCCGTCATTTCCATACACCATATTATTTGCTCCACCCATGCCCTCTGATGAACTTATACCACCCAGATCTTCCCTGAAATAATACCTGTATTGCCCCTCGAAACCTAATGCCCATGCATTACTAAGCTTGTATTCCAAATTCAGAGCACTTGTAACCAAAGGAGACATCAGTTTATTTTTTTCACCCGTGGCTAGAATTTTATTAGAATAGAATCCTAATCCGGCCCCCCAGTTACCATACACATTAACTCTACTCCAAAATCCGGTTCGTTTTGGAGTCAGTAAGTTTGCCAGATTTACTGAACCGAATACTGTAAAATCGAGCGTATTGCCTTTTGCGGTATTTCTATCGAAAGTAAGATAATCGATGCCAGCTCCAAGCCCAACCAACGGATTAATTGTATATTCCAAGAACAGTCCGGGGAAAGTCCAGCCCATATCATCAACATAACCATCAAATCCGTTTTTAGATGATACTGGTGTTACGCGATAATAGTCAAAACCTGCTTTTGCTCCTAACGACCAATGCGATAATGTGTCCTGAGCCTGAAGGGCTGAAGATAACACACACAGAACAAGAAATGCACTAAGTAAGCTTCTTTTCATAAATTCATATTTTTTATTTGTAATATTTTATTCCACAAAATACAACAACAAATACTACTTTTTTGTTGAAGCAAATTTGGATTAATTATAATTTACAGACACAATCGTCTGTAATTAAGCTATTAAATTGATATTTAATTTAGTTTTTCTTACGACATGTAATAAATTCAATTTTTCATTTCATTACTGCTTATCGATAACCTAAAAATTAATCCTATACTATTTAGATTACAATTACAAATAATTTCTCTCTTTTTATCAAAATTTCTGTTGTAAAACATACAAAATGCAAATACAATTTTAATAGAGATTTCATACATTGCCATACGATTTTTCATTATAAAAAACAGCTTATTTTTTAGTATTAATCCGTTTAATTTTAATACAATATGAAAGTGTATCAATCGAATGAAATCAAAAACATTTCATTGCTGGGAAGTTCCGGCTCAGGGAAAACCACTCTTGTGGAAGCTATGCTTTACGAGAGTGGTGTTATAAAACGTAGAGGTACAGTGGATGGCCAGAACACTGTTTCCGACTATTTTCCCGTTGAAAAAGAGTATGGCTATACCGTTTTTTCAACTATTATCCAGACAGAGTGGCAAGAAAAAAAGCTAAATTTTATCGACTGCCCTGGTTCCGATGATTTTATCGGAGGTGTAGTGACCTCACTCAACGTTACCGATACCGCTCTTATTCTTCTCAACACACAATATGGTGTGGAAGTAGGAACAAACAATCACTTCCGCTACACGGAGCGATTTAACAAACCGGTTATCTTTGTAACCAATCATCTTGATCAGGAAAAAGCAGATTTTGATCGTACACTCGAACAGCTCAAAGAAAATTACGGAAATAAAGTTGTGCAGATTCAATATCCAATCAGCGTTGGTCCGCAATTCAATGCCGTAGTGGATGTATTGAAAATGAAGATGTATAAATGGAAGCCCGAAGGTGGGGTTCCCTATGTACTGGAAATTCCAACTGAAGAAATAGAAAAAGCACAAGATTTACATAACACCTTAGTAGAAGCCGCTGCCGAACATGATGAAGAATTGATGGAAAAATTCTTCGATCAAGGCTCTCTTTCGGAAGATGAAATGCGTGTTGGCATTCGCAAAGGATTAATACACCGCGATATGTTTCCAGTATTCTGCGTTTGTGCAGGAAAGGATATGTGCGTGCGCCGCTTGATGGAATTTGTTAGCAATGTATCACCAAGTGTTAGCCAAACAGAGAAACCACAAACTGCCGATGGAACCCAAATTGCTCCCGACGCAAACGGCTCAACCAGTATTTATGTATTCAAGACCAGCGTAGAGCCGCACATCGGCGAAGTCTCCTATTTCAAAGTCATGAGCGGCAAATTAAAAGAAGGTGACGATTTGACTAATATTGATCGAAGCTCGAAAGAACGTATAAGCCAAATTTTCTCAGTTGCCGGGCAGATCAGGACCAAGGTAGACGAGATAGTTGCCGGAGATATTGGTGCAACAGTAAAACTAAAAGATACACGTACTGGCAACACGCTAAACATAAAGGGTTGCGAGTATGATTTCAAAGAAATTAAATATCCCGAACCACGTTACCGCCGCGCCATCAAAGCAAAATCGGAAGCCGACGAAGAAAAACTCAATGAAATTCTGACTCGTATGCACGAAGAAGATCCGACCTGGGTGATAGAACAATCAAAAGAATTGAAACAAACCATCTTGTACGGTCAGGGGGAATTTCATCTCCGCACCTTAAAATGGCGTGTAGAAAACAACGATAAAATACCCATTGAGTTTAAAGAGCCACGTATTCCTTACCGCGAAACTATCACTAAAAATGCACGTGCCGATTACCGTCATAAAAAACAGTCGGGAGGTTCCGGACAGTTTGGTGAGGTACACATGATTATAGAGCCTTACTACGAAGGCATGCCGACTCCCGACACATTCCGGTTTAATGGGCAAGAATACAAGATTAGCAATCGGGATACGCAGACAATTAATCTGGAATGGGGAGGCAAGTTGGTTCTTATCAACAGTATCGTGGGTGGAGCTATCGACCTCCGCTTCCTGCCGGCTATAATGAAAGGAATTATGGATCGGATGGAACAAGGTCCGCTTACCGGCTCCTATGCCCGAGACGTCCGCGTAATTGTGTACGACGGAAAGATGCACCCGGTTGACTCTAATGAAATTTCGTTTAGGCTGGCCGGACGCAATGCATTTGCACAAGCATTTAAAGAAGCCGGACCAAAATTGCTCGAACCTATTTACGATGTCATCGTTCAGGCTCCCTCCGATCGTCTGGGTGATGTGATGAGTGACTTGCAGGGACGCCGCGCTATCATTCTGGGTATGGAAAGCGAAAAAGGCTACGAAAAACTAACAGCAAAAATTCCATTAAAAGAATTGGGTAGCTATTCCACCACCCTGAGTTCGCTCACCGGTGGACGCGCTTCGTTCACCATGAAATTTGCCAGTTACGAATTAGTTCCGATGGATATTCAGGATAAATTACTGAAAGAATACGAAGCCACTAAAAAAGAAGAAGAGTAAACTACTCTATATTATAATTTAAAATCAGGAGCAGCTATTCGACAACGAGTAGCTGCTCTACTGTTTCTACTGCTGATTTAAACTGTTGGAGCAATTCGTGACAAAAAAAACAGGCGAAGCAACTCCAAGTCACTCCGCCTGCATATCAATAAGATTGTTGGAAATTATCCTACAATTTTCTTAAACAAGTTCTTCATATTCACCAAATCACCGATAATTTTGTGTAAATCGGTAACAGCAACACGTTCCTGCAACATCGTATCACGATAACGAATAGTTACCGTATTATCTTCGGGAGTTTGATGATCTACTGTAATACAGAATGGTGTTCCGATAGCATCCTGACGACGGTAACGTTTTCCGATAGAGTCTTTCTCGTCGTATCCACATTTGAAATCAAACTTCAAGTTGTTCATTATCTCGCGGGCTTTTTCGGGCAGACCATCTTTTTTTACCAACGGCATAATACAAGCTTTTATCGGAGCTAATACCGGAGGTAAGTTCAACACCACGCGGGTTTCACCGTTTTCAAGCGTTTCTTCGTTGTACGAAGCAGCCATAATTGACAAGAAAGTACGATCCACACCAATCGATGTTTCGATAACGTACGGAGTATATGAT
>WSSedL1CaDRAFT_10000030_pt1 | contig 79852 bp, 70 predicted proteins | sample WetSurSL1Cattail_FD_9464 | JGI IMG/M metagenome (IMG submission 9464)
GAAAATAAGAGGATAGTTGCAAAAATCTTGCATGTTGAAAAACTAAATGTATTTATATTGAATTTACATATAATGAGTTAGTCGTTTTTCAGCAGACTCTACTTAGGTAAATATGCCATTCATTAGAAAAGAGCAAGTAGGATGCCTTAGTTTTCATAACCCTCCGCTCCCGCGCGATTTTATCGCGCGATTGAAAGAATTGAAAAAAAAGAGACACTGCAATTCTGCAATGTCTCTTTTTATATTTAAAGCGAGAAAGAATTAGTTCTTTTCGATATACGCCAGCACTTCGCCTTTGCGTACCACTTCGCCTTGTTTCTTTTCTACACCTACAATGCGACCGTTGCAGAAGCTACCGATATGTTCCAATCCGTAGTTTGTCTGGATAGTACACAAAGTATCGAATTCTTTGACTTGTTTTCCGTGTACAGGTTCTACCGACACTTCATTAAAGTCAAGTTCCCAGATTACACGACCTGTAGCGTTTGAAACCACCGGTTCTGCATTTGGATATTTCAGCGCACGGATGTCTGGAATTTCGATTGTGCTGGTTGCAAATTTAGCTTTGATAGCTGCTTCCAGTTCGCCTTCGAAACGTTTTTTAGCTTCACCCGATTTGAAATCACGATATTGTTTTTCGTGCATCGCAAATTCGAATAATTCTTCATCGTCTTTACCTCTATCCCAGCCTTTTTCTTTCATTTCTTCAATGAAACGTGGCAATTCGTTTGGATAGTTGTCCTGAGGATTTCCTTCGAAGAATTCGTATTTGTTTTTTTCAGCCAAAGCAATAATTTCCGGATCAAGAGTTCCCGGAAGTTTTCCGGCTTTACCCAAAATCATATCCCAGCTGTTTTTGTCAATCATGCTGAAACGAGGTTGTCCTTTAACCAGGAACATAACATTCATCAACGCAATATTTTTTACGTATTGACTAAACGGAGTTACCAACGGTGGATTACCCAACTTAGGCCATATATATTTTACTTCGTCGAACAGCATAACCAGCAATTCGTCGGTAGTAAGTTCTTTTTTGTTTTCGCCTTTCAGGTATGAGTTGATACCTGCATGAACGCCTTTCAGGTCGGCCATCAACGAACCCATCATACCGCCGGGAAGTCCACAACCGATAAGTAATGCAGTCATGAATTTATTACGTTCGTCCATGAAGTAACCCAGGAAGTCGTCCACAAAGCTTTGAGTCAACCGACGTGCTTCCATATAAGCATTCATGTTGATTTCAGGAACTTTGAAACCTGCATCTTTCAACATAGCCTGAATGGTAATCACATCCGGGTGAACCATACCCCAAGCCAATGGTTCGATAGCAACGTCCAGGTAATCGATACCGGCTTTAGCAACTTCGAGCATAGAAGCCACCGAGAAACCGGGACCTGTATGACCATGATATTGAAGAATAGTGTCGGGGTGAGCTGTTTTGATAGCTTTTACGATTTTTCCCAACATTTCAGGACGACCGATACCAGCCATATCTTTCAAACAGATTTCATCAGCACCTGCAGCAATCAGTTGTTCCGACATGTTCACGTAATATTCAACCGTATGAATAGGAGAATACGTGATACACATAGTAGCCTGAGCAATCATGCCTGCAGCTTTAGCGTAATGAATAGAAGGAATTATATTCCGAACATCGTTCAAACCGCAAAAGATACGTGTAATATCAACGCCTTGCGCTTTTTTTACTTTGTACATCAACTCACGAACATCGGCAGGAACCGGATTCATACGCAAACCGTTTAATCCACGGTCGAGCATGTGAGTTTGGATACCAACTTCGTTAAACGGCTTGGTAAATGTACGTACTGCATCATTAGGGTTTTCACCGTAGAGCAAGTTTACTTGTTCAGACGCACCACCATTTGTTTCAACACGGGCAAAACATCCCATTTCAATGATTACCGGAGCAATTTTAGCTAATTGGTCCTTACGTGGCACATATTTGCCCGAAGCCTGCCACATATCGCGGTAAACAAGACTGAATTTAATTTCTTTCATTATGTATGTAAAATTGATTGTTTGAGTCCAAAAGAAAAAATAATAAAAAATAGTATTCTGAGAAAAGTCAACTTTCTAATTACCATTTAAATATGACAATGTTTTTGTTTTCTCAAATCGAGTATAAATATCCGACTTTTTTTTTAAACCGCCAAGAGATTAAAGAAATAATTCTTTAATTATTTCTGCCTCTTTGAATATGAAAATTTCGATCTATAAGTCAGAAAGTAGATATAATACGGAATTAAAATCTGACATCAGACATTGCTATAAAAATGAATATCACAGCAAGCTTTTACTTCAAAATTAATCATTACATCATGGCGTTTTCAGCGTGCCATCAAAACTTATGATGTCTCTTTCGTAAGATTCAACAGACAAGGTAGTGCTTCCGTTATTAAAGACATTCAACGCCAGATTATAAACTCCGGACGCAGATTTTACTTTAAAACGAATATCCCAACCGTCAGCTTTTTTGTGTGGAATCATAACATAGTCGGCCATTGGTTCTGCAAACTTAATTCCTCCTTCGCTACTGTTATAAGGCGCTATATAAGCCACCCCATAATAAGGTAAATAGGCAAAGGCAGAATCATTTTTAATACGCAGATCGTAACCGGAAGTCAGATATATATGCTTACCACGTAAGGGATTGGCATAATTCATTTCTACAGTAAAATCTTTCGATTCTACTTTTCGCGTAATCTCATTGATAACTTTCGGAGTTGTTTTTGAAGATGAACAAGCAACAACGAAAAACAACAGCAGAGATGCGGGGTAAATCAAATGTGCTTTCATAAAAATTTTAAGCAGTTACGAGTAAATAGTTACGAGTTACAAGTCTGTTTATCTGAACACAACAAAACAACCACTAAGGCACTAAGTACACAAAGAAGCACTAAAAAATTTAAACTTTGTGTGACTCTGTTTTCTTAGTGCCTTAGTGGTTACTCCTCTTTAGACTTTAATCAGTTTCAATATCATTCCTTTCCAGGCCGGCATAAGAACTACAAATAACTCTTTCGAGCTTAATGTAAGCAATGGAAATTTATCAGTTTCGTCTAATAAATTTACCACCCGATAATTTTGTCCTTCTTCCAGTTTGAGATATTGAAAAGCTTCGTAGGGAAAACGTACTTCAGTCTCCAATTGTTTATCATCAAAGTTTAAAACTATCAATAATAACTCCTCTTCATATTTCCGAAAGTAAGCATACTGTTCGTGGGTATTGAATTTTGTGTTTTCAAAGTTCGCAAATTCCAGATCAAACATCACTCCCTTGGTAATTGCTTTTTCGGATATCGCAATGTTCAATAATCTTTGGTAGAATATCCGCAAATTCTTTTGATCCTGTGTGAGGCCTTTCCCGTCAAACTTTCCACCATTAACCCAAGCCTGAACTGACTTGACACCCCAATAATCAAAGATAGTGGTTCGTCCGTCCATACCACTGAACCCCTCAGAATCCATGCCCAACTCGCCCAACTCTTGTCCGAAATAAATCATAACCGGAGCCTGAGTCAGAGTAGCGGCTACTATCATAGCCGGTTGGGCATACATACCGTTGCCCGAAAAAAATCCCGAGCCGATACGTTGCTCATCGTGATTTTCGAGGAAATTGAGCATCTGATTTTCAATACCGCCAAGCGACTGCCAGGTACCTGTAATGTCGCGAACCGGGAAATTCCGGCTGGTTACATTCCTGAGCATATCGTACATGCCCACTTTGTCGTACAAATAATCAAATTTACCGTTGCATATATAATTTCTGTATTCAGCCGGATTATACACTTCGGCAATAAAGAGAATTTCGGGATATTGAAGTTTTACCTGCGAAATAGCCCAGCCCCAGAATTCGACAGGAACCATTTCGGCCATATCGCACCGGAAACCATCTACCTTCTTTGAAGCCCAGAAGAGCAAAATATCCCGCATTTTAAACCAAGTGTCGGGTACCGGACTAAATTGTCGTTGTCCTCCTTCTACATAATTTACGCCATAGTTCAGTTTTACCGTCTCGTACCAATCATTTTTGGTGGGCGAAGCTGTAAACCTATCGTTGCCGGTTGCTTTAGCCGGAAACTCAATATAACCCTGCGCATCAAATTGAGGATTAAATGGCTTATCCGGTATATAATAGAAGTTATTGAGCGGCGAAAATGCCCATTCGGAATGATCGTTTTCGCCTAAATCCATAACTCCGGCCGGTTTGGCATCGGAATGATACTGACGAGCAACATGGTTGGGAACAAAGTCGATGATCACTTTCATCCCCGTCTGATGTGTTCTGGCAACCAGTGCTTCAAATTCAGCCATGCGATTTTCTACATTTTCCGCCAAATCAGGATCCACATCATAATAGTCTTTAATGGCATAGGCCGATCCGGCTTTCCCTTTTACCACTCCGGGATGATCTTTTTGTATGCCAAAAGCAGAATAATCAGTCTGCGTGGCATGCTCAATAATACCAGTGTACCACACATGTGTTATTCCTAACGATTTTATCTCTCTCAACGCTTTCGTTGTAAAAGAATTGAACTTTCCGCAACCATTTTCGCTGATCGTTCCGTTTTGTTTGTTTGTTGTATTAGTGTTGCCAAAAAGGCGTGGAAGTACCTGATAAATTACAAATTTAGACATGAAGAATTATTTTTAATTAGATTCAATAAAACACTGCACTCAGTGAGTCTATTGCTTGTTGATTGTATTCATATTAAAGTCGGAGATTGTCTGAGCTTCACCCACAACCTGAATACTTTGTTTTACTTTTTGAGCCACACCGGCACTTGTTTGTTGAGCTATTTTAAAATTATCCACCCACACAGTTCCCATAGCCGGAACAATAAATCCAAATTGATTTACATCGGTGCTGGCTACTATTTCAGACCGGTAACAATAAATACCATTAATAAAATAGTACAGTATTCCTCCGGCTTTAAACACTTTTAGTTTGTTGGAACCCGCTTTGATTATAGCCGATTCCGGTAGTTCGGTAAAGAAGCTATACCAGTAACGACTACCCATAAACATTCTCTGGCTATTATTAATGGTCATGTATTCGGCAGACGATCCGGGATCGGTTCCTTTTGGAGCAAAAGCCATACCATACTGGTCGGTGTCGGCACCGGTTGGATATTGAATTGTTATTTCATACGAAAAATTGGAACTAATACTAACAGAGCTACTCATATTGGCAGTAACAAGATACGAGTCGCTTGTTTTTGACTGAAAACATAAGCGCCCGTTATCAAGGGATATTTTGTGGTACGAATCATTAACAGGCACCCAGATTGCCTGATCTACACTATCAAAATTTCGCTGAACCAAGGTGCTGTAACCTGTAGTGTCGATCGTCATCTCAAGACTTGAAAAATCGGGAGCCGCAGTACTTTCATTAAATAGTTCATCGAGATAATACTTTCTCCGTTCATCCCGGTAATTGATATTCCAGGCTCTGTCATTTACCTTATTGCCACCGCACATGATCGATTTCCAATCACCATTTTCCAGTGTTGTATTCAAATGTTCGCGTCCTAACAATCCATGTCCGAGTTCATGGAAAAGTAAATCCTCTTTCATCAGATCGGCACCGGCATTGCTGGATATAGCATTCCAGTATGTTCTATCTATTTGTATACGAATCGGTTTTTCGTAGTGCGTTAAACCTGCTACATCGCCAGACAAATCTCCGAATTCAATAATAAGCCCACTGCTCTTCGGATCGAAAGTACGGCCACGTGCTGTTCCCTCGTCCAGAAAACGCTGTAAATAGTCAGCGAAAGCACTATCAACATTATATTCGTGAGAATCCTTACATGACGTAAAAACCAGTATCAGCAGCACTACACAGGCCGAAGAATTTCTTAGACACTTCATATTGTTGTTCTTTTTTTTGAAAAAAATCGATGCAAATATAAACAAAAAACCACTGCCCGCTGTTATTAGAGCATTAACAAACTAACATTTAAAGTAAATTATAAGATTCATTAATTATGGCAACAGTAAAATTTAAAGGAGGCGATGTACACACCAATGGTCAATTACCTGTAGTAGGAAGTCAGGCTCCCGATTTCACATTGGTAGGTAGCGGTTTAGAAGAAATTGATTTGAGCACTTATAAAGGGAAACGTATTGTGTTGAACATCTTTCCAAGTGTAGATACAGGTACTTGCGCAGCTTCAGTTCGCAAATTCAACAAATGGGTTTCAGAAAAAGAAAATGTAGTAGTTATATGTGTTTCTAAGGATCTTCCGTTTGCTCAAAGTCGTTTTTGTGGTGCCGAAGGCCTAGAGAATGTAGTTACAGCATCTGATTTCAGATACAACAATTTTGCAACCGATTATGGAGTTCTTTTGACTGACGGACCTCTTAAAGGATTAATTTCTCGTTCGGTAGTAGCTATTGACGAAACCGGTAAGGTAGTATATACCGAATTAGTTTCGGAAATTACAGAAGAACCCAAATACGAGATTGCCGGATTCTAAGAAAAAAAAGTCTTGTTTTGTAGACAAGCTTTTCTAATGTGTGTAAATAAAAAAACGATAACTATTAGTGATAACCTCTCTCTGCTGTGAAGCTCAGGGAGGTTTTTTTTGCTAAAAGCATAAAAAGAAATGCATTCCGACTATAAAGAATGGCCTATAACTTTTTTAATGCCACCCCCAGTTTTTTTAATCCATCCTGTACAGTCAGTGCATCTACCGTTTCGAATGCTTTGAGGGCTATTTGCGCACAGGCGCTGGCATCGTCACCTGCACGGTGATGATTAAACCGGATATTATGAAACTGACTGACAACTCCAAGTGAATGACTCGGCAATTGTTTCCAGGTTTTGCGCGAGAGGCTTACACTACAAAAGTATTCTGCATGAGGAATGGCCAGATCATAATGAGCCAGCGTAGCACGTAATACACGCATATCAAAAGCCGCATTGTGTGCCACCAGATATTGATCTTCGAACCAGGGGTGCAATTCGGTCCATATTTCATCAAAGGTGCAAGCCGAAGCCACATCGGCACTCGAAATTCCGTGTACACGTTGATTCCAGGGATTCATATACGGAAAACAGGCCGGTTTAATCAACCACGACCCGGACTTTGTTATCACACCGTTTGTAACCTGAGTTAATCCTATTTCGCAAGGAAATTCAGCATGAGCTGTTTCAAAATCAATAGCAGTAAAGTTCATTTTTTTATTTGATAATTTCGGGATTCAAAGATATATTTTTTAGGCCAAAATCCGGCATTATAATTTACTTTTGAGTTACATAAGTATCCGATAATTATTATTGATCTGTTTTTCACCACATAGTACACAATCGTTTTGAAAATAAAAGATAAGACTTAGCACACATAGGATTATCCCGAAAATCGGGATAATTTCGGCAATGTAAACAGTATTGTTAGATACTTTTACTATGTGAACTAAGTTTTTTTTCTTCAATAATTTCTATGTATGCTATTGTGCTAGAAGTATATCATTAAATATTTCAAACTACTTATTTCCAGCTGAAATGTCTATTTTATGTCAACTTGGGGGCTATCTGTCAAACAACCCTATCCAATTACCCTAATAATGGATGAATTCTGTTAAATATACAAGCTATTAGCTATACCCTTTAATTAGTTCACTCAAGAATATGTATCTTTGCACAATAATCATCAAAATGTGCAAAATGAATAATTTGAAAATTGGAAATCTTACGGCTCGTTTACCCATTATTCAGGGTGGTATGGGCGTTGGAATTTCGTTGAATGGATTAGCGTCCGCAGTTGCCAATGAAGGAGGCGTAGGCGTTATATCTTGTGCAGGGCTTGGTCTTATTTATCGCAATACAGCAAAAGATTACATGGAAGCTTGTATCTGCGGACTAAAGGAAGAAATCAGAAAAGCAAAAGAAAAAACTTCGGGTATTATCGGAGTAAACATTATGATGGCGTTGACCAATTTCAATGAAATGGTGAAAACAGCTATTGCCGAAAAGGCAGATGTTATTTTTGCAGGTGCCGGTCTACCATTGGATTTACCCAAATACAGAACCGAAGGTTGTACGACCAAAATGGTTCCCATTGTTTCGTCGGCCAGAGCCGCAAAAATTATTTGCGAAAAATGGAAAACATTGTATAACTACCTTCCCGACTTAATCGTAGTGGAAGGTCCTAAAGCAGGTGGTCATCTTGGTTTCAAAAACAACCAGATTATGGATCCTGATTTTTCACTCGAAAAACTGATTCCCGAAGTCGTTAAACAAGTGGCTTATTTCGAAGAAAAATACAATCAGGAAATTCCCGTTGTAGCAGCCGGAGGTATTTATTCGGGCGAAGATATGTACAAATTTATGCAGCTGGGAGCTAAAGGAGTGCAAATTGCCAGTCGCTTTGTCACGACCAATGAATGTGATGCCGACGATCGGTTTAAACAATCATATATAGATGCCAAGGTAAATGATGTTGAAATTATTCAGAGCCCGGTGGGTATGCCCGGAAGAGCGTTGAATAATACTTTTCTGGATAAGGTAAAACAAGGTTTAACCCGTCCGAAATCATGTCCTTACAACTGTTTACGCACATGTGATTACACCAAAGTGCCTTATTGCATCATTGTGGCTTTGTTCAATGCCTACAAAGGGAATCTGGACAAAGGGTATGCCTTTGCGGGTAGCAATGCTTATCTGGCTCCCCGAATTTTTTCGGTAAAGGAAGTGATTGATGATTTAAAATCTCATTTTGAACAGTCACATAAAAAAGCAATTGCCAAAATTAAGAAACAATTAGCATTGGACAAAGAGAAATAATTTGTAAAAATAGTATTTCAGTTCTATACCAAAAGAGGTTGTTTAATAGTCTGCTATTAACAGCCTCTTTTTTATTCATATAGTAAAATAATTGCCGGATAATTCAAATTTGCACCTATAACCGACAGAATTATAATAAAAAGATATTTCAAAAGCCGTAATTATTACCGGATGCTTATATTTAACGATATATTCTTGATAAAAAATTTCATTTTATCAGAATTAATGGTTAATATTGCAGAAATTTGCAAAAAGTAAAAACGATGAAAAGCTTAAATATAAAATATATCGAGGCATTAGATGACATTGATATTGAATCGACCGATACTATACTGGATGATTATGGAGTAAGGGATAGGATTGAAACACTAAACTGGGCAAGAGAATATCCATACAGACCTATCACTCAATTTTATATAGCCCGATCGAAAGACAGTATCTTTATTAAGTTCTCTGTTCACGGCAGTATGCTCCGTGCTATTTACTCGAACGATCAGGATCCGGTAAATGAAGATAGCTGCGTTGAATTTTTTTGTAAACAGCCGGAAAACGATACATACATGAATTTTGAATTCAACTGTATCGGAACATGTAAAGCCTCTAAACGTGTTGAGCGTAACAAAGATGTAACACCATATAGTAAAGAAGAATTATCCCTGATTAAACGCTTCCCGTCACTTGGACGCAGAGCATTTAATGAAATGGAAGGTATGTTTGAATGGGAACTGACCGTGAAAATTCCGATGCGCATTATGGGCATCAATCCTGATCACCTGCCGGAAAAGATATTAGGAAACTTTTACAAGTGTGCCGACGGAACAGACTCCCGCCATTTTGTAACCTGGAGCCCGGTAAAAACCGAACAACCCGACTTCCATCGCCCTGAATTTTTCGGCGAATTATATTTCGAATAAAAAATAATACTTTCATTGCCTGTGGGCAGATAAAATCGTCATACTATTAGATCCTGATAGTATGACGATTTTTTTATGAATTTTTGCCGCACATCTGAAGAAAGTTTTTATCCGAAAGAACAAAAAAACAACATTAACTGTTGTACATCCAAGAATACGGAGAATAGACAAACTGTAATATTATATGTTCCGTTTTTTTCCAGACACTATAACCGATGGATTTCAGGCCCGACGCATCCTTGCATAAATCCGAAATCAAATTATAAACAATTTAATTATCAACAAAAAATAAAGAAAAAAGATGAAGAAGAAAATTACTTTATTAATGGTACTTACACTGGCTACTTTGGCAGTATCAGCCGAAACATGGGTTTCGGATCGCTCGCACTCCAAATTGGGTTTTTCTATTTCGCACATGGTGGTTTCGCACGTATCGGGTAATTTCAAACAGTTTGAAGTGAAAGCCGTTACTTCAAAGGCCGACTACAGCGATGTAAAAATTGATGTTGTTGCACAAATTCCAAGCATTAATACGGATGATGACAAACGCGATGCGCACTTACAAACTGAGGACTTTTTTAATTCGAAACAATTTCCGACGCTGACATTCAAAAGCACTTCGGTAACTCATGTAAAAGGTAAAGCTTACAAGCTAAAAGGTAATCTGACCATGCACGGAGTAACCAAACCGGTGGTATTGGATCTTATATTCGAAGGAAAGGTTACTAATCCGATGAATAAAAAAGTAATAGCTGCATTTACGGTGAATGGGGTTTTAAAAAGATCGGCTTTTGCCATCGGTGCTAAATACCCGGCTGCCATGCTAGGCGACGATGTTAAGCTAGACATTAATGCAGAACTCAGCCCCGCTAATTAAGCTTCGGTTACTGATTCAGGATACTAAAACGAGCTGTGCAACTACTATGTTGTGTAGCTCGTTTTATTTTTCGGACTAATATGATGGTAATAACCTGATTTCAAAAGAAATATTTAAATTATAATACCACATCTAAGCTAATTATATTTGCCATAGGCAATCAATATCTATAGAAAAACCAATAGATTAAGAAATAGTTGTCCGTAGGACATCAATAAGTTTTTTGTTGTATATCTCCTACGGAGAAAAGAGCTGAATTCTTGAATTATTCTATTGATATATAACTCCTAACGGAGTATACATCTTGATATCTTCAAATATATTAACCCAGATTCAGATTAATAAGCAGAAATTTAAACGGAAAGCAGGCACTATTCGCTACTATTTAGTAAATTTGCATGATCTGGAAAAATACGGATTAACAGGACAACTCATCATAATAAAATACAATCATGAATATTGAAAAAATTAAATGGAACGGGATAGATGCCGTTTTACTCGAAACAAAAGTATACGAAGCCATTATTGTGCCTTCGGTAGGTGCTAATCTGGTAAAGCTCTACAATAAGCAAAAAAAAGTAGATATTCTGCATACTCCTACAGCCGAAGAGATGGATACTTTTATAAATCGTCCTCAAATATTCGGTGTACCGTTGCTGTTTCCACCTAACCGCATCGAAGACGGAACGTATAACTTTGCCGGTAAAAAATACATGTACCCCATTACCATTCCCGCTCAGAATAATTACCACCATGGCATTATCAAGTCGCAGGTATTTACCGTTACGCATACGCGCATGTCGGCCGATGCCGTGGAAGTGGAAGCCACTTTTTTCTCCAACCAAATAAACAACGCCATATTTACCGATTTTCCGCACGAGTTTATCTGCAGAATCAGGTTTATATTGACCGATAATGAACTAACTCATATTGTCAGCTTTCAAAACCTCAGCAATGCGCCTATGCCTCTGGGAGTTGGTTACCATACTCCTATCCGCTTGCCTTTTTCCAAAAACACTGAAAAATCGGATTATAAACTGCGCTTATCAGCCGGTAAACGCTGGGAGCTGACCGACCGCAGTTTACCTACCGAGGAATTGCTGAACTTATCGGACGAAGAAGCGCTGCTGCGCACCGAAGGTATGACGGTGACTGGGAAACCCATTGAAATAGCATTGACTGACGAAGCACTGACCGTAAACGGTAAGCCTTACCACGGAGCTATTCTGACCAATACCAAAGATAAAATCAGTGTGTATTACGAAGTTGACAGCCAGTTTAAACACTGGACACTCTGGAATAACGGCGGCGAAGTGGACTGGGTATGCCCCGAACCGCAAACATGGGCTATCAATGCACCCAACCTGAAACTTCCAGCCAGCGTAACCGGTTTTCAGGCTGTGAATGCCGGCAAAACCTGGAGCGGAACTACCCGATTCTATGTAAAATAAGCTACACACCTTATCATTACAGGCTGTTTTCAACTGATTGGGAACAGCCTGTTTTGCTTTATGTCAGGTAGATTTACGTTCATGATTGAAAACATATATAGGATACGTCTATACATCTATAGTATTTATTTGTTTGCTTTATATTGTTTTGCCCATTACCTTTGCATCATAAATAAAAAACAACAATAAAAATTAGAATTATGAAGACATTAGAATTTACAAAATTGGAACAAAGTGCAGCAAAAAATGTAGCAAACGCATTAAATCAGCTACTGGCCGATTATCAGATTTTTTATACTAACCTACGCGGTTTTCATTGGAATGTAAAAGGAAAAGAATTTTTTGTGTTGCATGCCGAATTCGAAAAGCTTTACAACAATGCCAGCGAAAAAGCGGATGAAATAGCTGAGCGCATCCTGATGCTCGACGGCATACCAGTTCACAAATACAGCGACTATCTGAAAGTATCGAAAATTAAAGAAGCCGACTACGAAACCAGTGGCGATGCAGGTTTGAAACATGTGCTTCAGTCGTACAGCTACTTTATTGAATCCGAACGACAAATTTTAATCCTGGCCTCGGTAGCTGGCGACGAAGCCACCGTAGCTATGATGAGCGACTATATCAGAGAACAGGAAAAAATGGTGTGGATGCTGACTGCTTATTCTACTAAATAAGAACTAGACGGCCGACATCGGGGACTGAAAGCTGCATGCAACCAATGCCTGTAGCTATCCTGACCCACCGCCAGATTAAAGGAAGAGCCCACAGGTTCTTCCTTTTTTCCTTTTTAGCATATAGTGCTGAAAAATACATAAACTCCCCCACCCTGTGCCAATGTACACCGCCTAATTATCCGTCTATAAGTTTCCGTAAAATTCGCATCTATATTTATTCGGTTTTCTTCCTTTTTTGGATTTTGGGTTGGTTAAATATGTCGATTTTTTAGTTATTTTTTTTATTGAAAAAAGTCCGTCCTACAATTTCTTCCTTTTTACCACATAAAACGCTAATAATCAACATAGGCTAAAAATGCTCAGTCCTACTCTTTTTTATTTCGATTTTTGGACATTCGAAATTTCATTTATAACTTAGTACCAACAAAATGAAAAATAATCCGGTTATTTCGTGAAGCGCCACGAACTATTTTTTAGTGTACAATATCCGACCGGAGCATAACACAGAGCATTGGAAGCCGAATACGAGTCTTCCGTATTCAAATACGAAAGACCTGTATTCGAATACGAGAGTTCCGTATTCAAATATGAAAGACCTGTATTCGAATACGAGAGTTCTGTATTCAAATACGAAAGACCCGTATTCGAATACAAAAGCTTCGGATTAAGATACAAAACAATTGGAAAAGAATATCGTCAGACAATTAAAGATCTGAATCACAATACAATTTATGGAATTTCTAACTATTAATATATTATTTATTTTGTAACTCATAAAAAAATAACGAACATGAGTACTACAGATTTTATACCTCACAGCGATGGCGCATTTCACGGGTGGCAAGGCAATTTTGTTGAAATAATAGAACAAAATGCAACTGCCTGGGGAATACCTGCTGAGGATATTACTTTATTAAAAGCAAAAAAAAGCGTATGGGATCTTGCTTACCCGAAGGCAAGTAATAAACAGAATCGTACCTCGGCTGATGTACAGGCCAAAGACGATGCTCGTTTAGATTATGTGGATGTAATTCGCCCTTTCACGGCTCAATGGTTGAGTTACAATGCAAAGGTTACGGATAGTGATCGTACCCGTATGGGTCTTACAGTAAAAACAGGAACTCGTACACCGGTGGCTAAACCAGCTACCTGTCCTGTGGGAGAAATTGATTTTTCGGCACGCAGACAACATGCTATTTATTTTTACGACGAGGATTCGTCGCGCAGCAAGGCCAAACCCGAAGGTGTGCACGGATGCGAAATCTATATGAAAATAGATGGTGAAGCTCCTAAACTTGTTTCGGAACTAACGTATCTGGCTACCTGCACCGCTTCACCTTATATAAATACATTTGATGGAACACAGGCAGGGAAAACAGTTTACTACTGGCTCCGGTGGGTGAATACCCGCGGCGAAGCAGGTCCCTGGAGTAGCGTTATCAGTGCCAATGTAGTAGGATGATAACATTAAAAAAAATTGAACCGGTCTTTCTCCTTTACCGGAGAACGTTTGACTCCGGCTGCTAAGAGCCCTGCTCGATCCTCCGATAGTCAATCCCTTTTGAGTTAGAAATTCCACCAAAAACCGTTTCCGGAAATTTTTCTGGAAACGGTTTGTTTTTTTTGAGTGCTAAAACAAGGAGATTTCCGTAGGCAATCCAATCCACCTGAAAATAACAGAATAAGCAACTTGTTATATGGCATTTAAATCAGGAACAATGAGGGATTGTCAGACATTCAACCACCTTCTGGTTCTGTGTTTATTATTGCATACGGCCATAGTTTAGCACCCACGCTTATTCAAATTTAACAACCATGTGATTAATAAAAATTAAACGGTTACGATCTACTTTTAAATACTCATTAATAAACATATAGCTTGTTTATTAATGACCAGACTTTCAGGCAACCATTAACTCGTATATTATTTATCGATAAAAAAATATCGAATTTGTTGTGTGAATAAAATATTACTATTATTTTTGTGAAATAATAGTAAATAGATTCTAATTTGACCAAAATTCACAACCTTTTATTGTAAATAAAGTCAGGAATCAGCAAAAATGATAGTATAGTACTTTTGCTGCGTGTGTGCGTCGTACTATTTTTTTTAAAAATAAGAAGTATAACCCTTATATATTAATTTGTTTATGAATAAAAAATCTTTTCTGACCATTGTTTCTACCGTGTTACTGCAGATTTCAGTATCTGCTCAGGATGTAACTAATAAAAGCGTATTTAAACTAAACGACAGTACAACGCTTAAACTGCCCGATGTTTTTGTAAAAGCCCAACGTCCAATATTAAAAGTGGTCGGTGGTCGGTTGCAGTACAACATTCCGAATCTGATTAAGTACAAACCGATTGACAATGCCTTTGATGTACTGAAAGAGCTACCCGGTATATCCATGACCGGCGATCTGGTTTCCATTGTCGGAACTACAAAAACGAATATCCTTATCAACAACCGACTGAGCTCCATGACACTCGATCAGGTTGTGAGTATGCTCAAATCAACTTCAGCCAGCAAGGTAAAAAAAATCGAAGTGATGTATAGCACTCCGCCTCAGTATGGTGTTCGCGGAGCAGCTATCAATATTATTATGGAAGACGATAAGACGCTGAAAGATGTGGTGAAAGGCGAAGTATCACTCACCGGAAGCCAGGCTTATTATTTTACCCCTTCGGGGCGGATTAATCTGGGTTACACCAGCGGTGGTTTTTCCAGCGATTTTTCTTATTCTTTAGAGCATGAAAGTGCCAGAAGAAAAGAAAATATGCAGGCGTTTCCTACCCTGAATAATCAGATTTATCAGGTCGATCAGGCCAATGTAGGCAAAACAATGGACTATAAACATAATGTACGGGGCGTGTTGGAATATGAAACTGCGGCTAAAAGTCATTATACGCTAACCTATACCGGCTCGTTTGATCATGCCAACTCCAGACGATCTTCGAACACCTCTTTTGTGAATGTAGACACTGTAGCAACGAATAATCATATTATCAACCCGACTACCATGCACAGCTTCCGGTTTGACTATGTCACTGCTAAAGGGTTGAGTCTGGGAGGCGATTATGTGTTGTACAATGACAAGTCGGATCAGGAACTCCTTAATACATCCAGTCTTCAGACACCTGAGACGACCCTTAGTAACTCATCGCAACATGTGGAAAGAGGAACTGTATATGCCAATATGAACAGTCAGTTGGCGCACGGCTGGGAACTTAACTATGGAATAAGCGGATCGGTTTCGAAAACGGATAATAAGTCCTTTACCAGTGTCAATAACACAACGGACAAAACAGCTACTTTTATTCAGACACAAAAGGAGCAAAATGCCGGAGGATTTCTGGGTTTCACCCGTCAGTTTGGACCGAAAGTCTCTTTGCAGGCTTCGCTGTCGGTTCAATATTACAAAGCCACAGTAGATTCGTTGCAGCAAAACAGAACGTTGTGGGATAGGTTGGATCTTTTCCCGAACATGAATTTATCCTATAATGCCAATGAAAATAATACATTCCAGCTGTCGTTTTCGAGTGATAAGGTATACCCCAGCTATTGGCAGACATCACCCAGTCGTCAGTATATAAATGCTTATAGTTACGCGCAAGGCAATCAGAATCTGTTGCCGGAACGGACTTATTCCAGCAGCCTGAATTATATCTTTCTGAAAAAGTATGTATTGACGGCTTTTTTCAATCACGAATCCGGCAGTATTCAACAAATGCCTTATCAGAACAAAACGGCATTAACCATGATCTATACCACCATCAATATGGACTACCGAAATATGTCCGGATTATCAGCCGATATTCCATTTAAAGCAGGTAGTATTCTGGAATCAAAACTGACAGGTACCGGAATACTGTTTCATGACAAAGGCACACTCTATGATATTGATTTCAACCGGAAAAAACTCTTTGGATATGTGGGACTCAACAATACGGTTTTTCTGACGAAGAAAAAAGACTGGTTTCTGTCTGTCGACGGTTATTGTCAGTCGGCAGCCATTCAGGGAATCTACAACACCGACCCCACTGCCGACCTGACTACGGCTTTGATATGGAAGTTTGCCGGCGATAAAGCCAGACTGACGCTGAAAGCACAGGACATTTTGAACAGCAGAGCACAAAAAACCCACATAAATATGGGTGAGCAACAAAACAACATGACACTGTTTTACGATGCACGCTTAATTTCGCTGACCTTTAAATATAGTTTCAGTGGGTATAAAAAGAAAGAGGTAGAAAAAGTGGATACTTCCCGGTTTGGAAACGGGATATAGGAAGTTAGGATATACATCCGGTTTCGTGAAAATTAGTGTAATTCGTGGTTTATAATCTTTCATTAATTGTGAATATCCGGATTTGAAGAGAAAACTCATACGAATACCTGTTTCAACATAGATTCAGGACATGTTGCAGATAATCATAAAAATCATGCCCATAAAAAAAGGAAGAGCCGCAGGGTTCTCCCTTTTTTATTTATTTTCCTGTAAAGATATTTTTCCAACTTCACACTGGTTGAAAACACCGAAAAGTCTGTTTTGTGGATTCTGAGCTCGTGCTCATGCAGTTGGAATAGAGCAAGAAATACAGCGCATTCAACAGGCTGTATACAGATAAAATGATGGCGTTTTAAAAAGAAAAACAATAATCTAATACAACTTTGACATCATTCAGCGATTCAAAATTAACCTTATGATCAACAAAATACGACTGAATAGTTTGTTTGTGTTCAGGGAAGGCCTTAAGAACCTGACTTTGAGAATTTACTTTAATGAATTTATCTTTACGCTTGATCCAAAATGTCAAATTGGTTTTTGCCGTAAATTCTTCATTTGCTGATAAATGTGAAAATCCCGATGTTTGTCCTCCATCAAGAGATGATATTGTGTTGACGGATGAAGCACTGGATAGCTGAGAATAACCGCCGTATCCGGCTTCTTTCCCTTTTGACAATAAAACTGAACTATACTGTATAAATAGATTTCCTTTCCCGAGTGCTATTTTCTCAAAGAACTCATTATCGTGATAATAAACAAATACACGACCTCCAATTACCACCGAATCGGTTGTTTGAGCATATGCTAATGATAAAACCTGTTCGTTTTGCCTGAAAAGCATTTGTTTTGTTACGGTTTGATAATTTAAAAAGGATTCAATAACTCTATTATTTTTGAAGTAGACTTTACCCTTTTGATAATCCGAAAAGATAAAGCCATTGGTTGTTATTTTTTCCGATCCAACAGCGAAAAATGGCAATAATGCCAACATAGCGAAAATAATTTTTAGTTTTTTCATATATCATTCATTTTATAATATGGTTCCGAGTCTATAGAAAAAATCATTAAGGTTATTCAGCATGTAAGCCCGATTAACTTTCTGCATAAATTTATGATGAACGTACATCCTGTAACACTTTCATCAGGATGCGAAGGAATATAATTTAGCATATATGCACGAATCCTGATTAGTTGTCACAAAAATAGTCATTTCCGACAATATATCACATAATCATCATTTATATTTTAATTTCTATCAAATTGACTGCAAATAAACTGAATAATCAAAACACACTAAATTATCTACAAAATAAATTTTTAGCATAAAAAAAGGAAGAACCGCTTAGCTCTTCCCTTTTTATTTATTTTTTATCAGATCTTTTTGTGCAGTTCAATAAAAATAAATAATCGTATCGATGAAATTTGGAGAAATCTCATCGAAAAAATAATATGAATATTTTCAAACCGAAAATAAAAAGAATGCTATCAAAGCTTATGCTTTTTTTACCCGTACGGCATTAATGCCTTTGCGTCCCTGCTCCAGTTCAAAAGCAACCATGTCGCCTTCTTTTACCGCTTCAAGTAAGCCATTCACGTGTACAAAATATTTTTCCTGCGTTCCGGTTTCCTTGATAAATCCGAAACCTTTCGAATCGTCGAAGAAATCCACACGACCATTTTTGAAGGGTGAAACCACTTCTTCTTCGCGTCGTGCCACACCAATCTCGATCGTTGAGACATCTATTTTGGTTTTTTTAGTAGGATCCGGCGGAGTATCAGTCAAGCGACCAAATTCGTCAACATAAGCAATCATGTTGTCAAGTCCACCTTCCGAAGGATTCAGTTTTTGCTCCTCTTTTCTTTCCAGTTTATCTTTTCTTCTTTTTAAACGTTTCTTTTCTTTTTCTTGTTTGTTAAATGCGTTTTGGGATTTTGCCATGCAATTATATAATTTTAAAATAATGTTTCAGGGAACGGTTGATGAAAAATGAGAGATAACTATTCAGGAAAGAGAAAGCTGTCTGTAAAACCTATTTGAAAAAAATCGAACGAGGGATCAACCGGGAGAATGATATTTGTTGGAATATCTTAATGCAAAGATACAACAAAAAATCGGAATATATTTCCAATTGGCTCTTAGGGTATTAAAAAAGTATAGGGATTAACCCTTCTTCGGCTATTTTAAACACAAAAAGAGACCTCGTTAAGAGTGTCTCTCCTTGTATTCGGGTAGAATAGGAGCCGTATTATCAACGGGCTAATACTTCGATTTTTAATTTGTCGTAAGCCCGGTTGGCTTTGGCCCGTGCTTCTTCAATAGTATCGGCACTGGCCAGAATAACTGCCAACCGACGGTGTCCTACCACTTCGGGTTTACCAAAGATTCGAATCTGTACATCCGGCTCAGCCAACACTTCTTCCAGATTATCGAATACTACTTTGTCGCTATCACCTTCCACCACCACAGCTTTAGAGGCTGATGGGCGATAAAAACGTACTGATGGTACCGGCAATCCCAAAATGGCGCGGGCATGCAAAGCAAACTGCGATAAGTCCTGCGAAATCATAGTCACCATACCCGTATCATGTGGACGGGGTGATACTTCACTAAACAAGACCTCATTGCCGCATACAAAAAGCTCCACCCCAAAAATACCGTAGCCGCCCAATGCATCGGTCACCAGTTTGGCTATATGTTGAGCCTTTCCCAGTACCTGTTCTGCCATCGGTTGTGGTTGCCACGATTCACGATAATCACCGTCTTCCTGATAATGTCCGATAGGGTTCAGAAAAGTAGTACCAGCACAGTTCCGTACGGTAAGTAAGGTTATTTCGTAGTCGAATTTCACAAAGGCTTCAACAATAACGCGCCCGGCTCCTGCCCTACCGCCTTCCTGTGCTATAGTCCACGCGCGCTCTATGTCTGCCTGATTTTTAATCACACTCTGACCATGACCGGAAGAGCTCATAATGGGTTTTACTACACAAGGAATACCGATAGCTGCTACCGCTTGCTCAAACTCTTCTTTGCTGGATGCAAAGCGATAAGGTGAAGTGGCTATACCCAACTCCTCGGCTGCCAAACGGCGAATACCTTCACGATTCATCGTCAGAAAAGTGGCTTTGGCTGTAGGAATGACATTAAAACCTTCTTTTTCGAGCTCAACCAACGTATCGGTAGCTATAGCTTCTATCTCCGGAATGATATAGTCGGGCTTTTCAGTTTCTATCACTTCGCGGAGTTTCTTACCGTCAAGCATGGAAAAGACATGCGAACGATGGGCTACCTGCATAGCCGGTGCATTGGCATATTTATCCAGTGCAACTACTTCTACACCGTAACGTTGCAGCTCTATGGCAACTTCCTTTCCTAATTCTCCCGATCCGCACAAAATGGCTTTTTTGCCAACTGACGAGAGAGTTGTTCCAATTTTTGTCATGATTTAAATGGTCTATGATTTGTGTTTCGAAATTTTCTTTAATGTTTCAATCTGATCTTCGTTACCGAAAACCAGTAGTTTGTCATCCAGTTGAATGATATTGTCTGCTTTGGGATTAACCTGCAATTCGCTCTGCGAAGAATAGAAGCCTATTACCACCAGATTGGTTCGTTGAGGTATATTGGCTTCGCGGTAAGTTTTATTGATCAGATCACTTCCTTCGTGAATCTCCACCATCCCGAATTTGTAGTCTTTCAGTTCCTCTCGGGCTCCGGCAAATTCTACAAAACTAAAGAAGTCGGCACTGGTAGTGGCAATGGAAATAATCCGGTCGGTGGCAATTTCAATAGGCGAAACGATAAAATCAGCACCGGCTTTTCTGAACTTTTCACCTGAGGTAGTTTCGGATACACGGGTTATCACCTTTATTTTTTTATTCAGATCCTTGGCACTAAGCGTCACAAAAAGATTTTCGGCATCCGACGAAAGTACCGAGATCAGGATACGGGCGCGCTCTATACCTGCCTGAAGCAACACATCGTCGTTAGTAGCGTCGGCATCCAAGTGAATAAAATTCTTACCGTAAATTTCTTTCAGTTTTTCGCTTCTTTCGGTATTATTTTCTATTATTACAACATCCAGTCCTTTGTTCAATAAATCTTCCAATACGCGTTTCCCGGTTTTACCATAACCACAAACAATGTAATGATCCTTCATAGAGTCTAACACTTTGTTCATTTTTCGTTGTTTTAATAATTTAGACAGTTCTCCTTCGACAAAAAAAGCAGATATTTTACCCACAGCATATAAACCCACCGTGAAGCCGGCCAGCACCAGGCAAATTGTAAATATTTTACCTGCATCAGTTACCGGAACCACATCGCCGTAACCAATAGTGGCCAGCGTGATAACCAACATATAGAGCGACTGCAAGGGTGACAGTTTTTCTATAAACATCAGTCCCACAAAACCAATGATAACAATAGCGAATATGGCCAGTAACGGCACAAATAATTCTCTGAAAATTAATGTTCTTATTCTTGTTTTAAACTCCATTCTGCTTGTTGTTTCAGTTTATAACAGAGGTTTTCCATAATATTACTTTCTTATAACCGGATTTACAATCCAGAATACTAATCGCATAAAGCATATAAATCGCCACGCGGATTAACCAGTAAAACGGGTATTTCCGACTTTTTCAGCACATGGTATTCTTTAGGTCCGAAGAGAATGTCGTCCAAACCGTAATCGCGCGAAGCAGAGACAATAATTAATCCGGCTCCTTCCTGTTGCGCCACTTCAATGGATTCTGCTTCCACCTTAAAACTATCTTTGTTGGCTTTATCGAGTGTATACTTGAAATCAAATTTATCGAACAGGCTTTTCATTTTGTCTGCATTATCTGCCGCTTTCGAGCCATAATCATTTGCCAACAGCATCTTAATCTCCGAACCGCAGAACCTTCCAAAAGCTGCAGCAAACTGTGCTTTTTCCAGTTCTTCTTCCAGGAACCCGACTGGCAAAATAACTTTCATCAGATCCAAAGGAGGAAACGAGTCTTTGTAAAACAAATACGGAATACGCAACTCCCTGCAATCTTTGAGCAATGACCGAATCAGTTTGCCTTGTCCGTTAGCCTGCTGAATAATCAAAAAAGAAGCTTCCAGTTCCTCGCAAATTGCTGATAATACCTTGTTCTTTGAATTACGTACAAGGATATTCGCATCTGCTATATGCAGTTCTGCCAGCAGCATTTTCAACTCCTCTTCTCGCACAGCAATAAACTCATCATCGTCGACAAAACTCAATATGGCAAAGGTTTTAATAAGTTGACCGGCCAAAGTCGATGCACTTTGCACTAGTATCTTCGCGGTATTTATTTGCTGTATATGAGCCAGAACCATTGATTAATTTGTTAATTAGATGATTTGTTGATGTGATAATGTGATAATGTGGTGATTTGATGATGTGGTGATGTGGTGATGTGATAATGCGTTGATTATTGATGCAATGATTGTCGATATGTTGATTATTGATGGGCTGATATGATAATTAGTTTTCTTCATTCTTTCAATAATACATCATCATATTATCGAATCACCACATCATCGTATTATCGAATCACCACATTATCAAATTATCAAATCACCACATCATCACATTATCACATTTAATTTACTCCTGAAAATAAATTCTTTTCACCCGCCTGGACACACTGGTCAGCACTTCGTACGAAATGGTTTTCAGCCATCCGGCTACTTCGGAAATTGTCAGATGATCGCCAAATATTTCTACCTGATCGCCTTCTTTGGCCGGAATACCCGTCACATCAATCATGCATAAATCCATACAGATATTGCCTACTACTTTAGCACGATGACCGTTGACAAGCACCTCTCCTACTCCATTACCCAGTTTACGGTCAAATCCGTCGGCATAACCGATAGGAATTACTGCAATGCGTTTGTCCGTATCAATGATTCCTTTGCGACTATAACCCACCGTTTCACCGGCTTTCACGTTCTTAATCTGTAGGATGATTGTTTTAAGCGCACAAACCTGTTTCAGGCTAACTTCCGGCAAGGAGCTAATACCGTAATGTCCGATTCCAAGACGTACCATGTCGAACTGAAATTCGGGAAAACGTTCAATGCCGGCCGAATTGAGAATATGACGGATAATATGATGCGAAAATGCAGCGGATAGCTGATCGGCACAGCCGATAAAAACCGAAATCTGTTGTTTCGTAAACGTATCAAATTTCGCTTCGTCGGCACCTGCCAAGTGAGAAAATACGGAGCGTACCTTCACCTGTGTTTGTCCTTTCAGGCGCGCAAGTAGTTGTTCCATATCCTGCGGTTCAAAACCAAGACGGTGCATACCGCTGTCTATCTTAATGTGAATAGGATAATCGGTCAGACCCAGCTTTTCAGCTGAAGCAATGAAAGCGTCAAGCAGACGAAAGCTGTAAATCTCCGGTTCCAGCTTGTTGTCGAAAATCATTCCGAAGCTACCTTTCTCGGGGTTCATCACTACGATAGGAATGCGAATACCTTCGCGACGCAGCTCCGCACCTTCGTCGGCCACAGCAACGGCCAGATAGTCGCACCGGTGATGTTGAAGTGTACGTGCTACTTCTACCGCTCCACTCCCGTAAGCAAAAGCTTTCACCATACACATCATCTTCGTTTCGGGGCGAAGTTTGCCACGGAAATAATTCAGATTATCTACCAGGGCATTCAGGTTCACTTCCAGAGTGGTTTCGTGCGCAATCAGTTCCAGTTTTTCAGAAATATCTTCGAAATGATATTTGCGGGAGCCTTTCAACAGAATAACTTCATTTTTCAGATCGCGCAGCAAAGTCGATTTGAGGAAATCTTCTATTGTGGAAAAGAAATTCTTTTCGATCGATTGAAATTCGTCTGCATGTTTGGAAAGTTCGGAGCCAATTCCTACAATGCGCTGTATATTTTTATTATTCAGCAGCTCGGCCACTGTTTTGTAAAGCATAGCGGGTGATTGTCCGCTTTGTAAGATATCCGAAAGGATTAATGTCTTGGATAAGTTTTTAGCTGTAGCCTGTTGATTCAGAAAATCAAGGGCAATAGCCAGCGAGTTAAGATCCGAATTATAGCTATCGTTTATGATCAGACAATTACGTACACCATCTTTTACTTCCAGACGCATAGCCACAGCTTCGAGATGCAATATACGTTTTGCAATTTCTTTGGTCGAGAAACCTAAATGTATCATCACAGCCACACATTGCAGAGCATTTTCGATAGATGCATCGTCTGTAAAAGGAATCGTAACATTAAATTCCGAACCGGAATATTTTAAAGATACACGTGTATTTGCTGATGTCTTATCTGTATTTAGTGTTTGCAGAAGAGCTTTATCCGATTTTCCCCAAGAGAAGAGTTTACCTTTAAATCCAGACTGTGCAATGGAAATTTCAACCAGTTTATTATCGGAACAATAAATCAGTACTTCCGATTGAGTAAAGAGCTGAAGTTTTTCTTCGCACTTTTGTTTTATCCCTACGAAGTTTTCCTGATGTGCATCCCCCAGGTTGGTAAAGATACCGATAGTGGGTTGAATAATTGGCTGAAGATGTTCCATCTCATGCATCTCAGAAATACCGGCTTCAAAGATGCCTAATTTTGTATTTTCGTTTATAGCCCACACTGAAAGCGGAACCCCAATCTGCGAATTATAACTACGTGGAGAGCGTGTTATAGCATAATCGGCATGCAGCAACTGATAAAGCCATTCTTTCACTACGGTTTTGCCATTGCTACCCGTTATACCAATAACCGGGATCTTAAATTCGGCACGATGTGCCTGTGCCAAAGTTTGCAATGCTTTTAAGCTATCGGGCACCTGAATAAAAACGGCATCATTCATTTGCGCAAACTCCGGACGCATTTCGCTTACTACAAAGTACCGGAGGTTTTGTTGATAAAGTTCCGCTACGTAGATATGTCCGTTATTGCGGGCGGTATGAATCGCAAAGAATACGCTTTCTGACGGAAATGACAGCGAGCGGCTGTCGGTCAATAACCAGTTAATTTCAACTGTCGGAATATTTTTATCCTTTGCTCCGACTACTTGGGCAATTTTATTTAATTTCATATTATTCAGTTTGCAGTTGATAATTACAAGTTACAGATTAGGAATAAACAGTTGATCCTTATGTGATCATTGCTGCCTGTTAACCGATAACTAACAACTGAAATATTATCTTCTTTTTCCAAAAATGCGAAGCAGATACAAAAACAGGTTTATAAAGTCAAGGTACAAAGTCAGTGCACCGATAATAGCTTCTTTTTTATCTTCGTCGCTACCTTCGTTGCCAATAACATTAAGCTTTTTGAGCTTTTGTGTATCGTAAGCAATCAGACCGACAAAAATCAGAACGCCGGCGTAAGATAAAATCCAGTAAAGCATTTCGCTTTTTAAAAACATATTCACCAACGAGGCGATAATTAACCCTATCAGTGCCATAATAAGGATATTCCCGAGTTTGGACAAATCCGATTTAGTAAAGAAACCATAAGCACTCATGGCTGCAAATGTACCCGCGGCAATAAAAAACACGTTGGCAATAGAATCGGCCGTAAAGACAAAAAAGATGGCGGAGAGTGTTAAACCATTCAGGATGGAATAAAACACAAAAGCAATGGTTGCCGTAGTTGCCGACATTTTTTGAATTACTCTAACCAATACTCCGACCAATACCAATTCGAGAATCATCAGACCGAAAAATACAAATTTGTCTCCGAAAATAAAACTACTAATTTCAGGTGAAGTAGCGGTTCGGTAAGCCACTAATCCGGTAATAATTAATGCCATCGACATCCAACCATAAACTCTCACAAAAAAACGCTTTGTTTCAGCTATTTCCTGCTCTTTTGAAATTTCAAGAAAGTTATCCATAATTTTAAATTTAAATATATTGTTTCGTTATTTATCGATCACCAAAGGCATTGTAAGCCAAAGCTCTTCGGGTTTGCCAATACGTTTTTCTGTTACCGTGAGCGTATCCGATACGGTAAATACCGAGTAACCACCTACAGAATCATTGTTTCTTAAAGTGGATCGGCAAATAATGCCGGGAATGCCGTCGTAATTAAACAGCACATTCCGGTGATAATGTCCGCCCAATACAGCTCGAACATTGTATTGTTTCAACACATCCGTCATGTCTTTCCAGTTGTCCACATCGCCCGTCTGAAGCGGATAATGTGTTACCGCAAAAAAAGGCATATCCTTTCCTGCTTTTTCCAGGATTGTTTTTACCCAGTTTATATCTTCCTTTTGAATAATACCGTTTGTGGATTTAGTAAGCGGCGCGGTGGTAAAGCCTATGAATAAATAGCCTTTGTGAGTGAAGCTGAATTTATCATCATGAAAAACGGTTGTAAAGTTAGCCTGATTCGGTCCATTCCATTTTACATCGTGATTGCCCGGAATAATATAATAAGGCATTTTTAGTTTCTGAAGAAGTTTTCGGGCTTCTTTCAGCGAAGCCGTATCTCCCAAATTAGACACATCGCCCGATACGAGTACAAAATCGATATTTTTCAGCTGGTTAACATCATTTACGGCGTTCTGAAGATCCTCTGACGGCTGATGGTTTAGCGTAGAAATATGTAAATCGGAGAAAAGTGCAAACCGGAAAGGTTCCGTAGCAGAAGCAGCGAATACGAACCGAAAAAGGAGCAGAAAAAAGATAAAAAGATATTTTTTCATGCGAATGACTTGAAATGAAGCAATTTAATGCTAAACTATAAGTTTTGGTTTGGAAGAACAAAGATACAACAGCTTGTACAATTATTTACGCAACAAAGGCAAAAGTTTTTCTAAATCTTAAATGTATATATTTTACAGAAGAAAAAAGGAGCTGAATCTATACTGATTCGCTCCTCTTTTCATATCTTAACTAAAGACTTCTATTCATCAATCGAGTTTATTTCAATCAACAATTCGTCTTTCATTACCGATTGTCCGGGTTGAACACGTATCTTGCGAATAACGCCATTACAGTTTGCCGAAATTTCATTCTGCATCTTCATAGCTTCCAAACTCAGAATAGGTTCACCTTCGTTTACGAGGTCACCCTCCGAAAGGAATATATCCACAATTTTCCCGGGCATAGGTGCAACAATGTTGTTTTCATCTATTTGCTTACCGTCTTTATCAATCATTCCATGACGAATGTATGAGAAAAGCGACTCCAGACTAAATTTGTATTCAACTCCGTTCACTTTTACAACCGCCTTATTCTGATCGCGCGAAACCAATTCACAGTGGTAACGTTTCCCTTTCCAGTCGAATGCATAGTGAAAATCTTCCTGTTCCACAAAGTCAATATCTTCTTCTTCGCCATTAATAACCGGCTGAGACTCTTTTGGAATATAAATTTTGAAACGCTTCCCGTTTTCCCGTAAAGCAATAAACAATCGCGAAGCATCGCGTTTATAAATATATGTAGTTCCCATGTTTTAGTAATTTAATCGTTTGTTCAACACCCACACATTCAACGAATCGTTTTTATAAGTTGGTAAATCCGACGATAGTTGAAGATATTCCGAAGCATACATAATGGTGGCAGCCAAAGCTCCGATCATTTCGTCTTCATCGTTTTCCAGCATTTCTGGGGTATACACCGAATCGACCCAACGGGTAGTATAGCTTGCGTCTATAAATTCGGGATGTTGCAATACTGTTCTACAGAATGGAACTGTGGTTTTTAAACCAATCAGGTTGAATTCGTACAAAGCCGCCAGCGTTTTTTTGATTACATCCGGACGATCTTTTCCATGTACGATAATCTTCGCAATCATTGAATCGAAATAAGGTGTAACCACCGAACCGGTCTGCACACCACTCTCAATACGAATATCCTTATCTTTTGGAAAATAGATTTTATCAATAAATCCGGTTTGCGGACTGAAACGATTCTGTGGATCTTCGGTGTTTACGCGACATTCTATTGCCCAGCCTTTGATCTCTATATCTTCTTGTTTCAGCGTGAGCTCTTCCCCCAATGCCACACGAATCTGCCAGTCGACCAAATCCACGCCAGTGACCATCTCTGTTACCGGATGCTCTACCTGAATACGTGTATTCATTTCCATAAAATAATAAGAGCGATCCTCGTCCATGATAAACTCAATGGTTCCGGCCGAGTAGTAACCGATTGCTTTGGCAAACCGGATAGCCATATCACCCATTTCTTTACGCATTTCGGGAGTTACACTGGCCGAAGGAGCTTCTTCCATGATTTTCTGGTGCTTGCGTTGCAACGAACATTCGCGCTCACCCAGATGAACCACATTTCCATGTTTGTCACCGATAATCTGAAATTCCAGGTGTTTTGGATTCTGGAGATATTTTTCAATAAACATATCGCCATTGTCAAAAGCAGCCAATGCTTCTTCGGAAGCCGATTTGAAATTGCGTTCCATGGTTTCCGGTTTTTCTACGATACGCATACCGCGTCCACCTCCTCCGGCCGAAGCTTTCAGAATGACCGGATACCCTATTTTATCTGCATAAGCCTTCGCAGCTGCCGCATCATTAATAGCTCCGTCGCTTCCCGGTACAAGTGGTAAACCGGCTTTGATAGCCATGCTTTTGGCCACTGTTTTCAGTCCCATTTCGCGAATGAGTTCGGGAGACGGCCCGATAAAGTTCAGGCCGTTGGATACACATAGCTCTGCAAAATCAGGGTTTTCGGATAAAAAGCCGTATCCGGGATGAATCAAATCGATATTATGTTCCAATGCCAGTTCTACAATGCGCTCGGCATCCAGAAAAATAGCTTTTTCGTTTCCGGCATCGCGGGCCGGAATAATTTCATCAGCATAATTCAAATAAAGAGCATCGGGCTCCCTATCGCTTTGAAAAACTACAGCCAACATACCCAGTTTATGAGCCGAGCGAATGATGCGTATCGCAATTTCGCTTCGGTTGGCAATTAAAAGTCTTTTCTTCATATTTTTTTGATATTTGCCTTCGGCGATATTAACTCACTTCGTTCGTGATATTTGCCTTTGGCGATATTTTATTTATTTCATTTGCGATGTTGCTTCGCGTTATTACTACTCACTTCGTTCGTGATATTTGTTTTCGTCGATATTATCTGTATAGCCAACTATAAGCGAAGCTAATAACACACGAAGTGTAAATATCGCCCTTAGGGCAACTATCGACGAAGTTAATATCTATTATAAAGGGATACTTCCGTGCTTTCTGGCCGGTTTGGCATATTGTTTATTCGACAGAATTTCAAACGAGGTGATCAGGATCTGACGGGTATCCGACGGAGTAATTACTTCGTCGATCAAGCCCAGTTCTTCGGCTTTGTAAGGATTGGCAATCTCATTTTTGTATTTGTCAATCAAATGTTTTTCCAACTCGGCAACATTCTCCGCATTTTTCAATTCGTGTTTGTTTACGATTTTGATAGCACCTGCAGGTCCCATAACAGCAATTTCGGCTGTAGGCCATGCAAAGTTGAAGTCGCCACCGGTGTTTTTACTGCTCATCACAATATAGGCTCCACCGTACGCCTTGCGGGTAATCACTGTAATCTTTGGAACGGTAGCTTCGCAGAATGCATACAACAGCTTGGCACCATTGCGGATAATAGCATTATGTTCCTGCTCGATACCCGGCAAAAATCCCGGAACATCTTCCAGAACAAGCAACGGAATATTAAATGCATCACAGAAACGGATAAATCGTGCACCTTTTATGCTGGCATTGATGTCAAGCGTTCCCGCCATTACCTTAGGTTGATTAGCTACGATACCGATGGTTTTCCCATCCAAACGGGCAAAACCTATAACAATGTTCTGAGCAAATTTTTCGTGAACTTCGAAGAATGTATCTTTATCAACAATAATATTGATAATTTCTTTTACATCGTACGGGCGGTTCGGATCATCGGGAACAATCTGATTCAGGTATTCCTGACGCGACTGATACGAACTTACCAGATTTGAAACCGGAAGCGGTTCGTAGTTATTAGAAGGAATATAGGATAATAGTTTACGAATAAGCATAATGGTATGCTCTTCGTCGTCCGAAATGAAATGAGCCACACCACTTTTGTTGGCATGCATCTGTCCACCTCCAAGGCTTTCCATGTCGATGTCTTCATTCAATACTTCTTTTACCACATTAGGACCGGTAACAAACATATAGGAAGTCTGATTGGTCATAAAAATAAAGTCGGTAAGGGCGGGTGAATAAACTGCTCCACCTGCTGCAGGCCCCAAGATAGCCGAAATTTGCGGGATGATACCCGAAGAGTTTACATTATTGCGAAAGATAGAAGCATAAGCCGACAAGCTCTTTACGCCTTCCTGAATACGGGCTCCACCCGAATCCATCAGACCAACGATAGGAGCACCAAGTTTCAGCGCCATTTCCTGTACTTTGGCTATTTTCATACCATGCGCATAACCCAGCGAGCCACCCAGCACAGTAAAATCTTGTGCATATGCAAAGACACTTCGTCCCTGCACTTTTCCGCGTCCTACTACAACACCATCACCAAAGTTAGATTGTTTGCTGCTGGTTGGAGTCTGATAAGGAGATACAAATGCATCAAATTCAAAAAATGTTCCTTCATCAAAAAGGACGTTTATACGTTCACGTGCAGTAAGTTTACCTTTTAAATGCTGTCTGGTGGCAGCATTGTCTTCCATCTTCTGCAACGCCTTAAGACGTTGCTCAAATACTTCGTTTTTATTCATTACTTTAACTGGAATTATTTGAAATTTCTTAGTGCAATTTTATTCCACAATGGTTCTAACAATCTCACTAAAATTTCGTTCAGATTTATATTCGATTAGAGCAAAATCTTACACAAAAGTAATACATTTGTGCAGGGTTTAAAAAAGTTATCCTAAAAATTATTGAAATTTAGTATGCGCGATAGAAATCAGAAAGTCAGAAACAGTTGATTTTAAGCCTTGAAAAATCCGATAACAAGCTGCAATTAAAAGTTATTCGACGATGTATTCTGTCATTATGTAAATCCAAACTGAATTTGGAAAGTTTATGGATTGTGTCTTGAAAATTTAGTACTGCGAATGACTACGGCCGAATCATATCAGGCAAACAGATATAGCAGGAGTACCACTACCAAAAGAGCAGGTAGCATATTCATAATGCGGAGCCTTTTTATTTCGAGAATATTTATTCCAAGCCCGATAAGAAGAATGCCTCCCACGCTGGTAAGCCCCTGAATGATTTGTGGGCTAAAAAACGATGAAGCATACATAGCCAGCAAAGTAAGGCCACCCTGAAAGATCAGCAAAGGAATGGCCGACGCAATGACTCCCACCCCAAATGCCGAAGCCAGCAGGATGGATGAAAAGCCATCCATCAGTGATTTGGTAAGCAATAGGTCTGACGAGCCACCTGTACCTTCCTGAATGGCTCCAAGAATAGTCATAGAGCCGATGCAATAAAGCAAAAAAGCAGTAATCAATCCTTCCGAAAAGCGGTCGTTGCCTATGCGAAACTTTGTTTTCAGGTACCTGCTCACCCGCTCCGCTCCTTTTTCCAGATTCATCCACTCGCCCACCAAAGAACCGACAGCCAAACTACCTACCACAATCAGGATATGTTGCATATTGTACACCATGCTGATTCCGATAGCCAGCGTAAACAAACCTACAGTCTGAAAATAAATCGTTTTGTAACGATCGTGTAAGCTTTTATTCAATAGCATACCAACTACTCCGCCTGCAATAACGGCTCCGGCATTGACGAGTGTTCCAATCATATAGAATTAGTTACGAGTTAATAGTTACAAGATGATGGTTACAAGTTACGAGAAGATAGTTACAAGTTACGAGATATTGGTTACGAGTTATAAGGCAGCTTATCCGGGCATTTTTTCCGAAAACTAAATACATATCAACAGTCTAGTAACTTGTAACTATTTACTTGTAACTATTCAATTCGTTGCAAAAATACATCTTTTTTGCTTATTGCAATCCGAATGTGGATGAACTTGCAAAATGAACTGATCTCCTCCTTATCTGATATTACGGTGCGATGCACCTTTAATATACTGAATTGCCATTCTAGCTACAAATATTCACGGTGCTCTGCACCTTGAAGCCACATCATGGTGATTTGAGTTTTTCTCTTGACCTTAAGTAACCCAAGATATATAATGATATGCTTGTTTAAAGCAAAACGAAGATAAACAGTCTTGTAATTTGTAACTATTTACTTGTAACAGCTTAAGTTATCAACAAATGATTAAAAAAGCTAAGTGATTGACGGAAAATTTAAAATGGAATTTGTAGTTTTGTGGAATAAATACACGAAAACAGAACTAACATCAATTAATGAAAGTGGCGACTACGCAAAAAGAACCAATATGAAAAAAGTAATTATAACTACAGCTAAAGGAGCTATGAAGGTGGAATTTTTCGAAAAAGATGCTCCTAACACCGTAAAGAACTTTATTGACCTGGTAGAAAAAGGTTTTTACAATGGCCTTAATTTTCACCGTGTGATACCTGATTTTGTCATTCAGGGAGGTTGCCCCGACGGAACCGGTGCCGGTGGTCCGGGATATACCATTAAATGCGAACTGGATGGCGAAAACCAATACCACGACCGTGGCGTTTTGTCGATGGCACATGCCGGAAGAAACACCGGTGGATCGCAGTTTTTTATCTGCCACAGCCGCAAAAACACGTCGCATCTCGATCGTCAACACACCTGCTTCGGAAAGGTTGTGGAAGGATTGGATGTTATTGATCTGATCCGTCAGGGAGATAAAATCGTAAAAATGGAAGTAGTAGAAGAATAATCTGCAACAATGTAAACGGTTGGCAGGGCACATTCAACTCAGTACCCTGCCAACCGCTAACATGTGTCGGAAGTCGGCCGGGATTTGTTACGCGAAAATAAAAGCAGGCTATAATGTCAATCACTTGTAACTCGTAACTACAACCTTGTATCTACTCAATGATTAAAAGCAAACAAAATGAATAAAAAAAAGCTCCTTGTATCGGCCTTGTTACTGACTTTTGTTTTTACAGCTTGTAAACACAAGCCACAAGCTACATCAGACACAGCCACCGATTCCACCCAAACGGCAAAAACCGTTACTCCCAACGAGACAAAAAACACCAACGCCCAAATACTGGCCCGTCCGGAAGTGCCCATTCTGTGTTACCACCGCATTGCCGACGGAAAAAAGAGTGAATATGCAGTAACCCCCGCAACCTTTGCCGCTCAAATGAAAATACTGGCCGATAGTGGCTACCATGCCATCCTACCCGCTCAATTATACGATTACCTGGTTTATAATAAGAGCCTACCCGAAAAACCGGTGATGATAACCTTCGACGACTCGCGCGAGGAACATGCTGCTGTGGCTGCCCCAATACTGGAAAAACTGGGTTTCAGAGGCGTATTCTTTATTATGACCATTACCTACAACAAAAAAAACTACATGACCACCGAGCAGATTGCCGGGTTGGCTAAAGCCGGGCACACCGTAGGCCTGCACAGTTGGGATCATACCATGGTTATAAAATATAAGGACGATACCGACTGGCAAAAACAGGCGGTAGAACCTAAAAAGAAATTAGAAAAAATAGTGGGTCAACCGGTAGAATACTGGGCATACCCCAACGGTGTATACGACCACAAAGGTGCTGCCGAGCTGAGCAAGCATTTTAAGATGGCTTTTACGCTTATATCCAAACGCGACACGCTGTATCCGCTCCAGACCGTGCGCCGCATGCTGGCAACCGAAGGCACACCGCAAGGCTTATTGAAATCCATGCGCCGTACTTTTGAAAAAAAGCATTAATCCGTATTTATTCGACCGAATCTTTTATCCCATACAATTCAACCCTTAGAATACAAAATCCTCTATTCAAATTTATTTATGAGAAAATTCCTGATTCCTTTTGCAGTACTTTTTATCTTTATGCTTAGTGCCTGCGATAAAAAAACGGCAACAAATACGACTAAAATACCCGGCAAGCAAGCGGAAGAACAAGCAAAAGAACAAGTGGAGCAAGAAAAAATTGTTCCGGTAGATACGGCAGCTTACACGAAGAAGCTGGTAGCGTTGGCAAATGGCGACACCACCGGTCTGTGGCCGGTAAAAACGAAACTCTATCCGTCGGCAGGTGCCATTTTACCATTTAAAAGAATCATAGCTTATTATGGTAATATCTATTCGAAAAGAATGGGTGTGTTGGGCGAATACCCGCCAAAAGAACTCTGGAGAAAACTGAACGCCGAAGTGAAGGCCTGGGAAAAAGCCGACCCGTCAACTCCTGTGCAGCCCGCCATACATTATATAGCCGTGGTAGCGCAGGGCATACCGATGAAAGACGGCAAATATTGCATGCGAATGCCGGCCAGTCAGATTGACTCGGCTCTGGCGATAGCCAAAATGGGAAATGCCATTGTGTTTCTGGATTTACAGGTGGCTTTGAGCAATGTAAAAAACGAGGTCCCCTTGCTGGAAAAATACCTGAAGATGCCGAATGTGCACCTGGGCATCGATCCGGAGTTTTCGATGAAAAACGGTAGCAAACCCGGCAAAAAGATCGGAACGATGGATGCCACCGATATTAATTTTTGCTCGGAATACCTGGCCAAACTGGTTAAGGACAATAATCTTCCCGCAAAAATTCTTATCGTGCATCGGTTTACGCAAGGCATGGTTACAAATTACCGGAACATCAAATGCCACCCCGAAGTACAAATGGTAATAAATATGGATGGCTGGGGCGAGCCGGTGCTTAAGCGAAGCACCTATCTGCTTTATATCCGGAAGGAACCTGTGCAGTTTACCGGATTCAAATTGTTTTACAAAAACGATTTGAAAAAAGCTCCGCATGTGATGCTGACTCCGGCAGACCTGCTGAAACTGAAACCACAGCCTGTTTATATTCAATATCAGTAAAAAGATTATTGGCTTTATAAATACATGTCATGAATTAGTTCGTAACTCGAATCAGAAGTTGAAAAATAGTCCGTAGGACTTACACATCCATAGAATAAACAGATATGCATAATATTGTCCGTAGGACATTCACATTGTTTTATGTTTATCCCCTACGGGGAATTTGATTGTATCTGTTTTATTTTCTATGGATATATATTCCCTACGGGAAATAATTTGATACTTTTTATCCAAACAACAAAACATCAAACTCTCATTTATATGAAAAAAGTTTTTTTTAATTACCTGCTTTGCGGACTGGTGGTGCTAACGGCCGCCAGCTCATGTAAGCAAGCAAAATCTTCGGCTACGGACGAAGATGCATTAGCGTCGCATATCGATTCCACCGCCAAGGTGGGCGATGATTTTTTTCAGTATGCCAACGGACGGTGGTTTAAACACAACCCCATTCCGGCGAGTGAACAAAGCAATGGCGTGTGGCAACTGATTCAGGACACCATCAATGCCCAGATCCGCAAGGTCTGCGAATCGTCGGCTGCCATTAAAGGTGCCGAAAAAGGAAGCAACAAACAGAAAATCGGTGATTTCTTTTACTCGGGTATGGACAGCGTGTCGCTGAACAAAAACGGGATTAATGATCTGAAAGCCGATCTGGCAACCATCGATCAGATTAAAGATCTGAACGCGCTGCTTAAAGAAGCGGCCTATATTCACACCGTTTCGTCGTCGCCGCTGCTTAATTTATACATTGCACAGGACGATAAAAACAGCACCAAGTATCAGGTATATATTGCTCAGGGTGGGTTGAGTCTGCCCGACCGGAGTTTTTATTTTGACACCGATGCCAAGGCCAAAACCATTCGCGAGAAATTCGTAGTGCATGTAGGCAACATGTTCAAAATAATGGGTTATGAACCATCTAAAGCCAAACTGGCAGCCGCCAAACTGATGGAAATGGAAACAGCGATAGCCAAAACATCGCGCAAACGCGAAGATACCCGCGACCCGCTGAACAACTACCACAAAATGACCGTAGCAGCATTGGCAGCTATGACACCCAACCTCAACTGGGGCACGTTTATGAACGGCGTAGGGTTGACTAAGGTTGACAGCGTCGTTGTGGGGCAACCCGAGTTTCTGACTGCACTGAATGGTTATCTGAAAAAATACAGCATCGACGACTGGAAGAATTATTTGAAATATCAAATGATAAATGGTCTGGCCACGTATATGGACGACAAAACTTACAACGAAGATTTCAGTTTCTACACGGCCGTACTACACGGAGTAAAAGAGCCTAAACCACGCTGGAAACGTGTGGTGAAGCAAACCGACGATGCGCTGGGCGACCTCGTGGGTCAGGTTTATGTAAAAGAATATCTGCCTAAAGGCACCAAAGAAAAACTGCTGGAAATAGGAAACGCTATCAAAACTGTATTTGCCGAACGTATCAAAGGGCTGGACTGGATGAGTGCCACCACCAAAGAAAAAGCACTGAAAAAACTAGATGCCGTTATTATGAAAGTGGGTTACCCCGACAAATGGAAAGACCTTAGCTCGATGCAGATAAGCCGCACTTCGTATGTAAAAAATATGATGAGTGCCAACCGCTGGGGCTTCAACCACATGATACAGAAATACGGCAAACCGGTGGATCGTACCGAATGGGATATGCAGCCACAGACCTACAACGCTTATTACAACCCGTCGAACAACGAAATTGTGATTCCCGGATGTAATATTATCGTTCCGGGCTACGAAGGCAAAATGGCCGACGATGCACTGTTGTATTCCATCATTGGTGCAACTTTCGGACACGAAATCACACACGGATTCGACGATCAGGGTTGTAAATACAACGAACTGGGCAACCTGAGCAACTGGTGGACGCCCGAAGACAGCAAGAAGTTTAGCGAAAAAACCAAAAGAATAGTTAAACAATTCAACGATTATGTGGACGTTTACGGTCTGCATGTAAACGGTGAACTCACACAGGGCGAAAACATTGCCGACCTGGGTGGCGTAATCATGGGTTACGAAGCGTTCAAAAAAACAAACCAGTTTAAGAATAACGAAATAATAGCCAAACTCAATCCGAATCAACGTTTCTTCCTGGGTTATGCCCTGGCCTGGATGGTAAATATGCGCCCCGAAGCCGTAGCCAACCAGATAAAAAGTAACGAACACGCTCCGGCCAAATGGCGCGTTATCGGACCACTGTCGAACATGCCCGAATTTTTCAGCACCTTCGGCATCAAGAAGGGCGACAAAATGTGGCGATCAGACGACCAACTGGTAAAGATCTGGTAATATTTTAAACAAAAAAGAAAATAGCACAACTTTTCCGGGGGGTTAAGTACCTGCGAAAAGTTGTGCTTTTTTTTATATATTCCTGTATAGAAGTAGACACGAGACTCTAACCACTGATAATGCATCCCCAAAAATGGCTATAAAACGACTTTTCCATCCCACTTTTATAGGATTTTTATAAATTATTTCAAAAAAAACAGTGATACATATAATTATTTCAAAACAATCTATTATATTTGTCCTCGAAATGTGAGCTTTAGCCTCACAAAAATGTTCTTTTAAACCTTATCCAAGGTCTCCGAAACTCCGGACGGAACAATTTCACCGCAAATTTATACCGTCCGAACTTCGGACAGGGCAAATCCCACCGAATTTATGCCAGCCGAACTTCGGACGGGGCAAATCCCATCGGATTCATGCTAGCCGAACTTCGGACGGGGCAAATCCCACCGGATTCATGCTAGCCGAACTTCGGACGGGGCAAATCCCACCGGATTTATGCTAGCCGAACTTCGGACGGGGCAAATCCCACCGGATTCATGCCAGCCGAACTTCGGACGGGATAAATTAAAATAAAAAAGAGCAAACCGGTTATCCGGACACGAATAAATCGACCTAACGAACTTTTCATCTTTAACCGGATGAATTGAATTAAAATAATTGTTGAATTAAAATCTATTTTTTATGAGAAAAATTTTGTTTTTCGATTTGCATTCTACTCACAACGATGAGCATGCACTCTTTCACAACAATGTACACAAACTGATTATGCTGGACGCTGCAATTAAGCTCGGTGTAATTAAACTGATCCCCGCTTACGAAGCCGGAATTGCTGCCGAAGAGGCTGCTATGGCAGTAGATGCAGGTAGTGTGTTTACAAAAAGCATTACACAAGCCGATAAATATCGCGATCAGCTCGATCGGAGTTTCGACTTGCTGGTGGAGTCTAAAACCATCGATTCCGACCCATTGGTACGTGAAGCCGCCGAACGTATCGAACGTATATTAAAGCAAAACAAGCAAATACGTAAACTTTCTTACAGCGACAAAACAAAGGCTTACAATACCCGCAATAAGAAACTAAACACTGAGTATGCTGCTGACCTGACTACTATTGGCGGAACAAACTCTTTGGCTAAACAGGATGCTGCTAACGAAGATTTTCTGACTCGTTTTGGCGATCGTGCCAACGAAAAAGCAGCTACTATCAGTGGTAATGTAAAAGCAGCCCGCACTGCGGTTGACGATGCATACGAAGCTATTGTTGAACAAATCAATGCACTGGCACTAATCAATGGCGACGCCGATTATGCCGACTTTATCGACAAAGTGAATTATTACGTCAAATATTACAAAGATCTACTGGCCGCCCGTCGTGGACGCAAAAGCGATGATGACACTCCCGAAACTACAACTAAGTAAGACTGTTGAATATATTGGTTTATTGGTAGAGGCGCAGCAATGCGCCTCTACTTTTTTTAGACTTTAGAGGAAGAAAATTTAGAAAACAGAAGTTTTGAATGGTTATTTTTAGTATGTTTGCGGAGAAAAGATACAATTAAAAATTAGATAAACCCATGAGAGACAAAATTACGCTGATTAAACTTGGATTTGTTGACCACCTAGTAAATTTCAACAAAATAAAAAAATGGAAATCTGATTTATTTGAAGTTACAGATATTCATTGCAGAGAATATTTGCCAGACAGTGATGTAGATGATAATTATTTTGATCTAAAGTATACTAAAAATAAATTAGGCAGCATTATCTCTTGCCCAAATGGTTCTGATTTTGCAGTTGCAATAATGCCATACCGATTAGTAGATAATTTTTACATGCACAGAGTTAGTGACAATTGTGTCATTATTTCTTTATACGAAATATCCAACATATTGATAAGAGATCAAATTTCTATTGAGAACTTTATCATAAAACAACTTTACGAAATATATGCATTGAAATGCATAGCAGGAGATTTATCAAGCGAAGAAGTTTATAGTTTTGTTCATAGAGATACACGAGGCTGTTTATTTGATATGAATGGTGAAAGAACAGATATTTTATACAATACTGAAAAACCGATAATCTGTGACTCATGTAAAGACACGTTCAAAAAAGAGCAGATTAATGCAAAAACAATATCTACACTGGAAAAAGAGCTAAAAAGAATAAAGAAACCTCCAATTCTACAAATAGAAAAATGTATCCAAAAATATCCTCTTGTTGCAATCATTATTAGTGGAATAGTTGCTATTATTCTTAATCTATTGGCAAATTTCTTATGGGATATTTTAAAAAATTGTTGACAAATAATGAAATTAAAATGAATCTAACTTATGCTGCCCTTTCAGGGCGCAGGTGGTTGGTTGGTTATCTAACCCAAGGCGTCGTCCTTTCAGGACTCTACCTTGGGCTGAGATATGATAGGCTTTCAGCCTGAAGAGTTCATGCAGAAGATTGCAAAATCAATTATTGGTTTTTTGTTGCCAACATACCTTTGCACATCTTTGGGCTGAAAGCCCGTAATAAACCAGCCCAATGGCAACGTCCCCGAAGGGGCAACGCCTTGGGCAAATGAAAATATACAACGCACCTACGCCCCCAATTCACCAACATCCTATTTCCGGAAATTGTATAATTCAATTGTAAATCGTAAATTTGTCAATTGTAAATCCATCCAATTTCTATGAATTCTTTTCTCTACCGCATAGCGCAAACGTATTATTCCCAGTGCAAAGAGTCTATCAGCGATTTGACCTTTGTTTTTCCCAACCGGCGTGCGGGGCTGTTTTTTCAGCGCTATATCTCTCAGATAGCTGCTAAACCCATTTTTTCGCCCGAGATATTCACCATAAACGAATGTTTCTCCATGGCGTCACACTGGCAAACCGCCGACCGACTAAGCAACCTGTTTCGTCTCTATCGTATCTACATTGAACAAAGCGGAAGCGACGAAAGCTTCGACTCCTTTGTATTTTGGGGTGAAATGCTGCTGTCCGATTTCGACGATGTGGATAAATACCGCGTAGATGCCCGTCAGCTGTTTACCAACATCACCGAGCTGAAGCAAATCGACCAGATGTTTAATATTTTCTCCGAAAAACAGGTGGAAGCCATCCGCCAGTTCTGGAGCAATTTTGTACCCGTCACCGAGGGTAAATCGCAGGAAGACTTCATTGCCACCTGGAAAATTCTGTTGCCCGTCTACGAGCAATTCCGTGCCGAGTTGATAGCGGAAAATACCGGTACCGAAGGTATGATTTGTCGCGATGTAGCCGACCGACTGCGTGCCAAGGAGCCCGTACCCGAACTGGAAGGCAAGCAGTTTGTGTTTATCGGGTTCAATGCCCTCAACCCCTGCGAACGTACCCTGATGGCCGAACTGCAAAAACGCGGTCAGGCCGATTTTTACTGGGACTACGATGCTGCCGAACTGCGCGATGCCGACAATCAGGCTTCACGTTTTTATGCCGAAAACATCCATCTTTTCCCCTCGAAATATGAGATAGATGCCGATGTTGAATTCTTACAGGAAAAAAAAATAGAACTCATTGCCGTGCCCTCGGCTGTAGGGCAAACCAAACAGGTATATTCCATTCTGAATAAATTATACCCAACGAAAAATGATGATAAGTTCCTGTTGCAAGCGGTACCTACTACCGACTACCAACTACCGACTACCAACTGGATTGATACAGCAATTGTGTTGCCCGACGAAAGTCTACTGGTCCCCCTACTCCACTCACTGCCGGCACAAATCGGCAAAGTGAATGTTACCATGGGTTTTCCGCTAAAATCCACACCCGTATCGGGACTTATCGAACATATTTTCGAGTTGCAACGCCGCATGCGCACCTCCGGCGACCGCATTTCATTTTATCATCAAACGGTTTCCAACATTCTGAATCACCAGTATATCGCCCTGCTTTGTGGCGACGAGGCCAACCGCATCACGCGCCTAATGGCAGAGAATAACTGGATTTATATCGATGCCGATGAATTAAAACGAAACGAACTGCTGGCTACCATCTTTGTGCCACAAACCGACACACAGACTTTTTTACCTTATCTGCTCCACATTTTGCGCACCCTGCAAAACGGCTGGCAGCAAGCTTCCGGCGAGGAGCACAACTATCAACTGGAGTGCGACTTTCTGTACCAATATTATGTCACCATCAACCGCATGGCAGACATCATGAAGGCCAAACCCATGGATGTGAACATGAGTATGGACACACTGGTACGCCTGACCCGCCAACTGACCTCCGGCATCACCATCCCCTTTGTAGGCGAACCGCTGGACGGCTTGCAAATAATGGGTGTGCTCGAAACGCGTGGGCTTGACTTCGAAAACCTCATCATCACGTCGTTCAACGAAGGTGTTTTCCCAACGAAAAGCAGCAGTAACAGCTTTATTCCCTACAACCTGCGCCGGGGTTTCGAGCTTCCTACCACCGAACATCAGGATGCCATCACGGCTTATAACTTTTACCGGCTTATTCACCGGGCTAAACGCATTTATTTTTTGTACGACTCGCGCACCGAAGGCATGCAAACGGGCGAAGTCAGCCGCTTTATGCACCAATTGCATTACCATTATGGCGTAAAGGTGCAAAAGAAAACCATCTCGTTCGACATTGGTTTCGACAATCCGCAGGCCATACAGATAGACAAAACAGCCGCCGTAATGGAAAAACTGCTTCGGTTCACTTCTACCGAAGAATACAGCCCGGCACTTTCGGCCAGCTCCATCAACACCTACATCGATTGTCCGCTGCAATTCTACCTCACCCGGGTAGAAAACGTGGAGCAAGCCGACGAAGTGAAGGAAACCATCGAAGACAGCATGTTCGGAACCCTGTTTCATGCCGTGATGGAATATTTGTACGAACCGTTTAAAGGGCAGATCATACAATCGGACGATTTTGACCAACTGATTAAAAATACCCTGCACATCGATCAGGAGATCGCCCGGGCTTTTGCCACCAAATATTTCAAAAAGAAAAACAATGCCATCGTTCCCCTCGAAGGAAACAACCTGCTTATTGCGCACGTCATCCGGAAATATATTCTGCAGGTGTTGCATACCGATAAGCAGCATGCTCCGTTCCGCTATATCGGTTCCGAGGAGCGTTGCAAAATAGAATACCCCATTCAAAATCATCGGGTAAATATCAAAGGCTTCATCGACCGCATCGACGAAAAGGACGGGCAACTCCGCATACTCGACTATAAAACCGGAAGCGGCTCGCTCGACTTTAAGAGTCTCGACGAAGTATTTGAACACAACAAGGAAAAACGACCGAAATACGTGTTGCAGACATTTCTTTACGGTATTTTGTACGAAAATAAAGCACAGGGCAAAACCATTACCCCGGGAATTTATTATATGCGCGACGTGTTTAAAGACGATTTCAACACCGAGCTGCATTATAAACCGGAACGAAACATCAACGAAACCGTCACCAATTTTAAAACCTACGAAGACGAATTCCGCGGACATCTGACAAGCTGCCTGGAAGAACTTTTTAATCCCGAGATACCCTTCGTACAAACCGATAATGTAAAAGTATGTCAGTATTGTCCGTATGTAGGAGTTTGTAACAGATAAATGATGTATTGATGTGATAATGTGATAATGTGATGATATGATAATATGATAATATGATGATATGTTGATGTGATAATGATGCGTAATTATTTTGGATTGTATGAATTGTTTTGATTCTAAAATTTGCAAATAGTATTATTTTTCATCATTAGTATAAGTTCTCAAATCAATAAATCATCATATAATAATATCAACACATCATCAAATCAACACATCAACATATCACCATATCAACACATCATCATATCATCACATCATAATATCAACACATCATCACATCAACACATCACCATATCAACACATCAACACATCATCATATCATCACATCAAAACCATGTCTCAAGAAATAGAACGAAAATTCCTCGTCAAAGGCGAATATAAATCACAGGCTGTGCGGTCATTCCGTATCGTACAAGCCTACCTGTCATCAGTCACCGGTCGAACGGTACGTATCCGCATCAAAGGCGAAAAGGCCTATATCACCATCAAAGGCAAGAGCAATGAATCAGGACTGAGTCGTTACGAATGGGAAAAAGAAATTCCGGTCAATGAGGCCGAAGAACTGTTGCTGCTCTGCGAACCAGGTGCCATAGATAAAACACGCTACGAAATTCCAGTAGGTAAGCACATCTTTGAGGTGGATGAGTTTTATGGCGACAACAGCGGACTCACCCTGGCTGAAGTAGAACTAAAAGATGAAACCGAAAGTTTTATTAAACCCGAATGGCTCGGCGAAGAAGTGACCGGCGACCGGCGGTATTATAATTCCTGTCTGACGAAACTGCCCTATAAGAAATGGTAGGATAATAGCTCGGAATTCCGGTTTTGATTCGCTATTTTACAAATAAACTCACCCATTTTCGAAATATTGAGCCTGTAAATTGTCCCTATATGGCAATTTTTGTCCCAGATATCAACATTTCGCACCAAACCGGACGATAAATATCCCTGTGATTTGGATGGTTATGGGAAATGGTAGTTACTTTGCACCCGAAACATACAAGGGCACTCCGATGGGAGAATGAAAATCTGTATATATAATGTCCAGTCGGGTTGAAAACAGATAACCAGAGTACGAAATTGAAAGCAAACTCTTTTTTAGTAGAGGAAATGGCGGTATTTTATGTTATTAAACACGATAATCAAGTATATTGATTGCTAAACTTACATTATTTTTGGACAATCACTTTGAATAAAGCAGTCTTTTGTGATAATATGTAATGTAATTTGCTGCTATCAGGCAAAATCGAATACCGTAAGAACAAACAAATAATAAAAATAGATTTATAACTACCTATCTAGGGCAATTTTAGTTATATTTGTATGTCAATTTTAAATCATAACGTAATGGCGAAAATTAAAGGAGCGATAGTAGTCAATGTTGAGCGCTGTAAAGGCTGCAATTTATGTGTAGTTGCATGTCCATCAAAGGTATTATCACTTTCAAAAGAAGCAAATGACAAAGGATATAACTATTCGAACATGTCTGACCCCGACTCTTGCGTAGGGTGTGCAGCATGCGCATATGTTTGTCCTGATGCATGTATCACTGTATACAAAGTTAAACTTTAAAGAGTATCTTTCAAATTAAAACTGAGAAAACATGAATGATTCAAAAAAGCATACTGTTGAAGAAGTCAGACTGATGAAGGGTAACGAGGCCATAGCCCATGCAGCCGTCCGATGTGGATGCGATGGCTATTTCGGTTATCCCATCACTCCGCAATCCGAAATTATGGAAACGCTGATGGAACTTGAACCCTGGAATACTACCGGAATGGTAGTGCTGCAAGCCGAAAGCGAAACCGCTTCTATCAATATGGTGTATGGAGCCGCCGGATGTGGCAAAAAATCAATGACCAGTTCGTCAAGTCCCGGTATCAGTTTAATGCAGGAAGGAATTTCCTATATTGCCTGTGCCGAATTACCCTGTGTAATTGTCAATGTAATGCGTGGTGGTCCCGGACTCGGAACTATTCAACCTAGTCAGGCAGATTATTATCAATCGGTTAAAGGTGGTGGTCATGGCGATTACAAACTGATTACCCTCGCTCCCGCTTCCGTACAGGAAATGGCCGATCACACGGTGCTGGCATTCGAGCTGGCATTCAAATATTCTACCCCGTCTCTAATACTTGCCGACGGCGTTATCGGACAGATGATGGAAAAAGTAATTCTCCCCCCCTTTAAGCCCCGTATGACCGAAGCTGAGATTCGCGAAAAATGTCCATGGGCAACTCTGGGTAAAACTGCCGATCGCAAACCAAATATAATTACCTCTTTGTGTCTGCAACCGGAACAGATGGAAGCTATCAATCTTCGGTTACAGAAAAAGTACCGGGATATAGAAGATAACGAAGTTCTGTTCGAAGAATTTTCGTGCGAAGATGCCGAATACATTATTATAGCATTCGGAACCACTGCCCGTGTTTGCCAAAAAGCAGTGGAAATGGCTCGTGCCGAAGGTATCAAAGCCGGATTACTTCGCCCCATCACCCTATTTCCATTTCCTACTACAGCTATCAGCAATTATGCCGATAAAATAAAAGCTATGCTGACAGTAGAGATGAGTGCGGGTCAAATGGTCGACGATGTTCGTCTGGCTGTAAACGGTCGCATCCCCGTAGAATTCTACGGACGTTTAGGCGGTATTGTTCCCTCGCCTGATGAGGTATTAAAAGCGTTGAAAGATAAAATAGTAAAATAATTTATAATTGAAAATTCATAATTCATAAGTAGAAAGAATGGATTGTGGATGAAAGTAATTATGAATTGTACATTATTAATAATGAACTAAAATATTATGACTACAAACGAAATAATAGATCCTGCAAACTTAGTTTACACCAAAACGAAAGTGATGAATGACACCCCAATGCATTATTGCCCGGGATGTAGTCACGGCGTGGTTCACAAACTCATTGCCGAAGTTATTGAAGAAATGGATTTTCAAGAAAAAACCATTGGTATTGCACCGGTTGGTTGTGCTGTTTTTGCATATAAATATCTTGATATCGACTGGCAGCAAGCCGCTCATGGTCGTGCACCGGCATTGGCTACGGCAGTAAAACGCCTTTTACCCGATCGTTTGGTGTTCACCTATCAGGGAGATGGTGATTTGGCAGCAATTGGTACAGCTGAGACTATTCACGCAGCCAATCGCGGAGAAAACATCACCATCATATTCATCAACAATGGTATTTATGGTATGACCGGTGGCCAGATGGCTCCAACAACCCTTGAAGGAATGAAATCAGCAACAACGCCTAACGGTCGTAATATTGCTTTAAACGGATATCCGCTCAACATTACCAAACTGTTGGCTGAGCTCCCCGGAACATGTTATGTTACCCGTCATAGCGTGCATACAGTTGCCAACGTGCGCAAGGCCAAAAAGGCCATTCGGAAGGCATTTGAAAATTCAATGGAAGGCAAAGGCACTTCGGTAGTTGAAATCGTTTCCACTTGCAACTCGGGATGGAAATTATCTCCTGTTGCTTCAAACGACTGGATGGTTGAAAATATGTTTCCGGCTTATCCTCTTGGCGATTTAAAAAACGAATAGTTTCTACTTCCTTAAAACGGGATTATTAACCAATAATAAAAGACACACATGAAAGAAGAAATAATTATAGCCGGATTTGGTGGACAAGGAGTACTTTCTATGGGTAAAATTCTGGCCTATTCCGGACTTATGCAAGGTCAGGAAGTCAGTTGGATGCCATCGTACGGACCTGAACAACGTGGAGGAACGGCTAATGTAACGGTCATCCTGAGCGATGAGCGTATCAGTTCGCCGGTACTTAATACCTACGACACAGCCATTGTTTTAAATCAACCATCGTTGGAACGATTTGAAAGCAAAGTAAAACCCGGTGGTACGTTGATTTTTGACGGAAACGGATTTCATAAATTTCCCACACGTACCGATATCAATATATACCGTATTGACGCTACAGAATATGCTTTCGCAAATAACGCTGCAAAAACTATGAATATGATTATTCTGGGTGGATTACTCAAAGTCCGTCCGATAGTTCAGGTTGCAAATGTATTGAAAGGACTAAAAAAGTCGCTGCCGGATCGTCATCATCATTTGATACCTAAGAATGAAAAAGCAATCCAGATAGGCATGGAACTTATCCAAAAAGTGAATTAGTACCAAATAAAGAGTAAGCCATCAGATTTATCCTATAAAATAAAAGCGCTGCAAATTTCAGAATTTGCAGCGCTTTTATTTTTACATCTATCGTCCGGAGCTCTACTCTTTCACCGTTTTTACTACCGCCCATTTATTTTTTTCGGTATAACTAACCAATACTAAACCATTCCGGTTAGCTTCAGCCTCTATCAAAGGGATGTCTTCTACGTAAAAGCCACTCATATACAACTCACCACCGCTCGACAAGCAAGCAGCATATTGATCCATGTCGGTCAGCAAAATATTCCGGTTGATGTTGGCCATAATTATATCAAAACGCAGATCTTTTAGCAATTCTGCTCCACCTAGGCGCACATCTATTCCTGATATTTTATTTATGGCAATATTTTCGATCGAATTTTCTGTACACCATGTATCGATATCGATAGCCACCAAATCGCGGGCACCACGCATAGCTGCCAAAATAGCTAGCACAGCCGTTCCACATCCCATATCAAGTACCGTTTTTCCTTTAAGCTCCATTTGCAAGAGTTGACCTATTACCAGGCTTGTTGTTTCGTGATGTCCGGTTCCAAAAGCCATTTTGGGATCAATTACGATATCATATTTTGCTTTTGGTACGTCTTTATGAAACGAACTATGTATAACACAATCATTTCCGATAACTATTGGTTCAAAATAATGTTTTTCCCACTCTTCATTCCAGTTTTTCGACTCTATTGGGTTCACTTTATATTCAATAGCCGCCTCAAACGGAAAATTGGACAACAAACTTTTCAGCGCCGGTTCATCAAAGGTATTTTCAGTAATATAGGCATCCAGAGCGCCATCTGCAGGCACAAAACTATCGAACCCTATTTCACCCAGTTCCTGAGCTAATACATCAGAAATATATTCTTCATAAGGTTCTATAGAAAAATGGACTTCAAGATAATTCATATAAATAGTTTATAATTAACGATTAAAGAATAGAATAGATAAATATCACAAAAAATGATAGATTCGATTAAACATTTTGTGAATCTGATTGTCTAATTCACAGAATTAAGCAACAAAAGTACTATATTTTTTATAGATTATTCATGTTGCATTTCTAATTATTTTTTAATACATTTGCAAATTATCAAATGCCTATAATGGCACGATTCTTGTCTAATTCAAAACAAAATAAACGGTCTGAAAAGACTCTAAAATAGGAGGAATTATTATGAAACGGTCCAATTTATTTATTATCATGCTGACTTTGCTTTTTCCGCTTGCAGGAATTGGACAAAATCAAGCTACGATTGTCGACGATGTTTATTTTAAACCAAGCGATACTAAAAATACAATTTCAGAAAATCAAACAATTAGCACTAAACAAAAACCAAATTACAAAAACGGCGCTAAGGAAATTATATTTACAGAACGTACGACTTCTAAACCAACGGCTGTTCACGATACGGTTTATGTGGTTGGTCAGGCTGGCGATAAAATAGCAAATACCAGAAAACAAACCAGTAACATAGAAACAGATCCATCGATTATTCATGACACTATTTATGTTACAGAAAATGCAATAGGAGAAGCTATCGACAGTTTAAAAGGCAATCAGGAACAAGGTCATTATCTGAATGGTTTTAATGGAACAGAGTCTGATTTGGAATATGCTGAACGCATTCGTCGCTTTCATAATCCCAAATATACAATTTTCATTGGAAGTCCGGCTTATAACGATATTTATTTTCTGAATAATAATGACTGGAATGTATATGTTGACGATTCATATGCTTACGTAACGCCAACTTGGACAAATCCATATTGGTGGGATTACAATTATAGCCCATATAGTTATAGTGGATTTGGTTGGGGGCTAGGATTCGGATTCGGATTTGGATTTGGATGGAATAATTATCCATGGAGTTTCTATGGAGGTTTCGGTAGTTATTTTGGATACGATGGCTTATATGGTTATGAATACCCATACTATGGATTATTCGGTGGCTATTACGGTTATGGAGGAGGCGGAAACTGGTATGCTAGCAGCAGAAACAGAAATGACGAAGGAGCTCGACGTGAAATTAGTAATTATAATGGTAGTACTCGTTTAGGCGGCAGACAAGCAGCATCTGCGAGTACAATGATTGGAAGCAGTTCAGGTGTTTCACGTAATACTAACACAACAGGAAGTACTCGTAACTCAGTAACAAGTACTGGAACAACACGGTCATATATCAGCTCAAGAACAGTTGCAAATCCGGCTAGTGGAATAGGACTTGTAAGATCAAGCGGAACAAGATCATCTGTTATCAGTAATGGAATCTCGAGTTCTCGAAGTAATAATTTCAATATCAATACCCGTCCACGAACTTATTCTACTACTGTAACGGCAACTCCAAGTGGAAGCTATTCGAGCAGACAAAGTTCAGTAGGATATTCAAACAGGACTTCTTATACATCTAATTCTGGTTCACGAACTGTTATTAGCAATTCATCTTCAGCTCCATCACGTAGTAGTTATTCATCAGGAAATTATTCGAACACTTCACGAAGCAGTAGTCCATCTTATTCTAGTGGGAGTTCAAGAGGTTCGTATTCAAGTGGAAGTAGCTCTGTTAGTAGCGGAGGAAGCACCCGTGGTTCCGGTAGTTCTGGCGGTGGTAGAAGATAATAATTGTGACGTTTATAAATATACTATATTTAAAAGAAGCAACATATGAAAAAGAACATATTGGCTATGGCAGTTATCCTAAACTGCTCTTTCGCTATGGCCCAGACAGAATTTGATGCATTAAAAATGATACAGCCAGATATAAATGGTACAGCCAGATATATGGGTATGGCAGGTGCCTTCGGAGCCTTAGGCGGCGATGCATCGGCAATAAAAGATAATCCTGCAGGGCTGGGAATTTATCGGAGTTCTGAAGTAACTACTACATTGGATCTTTCATTACAAAGTAGTAAATCAGTATGGAACGGTACTACAGCAAATGACAATTTAGATAACCTGAGATTCAATAATTTTTCATACGTAAGGGCAACTCCAACCTACAGAAGCCTGAGTGGTGATCATGGTTTATTAAGTTCCAACTGGTCTTTTTCATACAACAGACTCAAGAGCTTCAACCGTAACTCGACCGTAATGAGTGGAGAATCATCTTCATCTATAAGTGATTACATGGCTTACTTTACGCAAGGAATCACCAGTTCAGATTTAACTTATGAACAAGGTAGTTACGAACCTTTCGATAATAAAAATGTTCCATGGCTTTCTGTAATAGGATACGAAAACGGGTTAATAAAAGAATCAGTGAATAATAATGCAAGTAGTTGGACATCTTCCATCAATACGATGGTTACACCTACTTATACACTTCATGAAACCGGCTATATAGATGAATATTCTATCGGGTGGGCAGGTAACTTCAGTAATAGATTATACCTAGGAACAACTGTAAATGTACAATCTATAAATTACAATGCCCGAAGCGTATATTCAGAAACATTCGGAGGTGGAAACACATATTTAGACAACAACATTTCCACTACCGGAACCGGAGTTAATCTAAATATCGGTGCAATTGTAAGACCTATTGACATGTTGCGTTTAGGGGTTTCCATTCATACTCCCACAATTTACAGTCTAACAGATAATAATTATACAAATTATGGCAACTCAACGACTCCAACTGCCTCTAGCAACTACGAATTGAATAGCCCATGGAAGTTCAATGGAAGTGTTGCAGTAATTATTGGTCAAAAAGGGTTGATCAGCATGGAATATGATTATGCAATGAACAGTCATGCTAAATTCTATGATGAAGATGGAAACGCTCAAAGTTTTGATGATGAAAATACTGGTATAAAAACAATGCTGAAAGATGTACAAACAATTAAAGTTGGAGCTGAATACAGACTAACCGATAACTTTTCTTTACGTGCAGGTTATGCTTATATGAATGGTGCTACGAATAACACAGAGGCACATAAACTAATGAGATATAACACAACCAGAACTGATACTGAATACTTTCAGAACAACCGAACAGATTATATAACAGCAGGTTTTGGATATCGTGAAGCCAACTGGTACATCGACTTTGCTTACATGAACAAAAACTTAGACGAAACATTTTATCCTTACAATCTCATCTCTGTAAATTCTGCAAGTGTAAAAACAACAACCAACAATCTGATTGTTACGCTGGGATTAAAGTTTTAAACGTCATTTATTGTTTTATATTTTGCTTTACGGAGGCCGGCTTTACAGTCGGCCTCTGCATTTTTAATAGCTAAATAAGAACGCCTTGTTTTGAAATAAGCTATCCCTATGATTCATTTGCCTGTTTGCACTAAAAAATGTACCTTTGCACCCGCAAAAAGCACTTCTAACAACAGTAAACCTCCAATAAATAATGTCTTTACAATCCGAAATACTCCGACGACGCACCTTTGCTATTATCAGTCACCCCGATGCGGGTAAAACTACATTAACCGAGAAACTGTTGTTGTTCGGAGGTGCTATCCATGTGGCCGGAGCTGTAAAATCAAATAAAATAAAAAAAACAGCCACATCCGATTGGATGGACATTGAAAAACAACGTGGTATCTCTGTAGCTACTTCGGTTATGGGTTTCGAATACCGCGATTACAAAATCAACATTCTGGACACTCCTGGTCATCAGGATTTTGCCGAAGATACCTATCGGACATTAACCGCCGTGGACAGTGTAATTATTGTAGTAGATACTGCAAAAGGTGTTGAAGCACAAACACGTAAACTGATGGAAGTTTGTCGCATGCGTAGCACACCGGTAATGATCTTTGTCAATAAAATGGATCGTGAAGGAAAAGATGCATTTGATTTATTAGATGAGTTGGAGGCAGAATTAGGAATTGGTGTGCGACCACTGAGCTGGCCAATAAATCAAGGATTTTCGTTCAAAGGGGTTTATAACATTTATAAAGAGAACCTTCAACTTTTCACCCCAAACAAGCAATCTATAAGCGAATCAATAGAACTATCAGACATTAATAGCCACGAACTCGACAAATTGGTAGGCGAAGATGACGCAAATAAACTCCGTGAAGACATGGAACTTATCAACGGTGTTTACTCTGAATTTGACACTGAAAAATATTTAAACGGCCAATTAGCTCCTGTTTTCTTTGGTAGTGCTTTAAATAACTTTGGAGTAAAAGAATTGCTGGACTGCTTCGTTGAAATAGCCCCTTCTCCCCGACCAATACAAACACTGGAACGCGAAATAAATCCATACGAAGAAGCTTTTTCCGGTTTTATATTTAAAATCCATGCCAATATGGATCCAAACCATCGAAGCTGTATTGCCTTTGTAAAGATTTGCTCCGGAAAATTTGAACGGAATGTAAATTACAAACATATCCGACACGGAAAAATGATGCGTTTTTCGTCGCCGACAGCTTTTATGGCTCAGAAAAAAGAAACTGTAGACGAAGCTTATGCCGGCGATATTGTAGGTTTACCTGATACAGGTAACTTTAAAATCGGCGATACACTCACTGCTGGAGAAGAATTACACTTTAAAGGCATTCCCAGTTTTTCACCGGAGATGTTCAAATATATCGAAAATGCCGATCCAATGAAAACAAAACAATTGGATAAGGGTGTGCATCAATTGATGGACGAAGGTGTTGCACAATTATTTACAAACCAATACAATGGACGTAAAATTATTGGAACAGTAGGTCAACTTCAGTTCGAAGTGATTCAATATCGCCTATTGCACGAATACGGTGCACAATGTCGCTGGGATCCTATTTCACTATACAAAGCCTGCTGGATTGAAAGCGATGATGCCGAAGAATTGGATAATTTCAAAAAGCGTAAAGCTCAATATATGGCTAAAGATAAGGAAGGACGTGATATCTTTTTAGCTGATTCCGGTTATGTCCTACAAATGGCACAAAATGACTTTAAAAACATCCGGTTCCATTTTAAGTCTGAGTTTTGAAAAGCTTCTTGAAATACAAAATATGTATAATCAAGTGAGAGAAGCCTGAGAAAACTTAAGACATATCACAGAATATTGGATTTTTGCACTAAAAAACTAATTATTTCAATTAGAATGATTAGAATATGTACAAATTATGATATTTTTGTCAAGTATATTCAATTCATGTATTAGTTTTAATGATAAAACAGCATAATGGAAAATAACAAAGCTGAGCACTTAAGCAAATTTGGCTTTTGGGGTGTAATAGTTACATTGGGAATTGTTTACGGTGATATTGGAACTTCACCGTTATATGTTATGAAAGCCATTATTGGTGCCAATCCTCATTTGGATGCCAATTACATCATAGGAGCGGTTTCATGTATTATCTGGACTATAACATTACAAACAACTATAAAATATGTGCTGATAACCTTACGTGCCGATAACAAAGGCGAAGGTGGAATATTAGCCTTATATGCTCTGGTTCGTAAAAGTAAGAAAAAGTGGTTATATGTCATTGCAATAATAGGTGCTAGCACCTTAATTGCCGATGGAATAATCACTCCGTCAATTACTGTAGTTTCAGCCATTGAAGGATTAAGGGGCTTAAACAGTAGTACTCCTGTAGTTCCGATAAGCATTATCATCATATCAGCGTTATTTCTTATCCAGCAATTTGGAACTAAGATTATTGGAAAATCATTCGGCCCAATGATGGTTATTTGGTTTAGCATGCTGGGTATCCTGGGGCTGATTGAAATTTTCAAATTTGCTCCTATTTTAAAAGCATTTAATCCATATTATGCAGCTAACCTTTTGATTACATCTCCCAGTTGGTTTCTAATTCTTGGAGCTGTATTTTTGTGTACAACCGGAGCCGAAGCGCTTTATTCGGATTTAGGACATTGCGGGATTAAAAACATTAGAGTGAGTTGGGTATTTGTAAAGTCAGCTCTGATATTAAATTATTTAGGACAAGGTGCCTGGGTGATTACTCATCTGGATAAGATTACAGAAACTACTAATCCATTCTACGCATTAATGCCCGAAAGCTTTCTCATTTTCGGTGTAACAATGGCTACAGTGGCTGCGATAATCGCCAGTCAGGCTCTTATAAGCGGTTCATTTACTATTTTCAGTGAAGGAATGAGCCTGAACTTCTGGCCACGGCAACGAATTAAATATCCAACTGAGGTTAAAGGGCAATTATACATCCCGTTTGTAAACTGGTTCTTGTATATATTCTGCATCGTCATGGTGCTTTATTTCCAGACATCGAGCAATATGGAGGCTGCTTACGGATTGTCAATCACCATTACCATGTTAATGACAACCTTGCTGCTCGGATTCTACCTGCGGATGCAGAATATAAAAGCTGTGTTTGTGATTCCCTTTGTCTCTGTATTTCTTACCATTGAGTTTGCTTTTCTGACTGCCAACATGTTTAAATTTATGCATGGAGGTTGGGTTACGATCTTAATAGCTGGAGCAATTTTCTCGATTATGTTTATTTGGTTCAATGCCCGGATCATTAAGAATAAATACATGCAGTTCCTGGAGCTGAAATCATTTTATAATATTCTATCGGACGTAAATAAGGATGTAACTATTCCTAAATACTCTACGAATTTGGTATACTTAAGTAAAGCCAATATAAAAACAGATATTGAAGGAAAAATAATCTACTCTATTCTAAACAAACAACCGAAGCGTGCCGATAATTATTGGATTCTGCACATTGACCATTTGGATGATCCGACTACCTTTGAATATACTTTTGAGAAAATAATTCCGGATACATTGTATCGTATTAATATTAAACTCGGATTTCAGGTACAACCATTGATCAATCTGTATTTCCGTCAAATTATTGATGAACTGGTTGAAAATAAAGAATTCGATCTGACGAGCAACTATCCTTCGCTGAGGAAGAATAATATTCCCGGAGATTTCCGCTTTATTATCATTCATCGGGTTTATAACCAGAATCAGGGCTTAATGTTTAAAGAGCGTTTCACAATGAATTTATACAATATCATAAAACACCTGGGAATAACCGACTCAAGAGCTTACGGATTGGACACTAGTAATGTGACTGTCGAATCAGTACCGTTGGTTATTAAAAGTGAATACAAACACAAAATTAAAAGAGTAGAAGTCTGACTCTATTATTATTTACGGGAAATCGTACTTTAGATTCGGTTTCCCGTATATTTATTCTCTTTCAATTCATTTATTGGCAATCTGGTATCTTTGTAAAAAAACAGATTAAATAATATGGTGATTTTGCAATCATAGGGTTGCACCGTATAAGAAAAAGCAGTACTTTTGCACAAATTTGGACAATTGAGTCGAAATAGACAATTCAATCAAAAAAAGATATATGCAAGAGTACAAGCCTCTCCACTTAGTGTTGGAAGATGGAACCGTTTTTAAAGGGAAATCCTTTGGTTACGAAAAACCGGTAGCCGGCGAAGTTGTTTTTAATACCGCGATGGTCGGGTATCCCGAGAGTTTGACCGACCCATCTTACGCCGGTCAGTTATTGACGATCACGTTCCCGTTAGTTGGTAATTATGGTGTTCCGAATGACATCATTCAAAACGGACTTTCTACTTTTTATGAATCGGAAAAAATTCAAGCAACTGGCCTGATTATTTCCGATTTTTCTTTTCAATATAGTCATTGGAATGCAGGAAAAAGTCTGAGCGAATGGTTAATAGAGAATAAAGTACCCGGGATTTTTGGTGTAGACACCCGTGAGCTAACAAAGCTAGTTCGTGAAAAAGGAACGATGAAAGGGAAATTTGTGTTTCCCGATGGAGATGATATTTACTTTATCAATCCCGATGATGAAAACCAGGTAGCCAAGGTGAGTTGCGATAAAGTCATTACTTACGGAACCGGAAAGCACCGCATACTTTTGGTTGACTGTGGGGTAAAACATAATATTCTCCGCTGCTTGTTGAAACGCGACACCACTGTGATTCGTGTGCCCTGGGACTACGACTTTAACCACATTGAATTCGACGGCTTGTTTATCTCCAATGGTCCCGGTGATCCGGAATATGCAAAAGACACCGTACGAAATATCCAAACAGCTATGCAAACCGGAAAACCTATTTTCGGAATTTGTATGGGTAATCAGTTACTCTCGGTAGCTGGTGGTGCGAAAACCTACAAACTGAAGTACGGTCACCGTAGTCATAACCAACCGGTACAATTGGTTGGAACAAACCGTGCATTTATTACCTCACAAAACCACGGCTTTGCTGTTGATGGCAAAACACTGGGTGCTGATTGGGAGCCGTTATTCGTAAATATGAACGACGGAACCAATGAAGGTATTCGCCACAAAACCAAACCCTGGTTTTCGGCACAATTTCACCCGGAAGCCTCTTCAGGCCCGACCGACACAGAATTCCTGTTCGACGTATTTATCAAAACACTGACTGATTTTTCTAAACCAATTCCTCAAATGATTGAAGAGGAACTGGAGTCGCGCCTGGTAACCAAACACGTTTACCAAGGAGCTGAAAAAGGTGAAATCAAAAAAGTATTGGTACTTGGTTCGGGAGCACTGAAAATTGGTGAGGCCGGTGAGTTCGATTATTCCGGCTCACAAGCCCTGAAAGCATTAAAAGAAGAAGGAATACAAACGGTGCTTATCAATCCGAATATTGCCACCGTGCAAACTTCGGAAGGCATTGCTGATAAAGTATACTTTCTGCCTGTTACTCCCGACTTTGTTGAACGTGTTATTGAAAAAGAACGTCCCGATGGTGTGTTCCTTTCCTTTGGAGGGCAAACAGCATTAAACTGTGGAGTGGCTTTATTCAGAAATAAAATATTTGAAAAATACGGCGTACGTGTCTTGGGAACTCCGGTACAATCGATTATCGATACCGAGGACCGCGAAATTTTCAATCAGAAGCTGCACGAAATTGATGTGAAGTACATTAAAAGTGAAGCTGTAAATGATCTGGAAAATGCGGTGCGTGCTGCCAATGAGTTGGGTTATCCGGTTATCGTTCGGGCTGCTTATGCGCTTGGCGGAATGGGTAGCGGCTTCTGCGACAACGACACAGAGTTGCGAGCATTGGTTGAAAAAGCATTTGCCTATTCTTCGCAGGTGTTGGTAGAAAAATCGCTGAAAGGCTGGAAAGAAATTGAATACGAAGTAGTCCGCGATAAATACGACAACTGTATCACGGTTTGTAATATGGAAAACTTCGATCCGCTGGGTATTCATACCGGCGAAAGTATCGTGGTGGCACCTTCGCAAACATTGACCAACAGCGAATATCACAAGCTTCGCGAACTGGCCATCCGCATTATCCGCCATATCGGCATTGTGGGTGAATGTAACGTGCAGTATGCTTTTGATCCGGCATCGGAAGATTACCGGGTTATTGAAGTTAATGCCCGTTTGAGCCGTTCGTCCGCGCTGGCATCCAAAGCAACCGGTTATCCGTTGGCTTTTGTAGCAGCTAAATTAGGACTGGGTTACGGACTCCCCGAATTGAAAAACTCGGTTACCAAAGATACTTCGGCGTTCTTCGAACCGGCTCTCGACTATATTGTTTGCAAGATTCCACGTTGGGATTTGGGTAAATTTCAGGGTGTGTCGCGCCAGTTGGGCAGCAGCATGAAGTCGGTAGGCGAAATTATGTCAATCGGACGTAGTTTTGAAGAAGCATTCCAGAAAGGGCTGCGTATGATCGGGCTGGGTATGCACGGATTTGTTGCCAATAAAGATCTTTTTGCCGACGATGTGGATACGGCTCTGTCGAAACCAACCGACAAACGTGTATTCTATCTGGCACAGGCTTTACACAATGGCTACACCGTAGACCGCTTGCACGAGTTGACCAAGATTGACCGATGGTTCTTATACAAGCTGCAGGCCATTGTTGATAAAGAACATGAATTGGAAACATTCAATTCGTTGACCGAATTACCCGATGCAGTACTTCGTCGTGCTAAGGAAATGGGATTCTCCGATTTCCAGATCACACGTCTGGTAACTAAATGCAGCAGCGACGATATTGATGATAATATAAAACTGACACGCCTTCACCGCAAAAGCCGCGGCATAGTGCCGGTAGTAAAACAAATTGACACACTGGCAGCCGAATATCCGGCACAGACCAATTATTTGTACCTGACCTACGGTGGAACGGCCAGCGACGTACACTATCTGGGCGATCATCGTTCGGTGGTGGTGCTTGGTTCGGGAGCTTACCGTATCGGTTCGTCGGTTGAGTTCGACTGGTGCGGGGTTAACGCTCTGCTTACTATTCGCAAACAGGGTTTCCGCTCGGTAATGATCAACTACAATCCCGAAACAGTGTCGACCGACTACGATATGTGTGACCGTCTGTACTTCGATGAGTTGAGCTTTGAGCGCGTGATGGACATTATTGATATGGAAAACCCCATGGGAACTATTGTTTCCACCGGAGGACAAATTCCAAACAACCTGGCACTGAAGCTGGCCGAATCAAAGGTCAACATTCTGGGTACGCAAGCCGACTTTATCGATATGGCCGAAGACCGTCATAAGTTCTCGTCGATGCTCGACACCCTGGGTATTGATCAGCCACGCTGGAAAGAGCTGACAACCTTCGACGATGTAAACGAGTTTGTAGAAGGTATCGGTTATCCGGTGTTGGTTCGTCCGTCCTACGTACTCTCGGGAGCCGCCATGAATGTATGTTACGATTCTTCGCAGCTGGAAAACTTCTTGAAACTGGCTACCGACGTATCGAAAAAGCATCCGGTGGTTATCTCCGAATTTATTGAACGTTGCAAAGAAATAGAAATCGATGCAGTGGCCAGCAAAGGAGAGATTTTGGTGTACGCCATTTCGGAACACGTAGAGTTTGCCGGAGTTCACTCGGGCGATGCCACTACCCAGTTTCCTCCGCAAAAGATTTATGTAGAAACAATTCGCCGCATAAAGAAAATTGCCAGCGAGATTGCTAAATCGCTTAATATCTCAGGACCATTCAACATCCAGTTTCTGGCACGCGACAATTACATCAAGGTGATTGAATGTAACCTGCGTTCGTCACGTAGTTTTCCATTCGTATCCAAGGTATTGAAAATAAACTTTATTGAACTGGCTACGAAAGTGATGCTGGGATTACCCGTGGAGAAACCCGAGAAATCGGCTTTCGATCTGGATTATGTGGGCATCAAAGCTTCGCAGTTCTCCTTTGCCCGCTTGCAGCAAGCCGACCCCGTACTGGGTGTGGACATGGCATCGACCGGCGAAGTGGGTTGTATAGGCGACGATTTCTCGGAAGCCATTCTCAAATCATTGCTTTCGGTAGGTTATCGCATTCCGGAAAAACGAATTCTGATTTCGTCGGGAGAAACCAAGTCGAAACTGGAACTTTCGGAAGCCTGTCTGCTATTGCAAAAGAAAGGATACGAGCTCTATGCCACCCACGGAACACAACGATTCCTGCAAGACAATGGCATACAAGCCACGGCCGTAAGCTGGCCCGACGAGGACGGAGAGTTGAACGTGAAGAGTATGATTGCCAACAAAGAATTTGATTTGGTGATCAATATTCCGAAGAATACATCGAAACGCGAGCTGGCAAACGACTATATCATTCGCCGTGGAGCTATCGACTACAATATTCCGCTGTTTACCAATGCCCGTCTGGCTTCAGCCTTTATCACCGCCTTCTGTACCATGAGTTTCGAAGACATCAAGATTAAGAGTTGGGACGAATATTGAGTTTAATGCATAATTGAGAATGCATAATTCATAATTTAGATTTAAAACAGCCGGTTGCATTGCTGCAACCGGCTGTTTTTTGTATCGCAAGGTTGAATAACGGGAGTTCTGGATAAGCTCAGATTCATTTTTCCAACGATACGATTGAATATTACGGTGCGCTGCACCTAATGATGATAGGATAATGCTTAATGATACAAATATTTTGGAGACTCTGTCCCTCCAAAAGGTGCAGCGCACCGAACTATTTGTAGAAACCAGCCATCCATATAAGCCAGAGGTGCAGCGCACCGGCATATTTTTTTTCGGATGCATTTGACATGCAAGACACATTCTCAGGTTGATTTTGCTTTTCCGTTTGTTACACATCCTGAATTTAGGCCCAATAAAATCCGAACTTAATGCATTTTCAAATAAAAATGTAAAGTTTGTTTGTCATTATGTAATAAATACATTACTTTTACACCGTAATTTAAAACTAATCAATATGACAAAAGATTATTTATTCCCTTCGCAGTTTCAGAAACTGGGTTGGATTTTATTAGCCCCTTTCGGGTTGCTATTTTTGTATCTTTGTTTTACAACAAGTGGATCCAGAGTGGAATTGAACGTTCCCGTATTTGCCATTATCAATAATGACATTGGGAATTCAACCCATTGGTTTACATTCATCAAAAATGATATTTTGGATGAAATAACCTATATTGGACTCATTGTTTCACTTGTGTTCATTGCATTCTCAAAAGAAGAGTGCGACGACGAATTCATTTTAGAAATAAGACGCAATTCATTGGTATGGGCATTATTGATTAATTCTCTGATTCTAATCTTTTGCGAACTCTTCATTTACGGATTCGTTTTCTTAGAAATTCTGTACTTCAATCTACTTTCTATTCTAATATTATTTATAATTAAATTCAAGATTGCAGTTTATAAACTGGACAAATTCGACGAAGATGAAGAATAATATAAAAGTTGAAAGAGCAATTAAAAATATAACTCAACAACAGCTCGCCGACTATGTAGGAGTTAGCCGACAAACAATCAACGCCATGGAGTTGGGGAGATATGTGCCGTCAACTTTATTGGCACTAAAAATTGCACGTTGTTTTGAAACAAATGTTGAGAAAATTTTCCAACTGGAAGACGGCGACTAAATAAAACAACTAATTCTAACTAGAACAGCCTATCGTATAAGTGCGATAGGCTGTTTTTTGTATGAATTATACCTGACTCAATCAAATTTTCAATAACCTGAATTTTCATTTGCTGAATAATCTATCAGCCAGTGCTCGGTATAAGCTCAAATTCAGTTTCCAACTATATGTAATTGAATATTAAGGTGCGCTGCAGCTAATGATAATAATTGATACCTAATACTACAAATATTTGGGAACCCTGTCCCTCAAAAAGGTGCAGTGCACCGAGCTATTTGTAGAAATTTAGTTGCATACATAAATTGAAGGTGCGACGCACCGACATATCATTTTAATATATATTTGATAGCCAAGGCATGTTATTAAGTTGATTCTGCCTTTTCATTTATTCATTATCCCAAAATCTGGTTATTAGAATAAATAAGCCGTTTCTATTCCATTCTTGCGTACCTTACGCAAATACCAAAAATTAATATTCAAGCTTGCGTAGATTACGCATTGGCAAAATAAAATTAAAGCATACTTGCGTAAGTTACGCAAGTAAGCTTTAAAATGAAATGGGCTTTGCGTAAAGTACGCATTAACCATTTAAAATAAATTCATCATTGCGTAAGCTGCGCAAGTTTGCTTTAAAATAAAATGGTATTTGCGTAACGTACGCAAAATCGAAATTTCTATTCTTCTACTATTCATATTCATCATTGAGCTTAAAATTTAATTCAAGGCTGATAAAAATTGAGATTCATGCATTATTTTTTCAAAATTTGTTTTTATTTTTGTATCAGTTAATCTCAAATACAAACAAATAGCTTTTAAACGTTTATGAAAGTCACCATTATCCGATTAGCGCTTACTCATCTGTGGAATACAGAGTACTGTGTTTTTGTAAATCGAATTGTCGAAATAGTTTCGAAGTACCAGCCCGAATCGCTTCAGCTGAAAAAATCGTTCGAACGCCTGACTGCATTTATGCCGCAAATTGCTGAAATAAAAGCTCAGGAACAAAGTAATATCATTAGCAAACAGTTGTCTGCAATGAATGCCGAACGGAGGACATTGATCAAATCGGTATTTAAGCAGGTAAAAACATTCAGTAAACTGAGCATTGCCGGCACGGCAGAGCATGTGGCTGTTTTGAAGCGCTTTTTGGATAAACATGGTAGCGACATTGGCACTACCAATTATGCCGATAACACCAAGCGATTCGATAATTTATTAAATGATTACCATACCAATGCCGAGATTATGGCTGCCGCATCCGTCTTGCAGTTGGTCTTATTGTTCAATCATTTGACCACACTTAATGCGCAGTTCGAGAGCTTGTCTATGCAGCGCATCGCAGAAGATTCGATGGTCGAAACCGTAGATGCACGTGCTATTCGGAAGGAGGTAGATAAAGTACTGATTGCTTTTTTCGATGCATTCGAAGTGTTTAGTATGGAATATGACCAACTGGACTATCAGACTCCCGCAAACGAGATAAATGAATTTATATCACACACGAAAGCGCAACTAAAGGCCCGAACAACCCGCAGTAAAAAAAGAAGAAATACACAAGTGGAAGAACCAACAGCAGAGGAATAGAATGAATGCGGGGAGTGGAGAAAACCGGTCTTTTCTTTCATCCAAAATCGCTATTTCAGCAATAAACTATAAATTATTCGTATTCAAAGTGATAAAAACCGTACCTTTGTGCCCGATTTAGAAAAGCTGTGAAGCAATTTACAACCAAAACATATAGAAACCATCCATTTATGAAGCGTATTAACGAATACCGGAAATTATTTAATGCTGAACCCGACACTGACCTCAAAGAACTAAAAACCACCTATCGCAACCTGGTGAAAGAGTGGCACCCCGATAAATTTACTGCTAACGATGAGCTGGCTAAAGAAGCCGAACACAAAAGCCGTCAGATCATTGACGGTTATCACTTTCTGGTAAGCATTGCCCCCGAAACCATTGCTGCTACCGAAGAAGAACACCTGATTTCGACCGACTCCGGCATAGCCGATTTTAAACTCAAAGGGCAATTGCTCGAAGTGTCGTTTATGGACGGTTCTACCTATGAGTATTTTGGCGTTTCGAAAAATATTTATGCCCGTTTGATCAATGCCGACAAACAATTGCGCTTTGCCAAACGAAATATTTTCGGTTGTTACCTGCACCGAAAAGCAAAAAGAAGTGCTGAAGTAGCTTAATGCTACTTCTATCTGATTTTAAGTACAAATCTCCCCTACCCCGGCTGAACTTTTGCAAAGAAGTTCAGCTTTTTTTTGCTCTAATATCCCTGAAAAAACATTTATAAAACAGAACCATAAGAACCATATTAATAATTTGTTGTTATAACTCACAAAAGTAGTATTATTTAAAATCATTCTACTTAGCATCAATTACTTTTAATGATGAAACAATAAAACTATTATATGATCTTTAACGATTTCAATCCACAAGAAGATAAAATACTCAGAATCATCGATAATGATGGAAACGTTTTAAACAAAGAACTTTTACCCGATCTGGACAACGAAACACTCGTCAAAGCGTATAAAGCAATGCTTTATACACGCACAGCCGACCAGATGGCCGTTTCGTTTCAACGTCAGGGACGGATGTACACCTTTCCACCCAACCTTGGACAAGAGGCCATTCACACAGCGGCAGGAATGATTATCCGTGAAGAAGACTGGCTGGTACCGGCATTCAGAGAGCTGGGTGTGATGCTGGCCAAGGGCGTAACAATGAAAGAAATTTTTCTGTATTACAGTGGAAATGAACATGGAAGTAACTTCAAACAAGCCAATCATGTTTTACCTATCTGCGTACCCATCGGTTCACAGTTTTTACATGCCACGGGCATTGGCTATTCCATCAAATATCAGAAAAAAGATGAAGTTGTTTTTCCTTTTATAGGTGATGGAGGAACATCCGAAGGCGACTTCAGCGAGGCCCTCAACTTTGCCGGAGTGTGGAAAGTGCCGGTTATTTATACCATACAGAATAATCAGTATGCCATTTCGGTACCGGTTAAGAGCCAGACAAATTCAATTAATCTGGCCATAAAAGCACTGGCATTCGGAATACCCGGAATCAAGGTGGATGGCAACGATTTTTTTGCCATGTACGTAGCCTACAAAGAAGCTTTTGACTATGCAAGAGCCGGAAACGGTGCAGTACTGATCGAGGCATTGACATATCGTAAAGGGGCTCACACCACTTCCGACGATCCGACTAAGTACCGGACAAAAGAAGAAGAACAGGAATGGGATAAAACCGATCCGCTGACTAGAATGAAAAAATACTTGGAGAATAACGGTATCCGGATTGAAGATGAAGAAAAACTAATTGAAGAATATAAACTTGAAATAGACAAACAGTTTAGCGAAGCTGAAAACTTTCCGCCTTACGAGCTCGATGATGTTTTCGGGTATATGTATACCGATATGCCGGAAATATTAGAGAAACAAAAGGCCGATTATAAACTATTTCAACGTTGGAAGGAGAACAGAAAATGAGCGTAATGACTATCGTACAGGCAATCAATAATGCATTAGACATTAAGCTTGAAGAAGATAAAAGTATTGTGGTTTACGGCGAAGACACCGGCAAAGAAGGTGGTGTTTTCAGAGTTACCGAAGGGCTGCAAAAGAAATATGGAGTAGAGCGGGTTTTCGATTCTCCGCTGGCCGAATCGGCTATAGTGGGTGCAGGACTTGGTATGGCCATGTCGGGCTTACGACCCATCGTTGAGTTACAATTTGATGGATTTACCTATCCGGCCTTTAACCAGATTATTTCCAATGTTTCGCGCATGCACAATCGCTCGCGGGGAAAATATAAGGTGCCTATGGTCATTCGGTTTCCGTATGGAGGCGGCATAAATGCATTGGAACATCACTCCGAAAGCCCCGAAGCATTGTATGCGCATATTCCCGGCATAAAAGTTGTGATACCTTCTACGCCTCACGATGCCAAAGGCCTGTTGATATCGGCCATCGAAAGCGATGATCCGGTTATATTTATGGAACCTAAACGCATTTACAGAGCTATAAAGCAGGAAGTTTCCGATGAAAAATTCAGTATTCCACTGGGCAAAGCCAAAGTACTTACCGAAGGAACAGATGTCACCGTGGTGGCATTTGGTGCCATGATTCGCGAATGTCAGAAAGCGTTGCAAATGGCCAAAGAGGCCGGCATCTCGGTGGAACTGATTGACCTGCGAACCATTTACCCCATTGACAAAGCAACAATAGCCGAATCAATAAAAAAGACGGGAAAGTTTATCATTGTGGCCGAAGCCCCCGAATCGTTTGGAGTAGGTGCCGAGCTGATGGCCATTGCCAACGAAGAAGCATTTTTGTATCTGGAAGCACCGCCCAAGCGGGTGATGGGGTTTGATACCATTGTTCCCATGGCAAAAGGCGAACCTTTTTATATGATTACTCCCGATCGCATTTTTTATGAAATAGAACGCACCGTCAAATTTTAAAATTCAACAGCATGAGATATATTTTTAATTTTCCCGATATTGGCGAAGGACTTGAAGAAGGTACTATTCTGGAATGGTACGTCAGCAAGGGTCAGCTTATAAAAGCCGGACAGCCATTGGTCAATATGGAAACAGATAAAGTGGTCACAGATATTCCATCACCCAGAGCAGGAATCATCGTTGAAATGTTTGGCGAAGTAGGCGAAATCGTTCATGTAGGAAAACCGTTAGTGGAAATAGAAACTGAACCGGAAGGAGATGTTGAAACAACAACGGAAACACCTAAAACAATGCTTATTGAAGAAGGTGCTGCTGTAATGGGGACTATGGAACTGGCAGGTAACAATGCAGCTCTTCCGGCCAGCGACGAAGGCACTACAAAAGGTACGGAGCAGGAAGAACCAGTTGTGAGAAAGGCACTAGCCACTCCGCTGGCACGTGCTATGGCCAGAGAGATGAAAGTGGATATCAACAAAGTTACCGGAACAGGTTCGTCGGGCAGAGTTACCAAAGAAGATATTCAGAGCTATAGTCCGGCAAGTCACCCGAGTGAAATAGTGGAACATACAGAATCGCCACTCACTACAGTTACCGGCGACATAACCACCTACGAACCGCTTTCGCAAATAAGAAAAGCAATAGCAAAGAATATGCTGAACTCTAAACAGAGCACAGCGCACATGACTCTTTTTGAGGAAGTGGAAATATCGGAACTGATGCGTATCAGAGAAAAGCTCAAAAAGACCTTTGCCGATAAAAATGTGAAGCTAACCTATCTGCCTTTTGTGGTGAAAGCCACTGTACAGGCATTAAAGCAACACCGCCCGTTGAATTCGCAGATGGATCTTGAGCACGACCGGATGGTTTATAAGAATCGATACAACATTGCCATAGCAGTGGATACGCCCGAAGGATTGGTAGTGCCGGTTATCAAAGATGCCGACAAACTTTCTATCCTTCAAATAGCACAAAAGATAGCCGAATTGTCCGACAAAGCCCGCGACAGGAAACTGACCATGGATGATATGAAAGATGGAACATTTACCATTACCAATTATGGTTCCATCGGGGGCATTTTCGCCACTCCGGTAATAAACTATCCACAGGCAGGTATTTTGGGCATTGGCAGACTGTTGAAAACACCCATAGTAAAAAATGATCAGATTGTGATAGGCAATATATTGCCCTTATCGCTTTCGCTCGATCACCGTATTGTCGACGGTGGTGATGCATCGCGGTTCATTAATCGACTAAGGGAGTATCTGTCCGATCCGGCTATTATGTTGATAGAATAATGCCTTCATTTTTTCATAGACTAACATTGATTCTGTAGAATTATGGTTAACGCAAAAGATTATTATCTGCCGGATATTCATTTGCTCAGTAAGAGCACAAATCAATATCTGACGTGGATACCTGATAAGACATATATTGTGCTCGGGGCTTCAAACAATTCGGAAGAATCCCTGCACATGGAAAATGTTATTGAAGATAAAGTCTGTATCCTGAAACGCCCTTCGGGAGGTCAAACGGTTATACTTACTCCGAACAATATCATGATTTCGGCAGTATTTTTCGATCAGGAGAAGTTACATCCTAAAGACATATTTCAGCACATCAATAAGCTGATAATAGCTGCCATCGAAAAAACAGGTATCCGCAATTTGTCTGCAATGGGAATATCGGATATAGCCATCGGCGAAAAAAAAATTCTCGGATCAGCCATTTATCGAAACAAAGAGGCTTTATTATATCATGCGGTTCTCAACTTAGGAGAACCTGCGTCTACCATAGAACGATACCTGAAGCATCCTTCCAAAGAACCGGATTACCGCAAAGGGCGGTCGCACTCAGACTTTGTGACATCGCTCAAAGAAAAAGGATATGCCAACAGTGCCCATCATATGGAAAATATGTTGTCATTATCATTCGAAGGCATGTTTCATTTATAATAATTTATGAACAATTCAAACACTAAATTAATCAGGGATACGCACACGCGTATTCCTGATTCTGATATAAAATATCTGCTCGACTCGCGCGTGGCTGAATACAACCAGCTGGATTTTATTGACTCCGATCCTATTCAAATTCCGCACCGTTTTGTACGCAAAGAAGATATTGAAATTGCAGGCTTCCTCACGGCTACCATCTCCTGGGGACAGCGCAAGAGCATTATCAACAACGCCAACAAATTGATGGATCTTATGGATAATTCTCCGTACGATTTTCTGATGTATACAAGCAGTAAATCATCGTCCGGTGAATATCCCGAATGGGAAGATATCCGGAAGTTTGTACACCGCACCTTCAATGGCAACGACTGCCTGTTCTTTCTGAAATCATTGCAGAATATCTATACCCGACATGGTGGGTTGGAGGCTGTTTTCACAAAAGGCTACCGAGCATCTGGTACCGCATTTGGTGCATTACAACATTTTCGCGAAACATTTCTGTCTATACCGCACGAAAACAGGGTGCGCAAGCATATATCCGACGTAACTGCAAATTCATCGGCCAAACGACTGAATATGTTCCTGCGCTGGATGGTTCGAAACGACGAGCAGGAAGTAGACTTTGGCTTATGGGAACATATACCTGCTTCGGCTCTTATGCTCCCACTCGACGTGCATACGGGCGACGTAGCGCGTGCGTACGGACTACTAAACCGAAAACAAAATGACTGGAAAGCCGTGGAAGAAATTACAGCCGTCCTCCGAAGCTTCGATTCTTCCGATCCAATTAAATACGATTTTGCTCTTTTCGGAATTGGAGTCTTCGAAGGAAAAAGCTTGCTCCTTTAGTAGGCATCTGAAACACAAAAAAAATATCAGCTAAAAATTGAGCTACACAACGGCACATGAAACTAATATTTTAAGCGGTACACACGTAGTCTTTTATACTACAAATAGACTTACAGCACCAAACAAACTTTCATAAATATTTATCCGGAAAAAAATCCCGGATAGAACAATCCATCACTTTTGCAATCTCATTTAATATAGAAATATTATATTTTGCACGCTGGTTTGGATTTTCGACAGCACCTATAAAACCTCTGGAAACATCAATTCTATCAGCCAGTTCAGCCTGAGAAATGCCTTTCTGTAGTCGCATTTTTCTCACCTTATCAATAACAAACTGTTCTATTTTTTTTTCCACAATACAAGAATCTTAATATACACAAAGAAAAAATAATTTAGATAATATTTTACATATACATGTATATGTGTTATCTTTGCGAATGAAATTATAGGTACATATTTTTTAGGGTTATAGTATAAACTCTTAAAAATACACTTGCCTTTAGAATTGGATTACGTTTATATTTACAATCTGTATTTTATTTATCATCCATTATTACGGAAAATAATTTAGCAAATAGAAGAGCATGTTAAGAATCTGATTACTTCCAATTTTTATTTTTGGAAGCATAGTCACATCATATTTTTTTCCAATCAAGTTTTTTTTATTTTAAAGAAATGCAAAGTTATGGAATACACTTTTGAGATCATTAATGACGATAAGATTATTAAAGTTAAGGTTTTTGGCGAACTAACACCTAAAGAAACAGCTTTAATGGGTAAAAATATCCGAATTAAAGCAAAAGAGTTAAACTATAAAATACTTTTTGATCTTACAGAGGCAGATAATAAAGTTTCTATATCCGAAGCTTATTTTTGGTTTGCAGACCATTATGACGAAATAGATATTAAATTACGCTATATTCCTACCGCTCATATAACTCACGAAAGAGACAAATCCTTTTTTAGATTCTTTGAGACGACTTGTTATAATAAAAATATTAGAGTAAGAATGTTTATGGAGCATAAAGAGGCATTAGAGTGGCTTAAACTATTATAAATCACATGGATTTATTACGATCTAAGAATCAAAAAAAAGTTCACTTTCTTCAGCAACACAGCTCATATAATAATAAAGCAAATCAAAAGCCCAACATTTAGACCTGTTTATGCTAAGAAAATTGATACATTTGCATACAAAAATAAGATTATTCATTGTTTCGCTAAAACGGCTCTACAAGTCGAGATATAAACTATTCAAACTAAAAGAATAATCAAAAATAAAATTGCAAAGTGACAACCACCGACATAGACATACACGAAATAAAATACAATACAGAGGATCACAATCAGGAACTGATACTCAGAAACAATGTCTTGCGTAAGCCCCTTGGGTTAAGCCTGAACGATGAGAACCTGAAGACTGAAAAAGATGATTTTCATATCGGAGTATATATAAATGATCACCTTGTAGGAGTACTTATTCTCACAAAACAGAACGAAAAAGAGATAAAAATGAGGCAGGTGGCAGTAAGCGAGCAGTGGAGATCGCTAAAAGTCGGTACTGAACTGGTACGCTATGCCGAACAATATGCAAAAAATAAGGGTTATGAAAGCATGCTACTGCATGCCCGCAAAACAGCTAGAAACTTTTACCTGAAACTGGGCTATGAATCAGTTGGCGAAGAGTTCTTAGAAATAAGTATTCCACACTATCGTATGCGGAAAAGCCTTGTTTAGTACAAAAAATAAAATTCCCTACCCATCCAAACATTCACATCAAATTTCAAACACAATAGATGATACTTAAAGACCTTTATTCCCCTGCCTTTTACAACCAACTGGCCGATAATTTGAGAGTCGTTGATAAAAGCTTTGATAAACAAACTTTTCTAAAAGAGATATTCACCCCCGACTTTGAACAAAAGGAGCTTAAAGAACGGATGCGACACACTACGTTGGTACTGCATCGCTTTCTTTCGCCTGACTTTGGTGACGCAGTACAAATCATTGAATTACTTATGGCAGAATACCGGAGGAATAATTTTAATGGAGACTCTCTGCCATTTATGATTCTACCCGATTACATAGAACTTTATGGAATTAATGAATTGGACACCTCGATAAAAGCATTGGAATCAATCACCCAATTTATAAGTTGTGAATTTGCTGTTCGTCCGTTCATTCTAAAATATAGCAACACGATGCTCGATCAGATGATTCGATGGTCTCGGCACGAAAATTGGAAAGTGCGCCGACTAGCCAGCGAAGGCTCCCGACCACGACTACCCTGGGCTATGGCACTACCCATGCTGAAAAAAGACCCTGCTCCTATCCTACCGTTGCTTGAAAACCTGAAAAACGATCCCAACGAATGGGTAAGACGAAGTGTTGCCAATAACCTGAACGACATTGCCAAAGATCATCCTGACTTGCTGTGTGACATTGCCCAACGCTGGAAAGGTATTAGTAAAGAAACAGACTGGGTAGTAAAACACGGATGCCGCACTTTGCTGAAACAAGGCAATGCAGTTATATTAAAGCTGTATGGATTCGATCACACCGACATTGCGCTGACCAACTTATGGGTTGCACCGGAAGTAAAAACGGGTGACAAGCTCGGTTTTTCGTTTGACATAGAGAACCGACAGTCCCGGCAGCAAGTTATACGGCTTGAATACGGTTTGTACTACCGAAAGGCAAACGGGAAGCTTGCCCGAAAGGTTTTCAAGATAAGCGAAAGGACCTATCAACCGTTCGAACAGGCATCCATTAGCCGCGCGCAGTCATTCAAGCTCATCACTACTCGCAAGTTTTACATAGGCGAGCATAGACTGTCAATTATCGTCAATGGGAAAGAAACAGAAACAAGAACATTTTATCTGACGGATTGAACTTAAAAACAGAAAAACCAGCTGAACCTCTTTCTGGAAGTTCAGCCGGTTTTATATACTACTGCGTCTATTTAGATCACAGACAATCTATCAAATCAGAACTCAAACTTTAAGGTAGCACCAACCTGAGCCGGTTTGCCTTGCTGACCGTAGTTTCCTTCCGAATAAAAATAAAACACATTATAGCGTGTATCAAAGAGGTTTTTAGCCCACAGTTCTAAACCGAAAGCCCCTTTTGTTACCCCTACTTTGGCATTGACCAACGAATAAAAGTTTTGTGATACATCGTTGCTTTCGGTCCAGTATATTTTACCAATGCCGATATACTGAACGGTTGCCATCAGATGATCAATAAAAGCATGTTTAAATGAATGCTCATACGTTCCACTCAAACTCAGTGTGTTTTGTGGGGCATAAGGCACATATTTACCCTTATAATCAACCGGAGTATAAACAGCTTGGCCGGTTGAACTGTATGTTTTCAAGGTATCTTTGTAGTTAGTAAAAGTTGCTTTTGCATAACCATAACTCAGGGTTGCACTAAAGCCACTTCCAAGGTTTGCATCAAATGATAATTCAAATCCTTTACTTTCAGCCTGTCCTGCATTTGTTATAACACGTCCGCTGGTACTTGAGAATATTTTTGCCAATTGCAGATCATCCAGTTTGCTATAAAAAACCGAAATGGTGGATTTCAATCGATCATTAAACGTCAGACATTGTGCACCTGCTTCATAGTTCCAGCTAAACTCCGGTTTATACAAAGTTGTTTTCCGAATATCAGGATTAAGCATGTTCACCGGAGGTAAAGCATTCGTCAGCAAATCAGAGAACATCTGCACATTAAATCCACCGGCTTTGTAACCGCGCGAAGCAGTAGCATACACAAACTGGCGATCGTTCCACTCGTATTTCAAAGAGACTTTTGGCAGTAATTCTGTAAACGAGACCGATTCATTTCCGTTGAACTTAGCAGTAGCTACCTGATCTACGTAGGTATTATAATCAAGATTCACGTCCTCATAATCCAATCTTAAGCCGGCTGTAACTGACAAACCTTTAACCAGAATATTATTCAGAGTCGATTGATGAAAGAGTGCGGCACCTTTATTATCGGTATTAAAAAAGCCTGGAATCGTGAGGTGATAGTTTTTCATATTCAGTGGACTGTTGATATCCAGCTTCTGCAAGAAACCCGTTGCACCAAAGCTCCATTGATAATTGCTTCTGGTATTCGACTTCCATATCAGTTCTTCATTAAATGCGTTTTGCTTTTGAATTTGTTCCAATGCCATTTTATCGCTTGCCGAATAATCCAAGTCCATCTTCATATCATCTTTGAAGTACTGATGCGAAGTAATGGAGGTCAGCGTCCAGCTTTTGGCTTTATATTGCAAAGATAAACTGTTGGTAAGCATATTGCGATTATACGAAGCCGGATCGTTGAAATTCGGTTGCGCAACTTTGTTTGTAGTCAAGTCGTAAGCTCCGTAAGGAAATGCGTTCTGATCAATATGGTCAAAGTTCAGGGCATATTGCGCCGTCCATGCAGGCGAAATGTTCCATTCAAGCTTTAAGCGTCCACCGGCAGAAGTTTCTTTGTCTGCCGATTTCTGCGTATACTGATTGGTAAAGAAACCATCGTTATGATTATAATAACCGCTAACAGCATATCCGAACTTATTGGAGAGCTTAGCATAATGAGCAAGCTTAGCATTGAGCAAGCCGTAATTGCCTGCGCCCACTTCCACTTTAGTACCCTGATAACTCAGCGGAGAAAGAGTGTAAATATTGATAATTCCGCTTTCGGCATTGCGCCCGTAAAGGGTGCCCTGTGCACCACGCAGCACCTCTATCTGACGAATGTCATAAAAGTCAAAGTCGAAAGTCGATTTTTCAAAGTAAGGGACATTATCGACATACAAACCGATCGATTGACCGCTATTGCGCGAACCGATACCACGAATATATGAAGTTGTTGACATGGCAGAACCATAATCAGGAATAAAGAAATTGGGAACAATGCCGCTCAAATCTCTTATACTTGAGATTTGTGCAGCATTTATTTTAGAAGTTGCCAGTACTGTCGACGAAACAGGAGTCTGACGGGGCGAAGTTTCCTTCAATGAGCTGACTACAACTTCATCGAGTTTCACAACATGTGTTGTATCAACCTTATCTTCTGCCACAGAGACAAGAGCCAATGAAGCAAAAGCGGTTAGAATAAAAAGTCTATTCATTTTTCTTTCAATTTTTATAATTTACAGGATTAAACTTGCATCAAATAGAAGAGACGCAAATAGTATTCAGACAGCAAAATGCCATTTGAACGTAAAAACTTAATTCAGAAGAATTATTTATGAAAGAAAAGCAGGAGGAGGACGCGAGAAGTCAACAAAACTCAGACCATCCGAAGTGGAAAAGCCGGATATAACACGAATTATCCGTGCTTTCTCAACGAAGCAAGGAAGTGTGTATTGTAGTTTTGAAACAGCTTCGGCAGTAACCTGAAAACTGTAAGTTGAATGTTGGTAAGTAGTTGAATTTTGATATTCGTAAGTGTAAACCTGCGCCGCTATCGGAGCTTGGGAGTTTCCGGAATGTTCGGCACGGAAACCGGGAGTAAACAGACACAGAACGAACCCTATCACCATAAAAAGCTCAGGGATAAAAGTGGCCAACAAACCGTTCTGAAACATCAACATAATAAACAATTATAAACTATGAATTATTAATTATGAATTACTGTGAGCCTCTCATGGGACTCGAACCCGCGACCTATTCATTACGAATGAATTGCTCTACCAACTGAGCTAAAGAGGCTTATAACAAAGAACCACCTTGAATAAGCGGTTATCTGTAATCGGGTGCAAATATACACTATTTTTATTTTTCTAAAACGCTTTTTTGAAATTTAATCGTTTTTAATTCATCAATTAAAATTGTACTTTTGCATTTTCAGCTCAATCAAGCAGTTCAACGATTAGGCAATCACGTATTTCCAATGTCCGACACATATAAAACCATCATCTCCGAAGCCCAAGGCCTGTACAAAGAGAAAGGCAGCAAATTCCTTTCATTTGCCATGCCGGTGTCTACCGCAGATCAGGCTAAAGAGATTGTAAAAGAATATCGCAAAAAGTATTACGATGCACGCCATGTGTGCTATGCCTACATGATTGGGGCTGAGCGTACTGATTTTCGGGCAAACGATGACGGCGAACCCTCGGGCACAGCCGGACGACCTATTTTAGGGCAAATAAATTCGCGGGAGCTAACCAACGTTTTGGTAATTGTAATACGTTATTTCGGAGGTATTTTGCTCGGCACCGGCGGATTAGTAGTGGCATACAAAGAAGCTACAGCCGATGCACTTGATCGGACCAAGATCATCGAAAAAACGGTAGACATCCGTATTTCCATCAGCTTTAACTACTTACTAATGAACGATGTAATGCGGGTCATTAAAGATGTCAATGCTCAAATAACGGCTCAAACCTACGTCAACCAGTGCATGATGCAGCTCTCCATTCGGAAACAGGACGCTGAGCTCTTAAGCACCAAGCTAAAAAAGATATTGGGATTAGTCATTGAAAAATAAAAGCAACAAAAGAGCAATAGCCAACTAAAAATGGCTTTAATTCTACCGGAATAAAAGTCTGATCGAAAGGTTCAAAATAATAGCATATTTCTGTTGCTTTATTCGAAATAAAACGACTATCTTTGCAGATGAAAATGAAAACGAGAAACTTTAAATATTTTTTCGAACAAAGCAACTCACAGCAAAATTGTTGCACAGAAAGGTTGCCCCTAAGAAATTCTAAAAAACCAATGTAAATCTGTCGCGGATTTGTGTTGGTTTTTTTGTTTCCTGAAATGAATCGCTCCTCCGGCTCCAAAAGGAGAATGAGAGCGTATAAACAACCATAGTTGAACATTTAGAATACTATTTATAACCTAATTAAAGCTCCGTTGAGAGTTTCAAGTCATATTTATGAGCAACAACAGTTTAGTATCTATTTCCGATTATAGCAAAGAAGAAATTCTGGCTATTCTAGAATCGGCCGCCAGTTTTGAAGCCAATCCCAACCGGAAAACATTGGAAGGAAAGGTAATTGCCACCCTGTTTTTCGAACCTTCAACCCGCACCCGCCTGAGTTTCGAAACGGCGGTTATTCGTCAGGGCGGTTCGGTTATCGGTTTTTCGGATGCTGCCACCAGCAGTTCGTCCAAGGGCGAAACATTAAACGATACCATTCACATGGTAAGCTGTTATGCCGATGCGATTGTAATGCGCCACCCGCTCGAAGGAGCTGCACGCTATGCGGCAGAAGTATCGCCCGTACCCATTGTAAATGCCGGCGATGGAGCCAATCAGCATCCTTCGCAAACTTTACTCGATCTGTATTCGATCATGAAAACGCAGGGAACGTTGGAAAACCAGACCATTTGTCTGGTGGGCGACTTGAAATACGGACGCACCGTGCATTCGCTCATCATGGCTATGTCGCACTTTCATCCTACTTTCAAATTTATAGCACCGGATGAACTAAAAATGCCCGACGAGTACAAGGTTTTCTGCCATAAAAACAATATTCCTTTTACCGAGGTGAGCGAACTGACAGATAATTTCAACGATGCCGACATCCTGTATATGACCCGTGTTCAGAAAGAACGCTTTCAGGATTTAATGGAATACGAACAGGTGAAAAACGTGTATACCCTTAAAAATGCGATGCTCGAAAACACAAAACCGAACCTTCGCATACTTCATCCGCTACCCCGTGTTACAGAAATTGATCCTGATGTGGACGTTAACGAGAAGGCATATTATTTCCGTCAGGCTCAGAATGGACTGTATGTTCGTCAGGCAATTATAAGTAAAGTATTGAGTCTGTGCTGAGAAGCGTAATTGTGTATCATTTTATAGCAATAAATTTGTATGTCAACAAAAGAATTAAAAGTAGCAGCACTTCGCAACGGAACAGTGATTGACCATATTCCGGCGGATAAATTATATAAAGTCGTTTCTATCTTGCATCTGGAAACCTGTGAGCATCAAATTACCATCGGTAACAACCTGGACAGTGCCAAAGTAGGAAAAAAAGGAATAATCAAAATATCCGATCGCGCATTCAAAGAGGACGAAACGAATAAGATAGCGTTGATTGCTCCCAATGCCAAAATCAATATCATTCGCGACTTTGCGGTGGTGGAAAAGAGGCCATTATGTTTGCCCGAGGAGATTCGCGAAATTGTACAGTGTGCCAATCCGAATTGCATCACCAACCATCAGCCGGTAACTACCCGTTTTCATGTTCTGAACAATGACGGCGAAATTATGTTGAAATGTCATTACTGCGAACGCGAAGTAAGACGTGACGAGGCAAAGATAAAATAACAACTAAAGCAAGCAATAGCCTTATTTTCAGAAAGAAAACAATGAAGAAAAACGCAGATATAGTCAATTTGAAAGATATTGAGAGCACACCGGATGCAAGCCATGTTTCGTGGAAACCCGGCACCTTGATTTACCCCTTGCCTGCTGTGTTGATTTCGTGCGGGAGCTCGCCCGAGAATTATAATCTGCTAACAATTAGTTGGGTTGGAACTATTTGTACCAATCCACCCATGTGTTATATTTCGGTTCGTCCGGAGCGCCATTCGTACGATATAATAAAACAAACCGGTGAGTTTGTGATTAATCTCACCAACGAAGATATGGCTTTTGCCACCGACTGGTGCGGCGTGAAAAGCGGCAAAGACTTCAATAAGTTTGCCGAGATGAAACTGACCCCTGTAAAAGGAGAGAAAGTAAATGCACCCACGGTCAAACAATCGCCGCTTTGCATTGAGTGCAAAGTAAAAGAGATTATTAAACTAGGCTCGCACGACATGTTTATTGCCGATGTAGTGAATGTGCAGGCCGACCGTAAATATATTGATCCGAAGACAGATACATTTAAGCTTTCAGAAGCCAAACTGATAGCCTACTCGCACGGTCATTATTACAAACTGGGAGAAGAAATAGGCAAATTTGGCTGGACGGTAAAGAAGAAAAAATAATGCCCTGCATGTTCAATCTGATTGGAGTACTGAAGGAATGCAAAATGGCACCGGAACTAAATTGAACCGGATAAGTAGAGAGATTAGCATTGATATATATCGAAACACATATATGATGTACATCTGAGTATTGATTTGATATATATCTAAAGCATCATTAGACATACATTAGAATAATTTTATTTCCGATAGCAATTAATATTGCATACGGGTAGAAAACAAATTAAATCAATACGAATATGGGATTTCAATACAGAGTAAAAACAAAACGGAGTGGCCTGGGTGATAAAAAAGCGAAGTATCATGCAGTGCCGGTTTATTCGGGCGAAGTGGGTAGCAAAGCATTGGCCAAAGAACTGGCCAGCATGAGTGCACTATCGGAAGGTGATGTACGTTCAACGATTATCGGATTAGCTGCCTTGGTTGAAAAATATCTGCACCTGGGATATAGCGTGCGACTCGAAGATCTGGGACTTTTCACCCTGTCGGTTTCGAGCGACGGATATGATCGGGCCGAAGATTGCACGCCTCACAGGGTTAAAGCAAAAAAGGTGTGTTTCAGGGCAGACCCTCAGCTAAAAGCGAATCTGAGCGATGTAACTTTCGAACGGAATAAATCGGAATAGCCAACGATAATAAGTATTGATCAGATAAACAACTTGTAACTCGTAACTATCTACTTGTAACTATTTAAAATGAAACACGAAATAGACCTCAAAACATGGAAACGCCGCGAACACTTCGAAGTTTTTAAAAACTTTGATGAGCCCCTGTTTGGCATCACGGTTCGGGTAGAATGCTCGGCCGCCTATAAAAAAGCAAAGCAATCGGGCTATCCGTTTTCAAACTATTACTTATATTTGTCGCTCAAAACGGCCAACGAAATCGAAGAGTTTCGGTACCGCATTGAGGACGATAAGGTATATTGTTACGACAGCGTGGGTGCCGGCCCCACCATCTTTCGCGAAGACGAAACATTTGGATACGGATTCTTCAACTATTACGAAGACATTGAAGAATTTATGTCTCAGGCAAAAATCGAAGCAGATCGTGTGAGAGCCGAGCGTGGCTTAAAGTTTACGCATGCAGGCGAAGACATTATCCACTACTCTACCCTGCCGTGGGCCGATTTTACGGCGGTGAATCATGCCCGGGTGTTGACTGCTGGACGAAGCATTCCCAAAATTACCTTTGGCAAAATTACTCGCGAGGGTGACAATATGTGGCTACCGGTGGACATACACGCCAATCATGCATTGATGGATGGATTTCATGTAGGCAAATTTGTAGAACGCTTTCAGGAATTATTGAAAGAAGCCCTCTGACTTCCTATTCGGGAATCTATGAGTGCGTATAAAACTAAAAACAAAACAATTATATAAACAATGTCTTCAAGTCTCCCAAGGGAGATCTAGGGGGTTAAGAACTAACAAAATGAAAAGAGACCAAGTTATTTTTGACATCATTGCACGCGAAAAGCAGCGTCAACTGAAAGGAATTGAATTGATTGCTTCCGAAAACTTTGTAAGCGAACAGGTAATGGAAGCCATGGGTTCTGTGTTGACCAACAAGTATGCCGAAGGTTACCCGGGTAAACGCTATTATGGTGGTTGCGAGGTTGTTGATCAGAGTGAGCAAATAGCCATCGACCGATTAAAAGAAATTTTCGGTGCCGAATGGGCAAACGTTCAGCCACACTCGGGGGCGCAAGCCAATGCAGCAGTATTTTTAGCCTGTTTGAATCCCGGCGATAAATTCTTAGGACTCAACTTGTCACACGGTGGTCACCTCTCGCACGGTTCGTTGGTAAACAGCTCAGGTATCCTGTACAAACCATGCGAATACAACGTAAAACAAGAAACCGGACTTGTTGACTACGATCAAATGGAAGAAGTAGCCCTGCGCGAACAACCTAAAGTTATTGTTGGCGGTGGATCTGCTTATTCACGCGAATGGGACTACAAACGCATGCGCGAAATTGCTGATAAAGTAGGTGCTATTCTGATGATCGATATGGCTCACCCTGCAGGTCTTATTGCTGCCGGACTTTTGGAAAATCCATTGAAATGGGCTCACATCGTAACCTCTACAACCCATAAAACCCTTCGCGGACCTCGTGGTGGTATCATTCTGTTGGGAAAAGACTTTCCAAATCCTTGGGGAAAAACAACTCCGAAAGGCGAAATAAAAATGATGTCTGCCCTACTCGACTCAGCTGTATTCCCCGGTATTCAGGGCGGTCCGCTGGAACACGTGATTGCTGCGAAAGCCGTATCGTTTGGCGAATGCCTACAACCTGAATATAAGGTTTATCAGACTCAGGTGAAGAAAAATGCAGCTGCGTTGGCCAATGCATTAATTGCGCGTGGATTTACTATCGTTTCGGGCGGAACCGACAACCACTCTATGTTGGTCGATCTTCGTTCCAAGTTTCCCGAACTGACAGGTAAAGTGGCTGAAAAAGCATTGGTAGAAGCCGATATCACCGTGAACAAGAACATGGTTCCGTTCGATAGCCGTTCAGCTTTCCAGACTTCGGGTATCCGGTTGGGAACACCCGCTATCACCACCCGTGGTGCTAAAGAAGATTTGATGCTCGAAATTGCCGAAATGATCGAAACTGTTCTTTCTAACGTAGAAAACGAAGCTGTTATCAAATCCGTTCGCGACCGTGTAAACAAAACGATGGAAAAATATCCATTATTTGCAGACTAA
>WSSedL1CaDRAFT_10000031_pt1 | contig 78514 bp, 69 predicted proteins | sample WetSurSL1Cattail_FD_9464 | JGI IMG/M metagenome (IMG submission 9464)
TACTTGCATTAAAGGTTGGTAAGTTGTAGCAGCCATCAATACAGCCATAATTGCTGCTGAAGCACCTACAATTGCAGAACCAATACCCATAAAATAATAACAAGCCACAAAAACAACTCCTGCAAAAACAGCACTCAAAAGATACAATCCTAAAAACTGTTTTTGAGTAAAAAAAGTTAAAAACAATTGACTAGCAAAGTTTAAAACCAGCATATTGAATAAAATATGAAAAAAATCAAAATGAAAAAAAGAATAACTAATTATCGACCAAGGTTTCCACAAAAAATCAACTGGATTAGAAGACAAACTAACATATTGAAGAATATTAACCTCAACACTTACTACTCTAAGAAGTGCAGGTAAAACGTATGAAATCAAGAAACAAGCTATATTCCAATAGATCAATCTATGAGCGATCCCACCTATTTTGTATTGCGTTTTTAAGTCGTCTAAAATATTCATTTATCCTTCTGTTTTTAAGTTGATTCCTTTACCCAAATTAATTCCAACGGCGGTCATTAAACTGGTTTTTCTTCCAATACCACATAATCAAGAAACCGATTAAAGCTCCTCCTACGTGCGCAAAATGAGCTACTCCAGGTCCTCCAAAAATAGATTGCCCCGAAACACCTAAATACAAATCTACCAAAACTAAGCCTGGCACAAAATACTTTGCCTTAATTGGTACTGGGATAAACATCAAAGCCAATTCCGCATTTGGAAACATAAAAGCAAAAGCAACAACAACTCCATAAATGGCTCCAGAAGCACCAACAACCGTTCCTGCAAAAGCACTAATGAAATTTTGATATTCCGATGGTGTCAAAATTGATTGCCATTCGGTATTAATTTGTCCTTGGTTTAATAATTTTAAAATTTCAGATTTTTGAAAACCATGTTCTCCCAATATGCTTATCGCATCATTAAAATAGTAATAGTTTATTCCAGTATGCAACAAAGCTGCACCTAAACCACAGGAAATATAAAAGAAAAGAAATTTTTTCCCGCCCCAAAAATGTTCTAAGGCAGAACCAAAGGAATATAAAGCAAACATATTAAAGAAAATATGCATAAATCCGCCATGCATAAACATGTGAGAAATAATTTGCCAACCATGAAAATCCTGATTTTCTGGAAAATACATCGCTAGCATTTGATAAGCAGGATCACCTACTATTAATGTTCCTATAAAAAATAGAACATTAATTATCAATAATTGTTTTACCGTTTCGGTTACATTCATCATAGTGCAAATTTTTTATCTAAATCTTCCACACGCATGGTGATGAAAGTTGGTTTTTGAAAAGGAGAAACATTAGGATCTTTGCAAGCAAAAAGTCCGTTTACTAAATTTTCTTGTTCTTTTATGGTTAAAATCGTTCCTGTTTTTACAGCCAAACTCTTCGCCATCGACTTAGCAATAGTGTCGTTTTGGCTAAAACTATTTTCTGGTATTCCGTCTTGCAAATCACTTAATAACTGTTCTAATACCATCGAAATTTCACTTTCAGTCACATTCACTGGAATTCCAGAAATCACCACATGATCGTCATTGGTTTCTTCGAAAACAAATCCTGTATTTACTAGAGAAAGCTTCAATTCCTCAATTAAATCCATTTCGCTTGACGAAAAATACAAATTCAATGGAAATAACAATTGCTGACTCGATGCCTGATGCACCGTCATATTAGTTAAGAATTGTTCGTACAAAACACGCTGATGCGCGCGCTGCTGATCCACAATTACCATTCCAGATTTTATAGGTGAAACAATATATTTTTTATGAATTTGATACACATTCTGAACCGAATGTTCTACATCTTCATCATTAAATAACGAACCCGTAACTTCTTCGCTTTCAAAAGAAATCTCATTACTTTCTATCGAAAATTCAGGATCTTGTTTTAAGCCTACATACAAACTTTCCCAATTGGCTGTTGAAGCAGGTTTTTTATAACTTGAACCCGATGAGCCAGAACCTGCATAATGTTTATTGACTTTATCATCTGAAAACGGATTAAAAGTACTATCTACTTGAATAGTAGGAACTGCACCTTCTAAATCCTTGTAATGATAAGGTGTATCCAAATTAGCATCTCTGTCAAAATCCAAAACTGGCGCCACATTAAACTGTCCCAAACTGTGTTTGATCGAAGCTCTTAAAATAGCATACAAAGCGCTTTCGTCATCAAACTTAATTTCAGTTTTGGTAGGATGAATATTGATATCAATCGAATTAGGCGGAACCGATAAATACAAGAAATAACTCGGTTGCGCTCCATCTTTCAAAATTCCATCATAAGCCGCCATCACTGCATGATGCAAATAACCACTTTTTATAAATCGGTCATTGACAAAGAAAAACTGTTCGCTTCTATTTTTTTTAGCAAATTCAGGCTTGCTAACAAATCCTTCAACGGTAACAATTTCAGTATCTTCTTGAACAGGAACTAATTTTTCATTGGTTTTACCAGAAAAAACGTTTACTACTCTTTGTCTCAATGTCGAAATGGGCAAATTGAACATTTCGCTACCATTATGGTAAAATGTAAAATGTATGTTGGAATGTGCCAAAGCCACGCGTTGAAATTCATCAATAATATGTCGGTATTCCACTGTATCCGACTTAAGGAAATTACGTCGGGCAGGAATATTGAAAAACAAATTTTTAACTGCAAATGAAGTCCCTTGAGGCAACACCGCAGCTTCTTGAGAAACAAACTTACTTCCTTCAATAACAATTTGAGTCCCTAATTCTTCTTGAGCTTGCTTGGTTTTCATTTCCACATGCGCAATCGCAGCAATAGAAGCTAAAGCCTCTCCGCGAAACCCTTTGGTATGCAATGAAAATAAATCTTCTGCATGACGGATTTTGGACGTTGCATGACGCTCAAAACACAAACGCGCATCGGTAACGTTCATTCCTTTTCCATTGTCAATTACCTGAACCAATGCTTTTCCAGCCTCTTTTATAATCAACTTGATATCAGTCGCATTCGCATCGACTGCATTTTCAAGTAGTTCTTTCACCACCGAAGCAGGTCTTTGAACCACTTCTCCAGCAGCAATTTGGTTAGCAACATGATCAGGAAGTAATTGGATGATACTCGACATTTTTTTAGTATTCAGTTTTCAGTAATTAGTATTCAGAGGATGACTAAGACCAGCAAATTTAATAAATTTCTACCGGCTTTTAGGGTATCTTAAGTCATAAATAAAACAAAAAACCCATACTATTTAGCACAATAGTATAGGTTTCATTCTGAATTATTTAGTTTTTATTCTTTTAATTCTAATGGAGTTCCTTCATCCAATTGCATCGCTCCCGAAGTCAATAAACTCTGAGGCGCGTACTCATGCTTTAAAGAAGCTTGTTGACGAATGTAAGCCATTTTAATAGCTGCAATCGCTGCTTCAGTACCTTTATTTCCGTGAATCCCTCCACTTCTATCAATTGACTGTTGCATAGTGTTATCTGTCAAAACGCAGAAAATAACTGGAATATCCGTTTGCACATTCAAATCTTTAATTCCTTGAGTTACGCCTTCGCAAACAAAATCAAAATGCTTGGTTTGTCCTTGAATTACACATCCAATAGCTATAACTGCATCAACTTTTTGAGTTTGCAACATTTTTTTCGCCCCATAAATCAACTCAAAACTCCCAGGAACATTCCATCGAATAATATTTTCTGCAGGAACTTCATTATCTAAAAAAGCTTCTTCTGCTCCTTTATACAAACCTTCTGTTATGTTTTCGTTCCACTCCGAAACTACAACTCCAAAACGAAAATCTTTCGCATTAGGAAGCGCACTTTTATCGTAAACGGATAAATTTTTATTAATCGTTGCCATATCAAATTTATTTTTTAGACCTTGAAATTATAAATAAAAATTGGTGATTACAAGCTTTTAACACCTTGCAATCACCAATTTTTTAAATCTTAAATTTTATTATTGAGACAAACCAATCAATCCGTCAACAGCAGCAGCTTCTGGCGAATTTTCGTAGTTGTCTTTAATATCTGTAAAATATTTTAATGCATCTTCTTTGTTTCCTAATGCTAAAGCGGTTTTTCCTGCTTTTAGCAAGAAACGTGGCGTAGTATAATCGTTTTTATTAGATTCAGCCGCTTTTACATAATTCTCTAAAGCTTCTTTTTCTTGTTTGTTTTCAGAATAGGCATCTCCAATTGCCCCTTTTGCCAAAGCACTCAAAACAACATCGTCTGATTTGAATTTGCTTAAATAATCAATAGCTTCAGTATATTTTCCAGTATTCAAATAAGCAATACCTGCATAATAATTAGCTAAGTTTCCTGCTGAAGTTCCTGAATATTCATCAGCAATTTTAAGAAATCCAAATTTACCTTCTGAACCGTTTAATGACAATTTGTATAATGAATCACTTTTTACGCCATTAGCTGCTTGCTCAAAATTTTGTTGAGCAACAAACATTTCGCTAGCTGCTTCCTCTTCTTTTGGTTCAGCAACAAACTTTTGGAAAACTACATATCCTACTGTAAACAAAGCAATAGCTCCTACTACACCAATAATTATTTTTTGGTTTTTAGCAACCCAGTCTTCCGTTTTTGATGCAGTTTCATCTAATTTAGAAAAAACTTCAGCAGTTGTACTGTTTTTTTCATCAATTACAACTTGTTCTTCAACTGTATCTTTTACTTCTTTCTCTTTTGGTGCTTTATATCCTCTTTTATTGTACGTAGCCATTTAAAAATAATTTAGTGAACCGCAAAAATAAAATTTTTATTCAAACCCACGCAAAAAAATACAGATTTTATATATAAATCGAAAATATTTTTATTTTAATGGATTTCTAGCAAATTCTAACTTAATTATTTTAGAACAGAAAACCTCCAAAAGCCATTTATATCGATATTTTTCAATAATTTGCAAGCTCTTTTAAAAGCCCAATCAAAAACAGCAAATCCCTCAAGAGCAGACGTTAAAATGTATTTAAAAAAAATATCTTTATTCAATTACAAAAATTTTTCGGAAGCTAGCTTCGACTTTGATGGTAAAATAATCTGTTTTGTAGGTAAAAATGGTATTGGAAAAACCAATGTCTTAGATGCTATCTATCATTTATCTTACGGAAAAAGCTATTTTAATCCGCTTGCTGTTCAAAATATCAAACATGGCGAAGAGTTTTTTGTCATTGATGCCGAATTCATCAAAAACGAAAGAAGCGAACAATTAGTTTGCAGTTTAAAAAAAGGGCAGAAAAAAATCTTAAAACGCAACGGCAAAGCTTATGATAAATTTTCAGACCATATTGGATTTATTCCGCTTGTCATTATTTCGCCAGCCGACAGAGATTTAATCATCGAAGGCAGCGAAACCCGCCGAAAATTCATTGATAGCATTATTTCTCAGCTCGATTCTCATTATTTACAACAACTCATTCAATACCAAAAAGTAATGAGTCAGCGTAATGCTTTATTGAAATATTTTGCCTTGAATCATGTTTTTGACAATGACACCTTATCTATATATAATGAGCAATTAGACGGTTTTGGAAAATACATTTTCGAAAAAAGAAAAGAATTCGTAGCCGAGTTTATCCCCATTTTCAATGTACACCATCACGCTATTACAGATTCGCAGGAATCAGTGCAATTAGTCTATGAAAGTCATTTATTCGAAAATAATTTATTGACCCTTTTACAAGAAAACATCAACAAAGACCGTGCTTTGCATTATACCAGCGTGGGAATTCACAAAGATGATTTGGCTTTCAAAATCGACAATCATCCCATTAAAAAATTTGGCTCACAGGGTCAACAGAAATCATTTTTAATTGCATTAAAACTCGCCCAATTTGAATTCTTGAAAAAACAAAGTGGCGTAAAACCTATTTTATTATTTGATGATATTTTTGACAAACTCGACGAAACCCGAGTAGCCAAAATTGTAGAAATGGTAAACTCCGATACTTTTGGTCAACTTTTTATTTCCGACACGCATCCTGAACGCACCGAAGCCATTGTAAAATCGACGCATCAATCCTATAAGATTTTTAACTTGTAATTTTTCAAATCCAAATTCGAAACCTACTTTAAAACTGATAATTTAATTACCTTAGCTTAATACAATTTAAAATAAATAGTAATGAAAATCAATCAAATAACCTCAATTTTATTTTTATTTATACTTTCCTGTTGTAACGGACAAACATCTAAAAACATAAAAACCATTGATGCTTTAGCTTTTGCCGAAAAAATAAACACAACAGAAAACCCTCAAATTCTAGATGTACGCACACCAGAAGAATTTAATTCAGAACATATTGAAAATGCTATCAATAAAAACTGGCTTGCAGATGATTTTGCTAAAAATGTTGAAAAATTAGACAAAAACAAAGCTGTATTTGTGTATTGCAAAAGTGGTGGAAGAAGCAAAAAAGCAACTGAGAAGATGGTAGAATTAGGTTTTAAAAACATCTACGAACTTGATGGCGGATTTTTAAAATGGGATGCCGCTGGTCTTACGAAACCCAGTGATAAAATTATTGGTATGTCAATTCAAGAATATGAGGAATTATTAAATTCGGATAAAAACGTGCTGATTAATTTTTATGCCGATTGGTGTGCTCCTTGCAAATTGATGACTCCTTACATCCTAAAATTACAAAATAATCTAAAAGACAAAGTAGTTATCATTCGTTTAGATGCCGATGCCAACAAAACTTTGCTACACAATTTAAAAATTGACACACTCCCAATGTTATTGTTATATAAGTCCAAAGAGCTAAAATGGAGCCATTCGGGTTATATCAGTGAAGCCGATTTAATCCAACAACTAAATTAATTGCATTATGCTTACAAAAGAATCATTACAATTTTTAGACGATTTAAGAGCCAACAATAACAGAGATTGGTTTCAGGATAACAAAAAACGATACGAAATTTTCAAAAAGGACTACCATCAATTGGTTTCCGATTTTTTGGATGCGATGAAACCTTTGGATCCTTCGCTGGAAATGCTAGAAATCAAAAATTGTACGTTCAGAATCAATCGCGACATTCGTTTTTCTAAAGACAAATCGCCTTATAAATCGCATTTGGGCGTTTGGTTGTCTTCGGGTTTTAAGGGAGCTAATCGCGCGGGCTATTACGTCCATATCGAAAAAGGAGCTAGTTTTATTGCTGGTGGTTTTTATTCGCCTGAAGCCGATCATTTAAAAAAAATACGCAAAGAAATTGCTTTTTTCTACGAAGATTTAGAAGCTATTTTAAACGAACCCAATTTTAAAAAAGAGTTTGTTGATTTTAGCCGCAATGAAAAAAGCATGCTAAAAAACCCACCAAGAGGTTACGAAAAAGACCATCCTGCTATTGAATTATTAAAATTAAAAAGTTTTGAAACCGTTCAAAAATTTGACATTTCAGAAGTGACTAAAAAAGATTTTGTTTCGAAAATGAGTCAGAAACTAATAATTTTAAAACCGTTGAATGAATTCATGAATCGTGCGCTAACTGCTGACGAATTCTAACAGAATGACAAAAAGAAAAATACTTTTTTTAGGAGAATCCTATCGTGCTGATGCAATTACATGGATGAACGGCTTGAAGGAATTTGGCGATTTTGAAATCATCACTTGGGAATTACAAACGCCAAATAATTCTTTTTTGAATCGAATGCTGCGTACAGTGGAATTCCTATTGGCTATTTTTAGTATTAAAAAAAGTATTCGCCAACACAAACCCGATATGATTATTGCCGAAAGAACCACTAGTTATGGTTTTCTAGCATCACTTTCAGGTTTAAAACCTGCTGCCATTGCCCAACAAGGAAGAACCGATTTATGGCCAGAAGATTCTATCACGATTCCGTTTAAAAAATTATTACAAAATTACGCTTTCAAAAAAGCAACGCTTATTCATGCTTGGGGTCCTGTTATGGCGGAGTCTATGGCTAAAGCCAAAGTAGATCTTTCTAAAGTTTTAGTTCTACCAAAGGGAATTGATTTAGAAAAATTCGAAAACAAGAACAATTCTAATTCCAACAAAATTCAGGCTATTGTCACTCGTTCGCTGTTACCAGAATATAGACACGATGTTATTTTAAAAGCATTTGGAATTTTACACCAAAAAGGAATTGATTTCAGTCTAACAATTATTGGCGATGGCAAACAACTTGATTCTTTGAAAATCCTAGCCAAAGAATTACACATCGAAAACAAAGTGATTTTGACAGGAAGAATCCCCAATACGGAACTCCCAAAATCACTGCAAGAATCCAATATTTACATCAGCATGCCGATTACCGAAGGCGTTTCGGCTTCTTTATTTGAAGCTATGGCTTGCGGTTGTTATCCCATAGTTTCTGATATTCCGGGAAATCAAAGTTGGATTCGCCATCGTGAAAATGGACAATTAATTACCGTTGATGATTTTGAAATGTTGGCTGAAGAGATAATTTGGGCTTTTGAGAATACAAGCACTCGAAACCAAGCTGTTACAAACAACCGCGAATTCATTGAAAAGCAAGTCAATTACAAAACCAATATGAAAATTATTGCGGACAAATACCATGAGTTAATAGATTCTAAAAAATAATTTAACCACAAAGTTCGCTAGGATTTCACAAAGAACACAAAGCTTAGCGAACTTTGCGCAAACTTTCTGTCTTTGCGGTAAAACCCAAAATTATAATTCTTACTTTTGAACTTTAAATTCACGAATAAAAAAGCGCTTTCTTTTATGGAAATTCTAAATCATTTTTCTTTAAAAAACTACAATACTTTTGGCATTGAAGCCAAAGCCAAACAATTTGTTGCCGTTCACTCGGTAGCAGAATTGAAAACAGTTTTAGAACAAAATAAATCAGAAAAAAAATTCATTTTGGGCGGTGGAAGCAATATGTTATTGACTCAAGATGTAGATGCTTTAGTGATTCATATTGATTTGAAAGGCAAAAAAATCATCCAAGAAGACGAAGATTTTGTTTGGATTGAAAGTCAAGCGGGCGAAAACTGGCATGAATTTGTGCTTTGGAACATAAAACAAAATTTTGGTGGACTAGAAAACATGTCGCTAATTCCAGGAAATGTTGGGACAACTCCAGTTCAAAATATTGGTGCTTACGGAACTGAAATCAAAGATACCTTTGTTTCTTGTGAAGCGATGCATATCGAAACCCAAGAAATGAGAACATTCACCAACGCCGAATGTCATTTTGGATACCGAGAAAGCATTTTTAAACATGAGGAAAAAGACCAATACATTATTACTTCGGTAGTTTTTAAATTAACGAAGCGCAACCATAAAATCAATACTTCTTACGGAGATATTTTAGCCGAATTAGAAAAAAATAACGTTAGCATTCCGGGATTAAAAGACGTAAGTAATGCGGTAATTACCATTAGAGAAAGTAAATTACCAGACCCGAAAGAGTTAGGAAACAGCGGCAGTTTTTTCAAGAATCCTATTCTTTTAAAAACTGATTTCGAACAGATTCATGCTAAATTTCCAGAAATGAAGTTCTATGAAGTTTCGGCAACCGAAGTTAAAGTTCCTGCTGGTTGGCTGATTGAACAAGCTGGTTTTAAAGGAAAACGCTTTGGTGATGCGGGAATTCATAAAAACCAAGCATTAGTTCTAGTGAATTATGGCAACGCAACGGGACAAGAAATTTTAGCCGTTTCTAGAGACATTCAACAAACTGTTTTTGAGATTTTTGGCATTCACATTGAAGCCGAAGTCAACGTAATTTAAGCTAAAAAAGGAGGCTGAAAATTTTCTTTTAAAATTCATATTTTATCATTTACAAATCCTAATTCTATTCATACCTTTGCACACGATTTAAAAACCCATTAAACTCCGATGCTTATACTGATTCTTTACTTTTTTATTGCTATTGTTGCTATTCAAATTGCGTATTATTTAGGTATTTTTGGGAAATTTGCTTTCGCCAAAGCACAAAAAATAACACCCAAAAGAATTCCTATTTCTATTATCGTTTGTGCTAAAAATGAAGAAGAAAATGTAGCCAAATTTGTTCCGCTATTAGCCGAGCAAAACTACCCTGATTTTGAGATTGTTTTAATAGACGATGCATCAAGTGATAACACCTTAGAAATTTTTGAAGCATTCGAGAAACAATATTCTAACATTCGTCTCGTTAAGGTACAAAACAACGAAGCTTTTTGGGGAAATAAAAAATACGCTTTAACCTTGGGTATCAAAGCCGCTAAAAAAGACTATTTGCTATTTACTGATGCCGATTGTTTCCCAACTTCTAAAGATTGGATAACCGCTATGAGTTCGCAATTTACATTACATAAAACGATTGTTTTGGGATATGGAGGCTATGAAAAAATTGCCAATTCCTTCCTGAATAAAATCGTTCGTTTTGAAACGGTTCTTACGGCTGTTCAATATTTTTCTTGGGCAAAACTAGGACATCCGTATATGGGTGTGGGTCGAAATATGGCTTACAAAAAAGAAGAATTCTTCAATGTAAACGGATTTATCAATCACATTCAAGTACGCTCTGGCGACGATGATTTATTTATCAATGAAGCTGCTAAAGGAAGCAACACCGCAGTAGCTTATATGCCAGAAAGTTTTACCTATTCGGCTCCAAAAACAAAATACAAAGATTGGTTTATCCAAAAAAGAAGGCATGTAGCTACGGCAAAACATTACAAAATGATTGACCAATTGCAATTGGGCTTATTTTTCAGCTCGCAATTTTTATTTTTTGTTTTGGCTATTGTATTATTGTCTTTCCAATTTCAGTGGATTTTGGTATTGAGTTTAGTTGGGCTACGCTATTTATGTGCTTGGATTGCAATAGGTTTTTCGGCAGGGAAATTAAAAGAAAAGGATATTAAATTTTGGTTTCCAATTGTAGAGATTGCGCTTGTTTTTACACAAATCAATGTGTTTCTTACTAATATTTTTTCAAAACCAGTCCATTGGAAATAAAAACTCAAATCGAAAAAGCGAAACAAGGAGACCAAACGGCCTTCACTTTTCTATTGAATCATTATTGGAACGAAGTTTACGGATTCATGCTCAAACGAACGGAAAACGAAGTCAACGCCGAAGACATTACGATAGAAACTTTTTCGAAAGCATTTGACAAAATTGCCACTTACAATCCCGAATTCCAATTCAACACTTGGCTAATTGCTATTGCCAAAAATGTTTATATTGATTTACTTCGCAAAAGGAAATCCAGTCTCTTTGTAGAAATCACCGAGCAAGAAGATCAGAAAACTTATAATATTGCCGATACCACTCCATCGGCAGAAGACGAATTGATTACGGAGCAAAATTTATCGCAATTGTTGCAATACATCAAAGAATTGAAACCGCATTATCAGGAAGTCATCCAGCTGCGTTATTTTCAAGAAATGAGCTATCAAGAAATAGCCAACAAAATTGACGAACCTCTCAACAACGTCAAAGTAAAACTCCTAAGGGCTAAGAAGTTATTAGCTGAGATTATCCATACTAAGCGATAGAAAATACAGTTTTAATACTATTTTTTGACCAAATTATATATTCTTTTCAGGACTAAATTGTATCGAAAAGAATACTACTTTTTTACTACAATAAAATATTTAACATATATTTACGTGCCTTTACTCATTTAGTGCGTACTAGTGCTTAAAATACAGTTGTAATTAAACAACTATATTTTTCCAAATTGAAAATCTTTTAATTTTTTAACCAATTTTAAATTTTAAAATGAAAACAAAAACTATCCTTTATTTCTTCTTAGTTCTAATTTTTTCAATGAACACATTACACAGTCAAGATTGGGCGAAATTAAATTTCTATCAGACGCAAAATTCAGAACTACCTATTTTAACCTCAAAAGATAATAATCGAGTAGTTTTTATGGGAAACTCAATTACAGAACATTGGTTAAAACAAAGACCTGATTTTTTTAATTCAAAAAAATACATCAATAGAGGAATTAGTGGACAAACAACACCTCAAATGTTATTGCGTTTTAGACAAGATATAATTAACTTAAAACCACAAATCGTTGTAATTTTAGCAGGTATAAATGATATTGCAGAAAACACAGGGAAGTATTCACTTGAAGCTACTTCGGGAAATATTTTTTCTATGTGTGAACTTGCTAAACAAAACAATATAAAGGTTATTATTTGTTCGGTTCTTCCTGCATTTGATTTCCCATGGAGACATGGATTAGAACCTGCCCAAAAGGTAATAGAGCTTAATAACACTCTTAAATCTTATGCTAAAACAAACAAATTATTTTATGTTGATTATTATTCTCCAATGGTTAACGATCAACTAGGATTACAAGACCAACTGGGAACTGATGGAGTACATCCAAATGAAGCTGGATATGCAATAATGGAACCTATTATAGAAGCTGCAATTTTAAAAACATTAAAAAAATGATACAGGCAATTTAATGAGAACACTGCAAGATATAATTTGAAAACACAAAGAAGAATTACTTTTTCTTAAAATAAAAATTACAGAAAATGAAATTAAATTATATTGAAATTTTAACCAATGACTTAAATGCCACAGAGCACTTTTATCAAAAAGTATTAAGCCTACCTATATTGGAAAAAAACGCAAATTTCATTGCCATAAAAATTGGTGTTTCAATACTTAAATTTGTGGAAAATTTGGAAATATCGAAACCATTTTATCATTTGGCTTTTAATATTCCTGAAAACAAATTAGAAGAGGCTACAAAATGGTGTGACAACCGAATTGAATTAATTAAAAAAGACGATGCGGTCTTAGTCGCTGCATTTGAAAGCTGGAATGCAAACGCTGTCTATTTTTATGATAACAATGGAAACCTATTAGAATTTATAGCGAGACATGACCTTAAAAATGCAACAACAGAAGATTTTAGTAGTGAACAACTTTTAAATATTAGCGAAATTGGGATTGTTAAAGAAAACCCACACGTATTTGGACATCAACTTATTGAAGAATATGGTCTCAATCTTTTTGAAAAAAACCAAAACAGCGAAGTATTTACAGCTATTGGAGATGATAACGGACTTTTAATAATAGTAAAATCCAATCGCAATTGGTATCCAACTGAAATACCAGCAAAAAACAATTGGACAAAAATTGGATTAACCAATAAGACACAAAATACTATTATTGAAATTTCAGAATAAATCCAAGTACGCGAAAATACCAACATATGGATAGCGTGGATATATTTTACCTACCCTCAACACTGAGCCAACAATGCTAGCCTAGCAAAACTATAGGCAAGCATACCTAAATCAAAGAGGCTCCTACCTAAAACATAGGAACTCCTACCAAAACTATAGGTGTTCCTATTAAATCAATAGGCACGCCTATTAAAACCATAGGCACGCCTAACAAAACTATAGGTGTTCCTATTAAATCAATAGGCGCGCCTACTAAAACAATAGGCGTTCCATACTAAAACTACAGCCCGCCTACCTAAACTAGAGGCGATCCTATCAAAAACAAAGGTGATACCTTCAAAATTGATAGGAGCTCCTATCAAAACTATAGGATGTCCTACCAAAGTTATAGGAACTCGTACTAAAAATAGAGGAGTTCCTATCAAAAACAAAGGTCATGCCCACCTAATCAAGAGGCAAGCCCTAATAATAGTATGGCGTGATCTCTGATACAAAACTCAATCTAAAACTAATCTTTAAAATTATTCTAAATTATTTTCGAAAACAGTACAGAATTTACACACTAAATTCGTAACTTAATCGTTCTAAATAAAAATACCGCATACGCATACGATTTAACTAGAACCTTTAACCATTAAATCTATATCTTATGTCACAACACAGTCTTTATGAAAGCAAATGGATTAACCTAGTTTTCGAAAACAGAAACAAAGAGTACGGTGCATTCCAACTGCGTCAGGAAACGACCAAAACTTCTTTCCAAGCCCTTTTTATTGGTATTTTATTGTGCTCGGCACTGGTAATTTTACCCAATTTACTAATTCATCCAAAGGACATTATTGTTCCAAGCGTTCCTGATTGGGAAGAAACTGTAATTCAGTTACAAGAAATCTATTCGCCCGAAAGACAAGAGCCTGCAGCTGCACCAGCACTTCCTGAAGCTAAAGCACAAACAGCAAGCGATGTGGTAGACAAAACACAACTCATTAATCCAACCGTAGTGAGTGCTCCACTAGCCAACTCAGATGTGGAGTTTACTATGGATAAACCAATACTAAAAGACAGTAGTACTGATGGAATTGTCATAGCAGGATCTAGTTCAAGTACAGGAGGACAAGGAGTTCTCAACGGAAGTGGAGATGGAACTGGCACTGGTACTGATGGTATTGGCTCTGGTACTGATGTTGTGAATAATGCTATTTTAGATAAAAAACCGCAGTTTCCTGGAGGAATAGAAAAATTCTACCGTTACGTTGGAAATAATTTCAGAAGCCCAATGTTAGATGAAACTAAAAATGTTCGTATCTATGTTTCTTTTGTTGTTGAAAGAGATGGTAGCATGAGCAACATTCAAGTAATCAATAAACCAGGACAGGCTTTAGAAAAAGAAGCACTTAGAGTTTTAAATTCTATAAAAGTGAAATGGGCTCCTGGAATTTACAATTCAAAACCAGTGAGAACGGCTTACAACTTACCCATTACCGTACAAATTAATTAAACCCTTTTTTTGATAAATACTGAAGAGCAGCTTTCGGGCTGCTTTTTTTATTGCATAAAGTTCTTATGAAATCAATCAAAAAAATCAATTAAAAGCTTCACGTCTTAAACACTACATTTAAATCAACATTACGTATCTTTGTAGCCTTAAAATTGATTTATGGAAACTGTTTTAGATACTACTACACCGGTTGCTAAACCAAAATGGCTTAAAGTAAAATTACCTATCGGGAAAAAATATACAGAACTTCGTGGCTTAGTTGATAAATATAGCTTAAACACCATTTGTACCTCAGGAAGTTGTCCAAACATGGGCGAATGTTGGGGCGAAGGAACTGCTACTTTTATGATACTAGGAAATACTTGTACGCGTTCTTGTGGATTCTGTGGAGTAAAAACAGGTCGACCAGAAACGGTAGATTGGGATGAACCTGAAAAAGTAGCCCGTTCTATCAAAATCATGAACATCAAACATGCTGTAATTACTAGTGTTGACAGAGATGATTTAAAAGATGGTGGTTCTATCATTTGGATAGAAACCGTAAAAGCCATTCGTAGAATGAACCCAAACACAACTCTTGAAACTCTAATCCCAGATTTTCAAGGTATCGAAAGAAATATTGACCGCATTGTAGAAGCCAATCCAGAAGTAGTGTCTCACAACATGGAAACCGTTCGTAGATTGACTCGCGAAGTACGTATTCAAGCTAAATACGACCGAAGCTTAGAAGTGTTGCGTTACTTAAAAGAAAAAGGAATCAACAGAACCAAATCAGGGATTATGTTGGGCCTTGGCGAACAAGAAGAAGAAGTTTTCCAAACCATGAGAGACCTTCGCGCTGCCAATGTAGATGTGGTAACTATTGGTCAGTACTTACAGCCTAGTAAAAAACACCTACCCGTTAAGGAATTTATCACGCCAGAACAATTTGCTAAATACGAGCAATATGGTTTGGAATTAGGTTTCCGTCATGTAGAAAGCGGCCCATTAGTTCGTTCTTCTTACAAAGCACAAAAACACATATTATAAAAGTTTATTCGGTTAATCATTTATTTGCTTAACCGATTAAACAGTTAAACAAATAAACAACAACTTGAAAACAAGAATTGCTATTAATGGTTTTGGTCGAATTGGCCGAAACCTTTTTCGCCTACTTTTAAATCATCCTGAAATAGAAGTGGTTGCCATAAATGATATTGCCGATACAAAAACGATGGCACATTTAATCAAATATGATAGTATTCACGGTGTTTTGCCGCAAACAGTGATTCCCGACGAAAAAGGATTTACTATCGATGGAGCACATTTTTTATTTTTCCACGAAAAGAGTATTTCTAATCTAAATTGGAAAGATTTAAACATTGATTTTGTAATTGAATCTACTGGGAAATATAAAACCTACGAAGATTTAAACCAACATATTATTGCAGGAGCTAAAAAAGTAATTCTTTCAGCACCCTCCGAAGTTGACACCATAAAAACGGTAGTTTTAGGAGTGAACGAGCATATTCTTGACGGAACTGAAAAAATTATTTCGAATGCAAGCTGTACGACTAACAATGCAGCTCCAATGATTAAAATCATCGATAAATTATGTGGAATAGAGCAAGCGTACATTACCACAATTCATTCTTATACTACAGATCAAAGCTTACACGATCAGCCACATAAGGATTTACGACGAGCTAGAGGAGCCAGTCAATCTATTGTTCCTACAACAACAGGAGCAGCTAAAGCATTAACAAAAATTTTTCCTATCTTAGAGGGCAAAATTGGCGGATGTGGTATTCGTGTTCCTGTTCCAGATGGTTCATTAACTGATATTACTGTTAATGTAAAAACAGCTGTAACAATAGAGGAAATTAACGAAGCTTTTAAATTGGCTTCACAAAATGAACTCAGAGGAATCCTAGACTATACGGAAGACCCCATCGTATCAGTTGATGTTATAGGCAATAGAAATTCTTGTTTGTTTGACGCCCAACTGACTTCGGTAATTGATAAAATGGTGAAGGTTGTTGGTTGGTACGATAATGAAATTGGCTATTCATCTCGCTTAATAGATTTAATACTTTTGACAAAAAACTAATTCAATTCACTAAATGAAATTACAAATCCAGTTTTATCTGATTTTCGTTATTTTATTTAATTCAGTTCTGTATTCTCAAAAAGAAGAGACGGATAGCATAAACTATTACAAAAGTTTAGCGAACACCAATATCAAAGAAAACAAGTATAAAGAAGCTTTTCATTATACTCAAAAAGCTATAAATTACGCCCAAGAACATTCAAAAATTAAAGAACAAGCTATTCAAATAGCTAAATTGGGTAGGCTCTATTATAACCTAAAAAAATACGATGATGCCATAGAAAAGCTCACCGAGAGCATCAACTTATTTAAAATAATTAGTCCTTCAGCCGAATATGCTAAAGCCTACTATTATTTGGGTCAAGCATACATAGCCAACAATAACTTTAGTTCTGCCGAAATTTGCAATAATAAAACTGCTGCTATTAATAAAGCACAATTAATTAAAGACAATGATGAATTAATTAATCTTCAAAAAGCTATTATTTATAGAGCAAATCAAAAATTTGATGCTGCAGCTATAATTTTAAACAATATTATTTCAAAAAAGGATAATCCAAATGATATAGATACAAAAGCAGAAGCTTTGTACCAAATGGGACTTATTGAAGAACACAACAATCGCAATAACTTAGCTTTAAATTATTTCAACAAGGCATTGGAATTGAATGTTAAAAACCGAAATTTAGATCAAAGATCTAATCTATATTTGGCTATTAGTACTGTTTATGAAAAAATGCTAGACAAAAGCAATGCCTATTCTTTTTTAAAACTACATCTCAATCTAAAAGAAAACATTGCCATTTCGACTAATTCAAAATTAGGAATTAGCGATTACGAAGATTTCAAAGAAAAACAAAGAAAACAAAATTTAGTTCTTATAGACAAAAGAAAAAAACAACAAGAAAAAAACGAAAAATTCTCTAGGCTAATTAACCTGATGTCTATTGCTATAATTGCTATCCTTTCGTTATTGAGTTTCTCTTTATACAAAAACAACATCATCAAGAAAAAATCAAACCTGTTATTGTTAGAAAAAAATAACGAGCTGATAAGAGCCAAAGAAAAAGTAGAAAAAGCCTCTAACGCAAGAGCTGATTTCTTATCAATAGTGAGTCATGAATTAAGAACACCGCTCAACGCTATTAATGGAATTACACATTTATTATTAGAAGAAAATCCTAAAAAAACGCAATTACATTACCTTAGCTCTTTGCAATATTCTGGGAATTACTTAACTGCTTTTATTAACGATATTCTAGAAATCAACAAAATTGATTCTAATAAAGTAGAGATTGAACAAATTAACTTTGACTTAAAAAAACTATTAGAGGAAATACAAAATTCTTTAATCGAAATTGCTGCAAAAAATAAAAACACTTTTCTACTCGAAATTGATCCTACTATTCCCAATAATTTAATTGGCGATCCTATTAAGTTGTCTCAAATTTTCATAAATTTAATTAACAATGCGCTCAAATTCACTAAAAATGGAAAAGTGAGTATTGTTGCTCAATTAAAATCTTTAGAAGAACGAAAAGCAAACATCTTTTTTGAGATAACAGATACTGGAATTGGAATTCCCGAAGAAAAACTTGAAACCGTTTTTGATAGTTTTTCACAAGGTTCAACCGAAATCAACCGAAAATACGGCGGAACTGGTTTAGGATTGACTATTGTCAAAAAACTATTGAACTTATTAGGAAGCGATATTCATCTAAAAAGTAAGTTAGGTGAAGGTTCTACTTTTTCGTTTGAATTAGCATTAACCGCAAACAATAACCAAGTTTTAGTAGAACAAAAAAAAGAAACTGATTTTGATGTTTTTAAAATCAAAGGCAAAAACATTTTAGTAATTGAAGACAACCCAATCAACCAAATGATTACTAAAAGAATGCTTGAAAATAAAGAAATCCTTTGTGAAGTAATTGATAATGGTGAAGCTGCAATTGAAGCCGTTAAAAACAAAAAATACGATTTAGTTCTAATGGACATTCATTTACCTGGAATAAATGGAACCATTGCAACAAAAGAAATCAGAAAATTTGATACTTCAACTCCTATTATTGCCATGACAGCTATTTCCCTGAATGAAAACAGAGAAATGCTACTTTCTTTTGGAATGAATGATGTAATAACAAAGCCTTTTATACCAGACGAATTTTATAAGATTCTGAGCAAACATTTAGTAATTAACAGTTCTGAATCAGTTCTTTAATTAACATTCGAACTTTAGGTTCGGCTTTTCTTGCTGCTTCTAAAACTTCATCATGCGATATAGTTTCGATACTCTCTTCATTTCCCATATCGGTAATTACCGAAACTCCAAAAGTTTCTAAATCCATGTGACGCGCTACAATAACTTCAGGAACAGTAGACATTCCTACGCAATCGGCACCTAGAATTTTGACCATTTTATATTCTGCTAAAGTTTCAAACGTAGGCCCTTGTAGACCCAAATAGATTCCATCTTTGACTTCAATATTATTTTTTTGTGCCAATTGTTTAGCCACAGCAATTATTTTTTTCGAATAGGGTTCGCTCATATTAACGAATCTAGGTCCAAAACGTTCGTCATTTTTCCCACGCAAAGGATGCTCTGGGACCAAATTAATATGATCGTTGATAATCACAATATCACCCACTTTATAATTAGGATTCACACCACCTGAAGCATTAGAAACAATGAGTTTTTGAACTCCTAAATATTTCATGACACGCACAGGAAAAGTAACTTCTTGCATCGAATAGCCTTCGTAATAATGAAAACGACCTTGCATAGCCACTACTTTTTTAGTGCCAATAGTTCCAAAAACCAAAGCACCTTTATGCCCTTCTACTGTAGAAACAGGGAAATTAGGAATTTCGCCGTAAGGCAAAGTAAATTCAATCTCAAGATCATCAGTAAAACTTCCTAGTCCCGAACCTAAAATCACTCCGTATTCAGGAGTAAAATTGTTTTTTTCTTTGATATAACTAACGGTTTGCTGTACTAGTTCCCACATAATTTTTAATTTTTTTATCAAATTGATCTGCCGCCGAAAGATACGAACTTTGTATCGGTAAGTAAAAAAGCTGCTCGCTTGGCAAACTTCCTTTCAATCGAACATAATCTTTCTCGGTAGTAATAATAATTGAATTTTGTGCTTTATTTTTAATTTCCTGAATATCATTTTCAGAAAAATGATGATGATCAGGATAGGTCAAACAAATATCATTTGGATTTTTTAAATGCTTAAAAAATGGTTCTGGCTTAGCAATTCCAGCCAAAAGCAATTTATTTTCTACTTGTATTTCACTCAGTTTTATTTTCTTATTTTCAGAATAAATAAAATCGTCGTAAGCAATACAGCTAAAATACAATTCTTGATTTTTAGCCAATTTTAGTTTCTTTTGTATCGAAAGTTGTTCTGATTCAGAAAGATTTGGCGGACATTTAGTAACAACAATTACATCGGCTCTTTTTGCTCCACTTCTACTCTCGCGTAAATTTCCTGCTGGCAGTATAAAATCATCAGCATAAATATCACCATAAGCAGTCAATAAAATATAAAAACCTGCTTTTACTTTTCGATGTTGATAAGCGTCATCCAATAAAATTACTTCTGGTTTTGATGTTTGTGACAACAATTGTTCAATTCCATTTTTACGATTAGCATCTACAGCGACTTGGATATTGGGAAACTTTTGATAAAACTGAAAAGGTTCATCTCCTAAAATTTGAGCATTAGCATTGGCATCAGCCAAAACAAATCCTTCCGTTTTTCTTTTATAACCACGACTTAAAGTCGCCACTTTATATTTATCAGCCAACAAACGAATTAAATATTCTATCTGAGGTGTTTTTCCTGTTCCACCCACACTTAAATTTCCCACAGCAATTATAGGCAAATCAAAAGAATAGGATTTTAAAATTCCTTTATCAAAAAGAAAATTCCGAATACTGGTAATAAATCCGTAAATAATGGAAAATGGAAAGAGTATTTTTCGAAGTAAATTCATAAATTATTTATCTGAATAATGCCCCATGGCTGAAACTATAAAAACAGTTACAATATCGTTATCTATACGATAAATCATTCGGTCTTTTTGATTAATACGTCTTGACCAATACCCAGAATATTCATGTTTCAATGGTTCAGGATTTCCAAATCCCTCGTATGGGTTTTCGGTGAGATCAATTAAAATTTTAGCAATATTTTTAATTGAAATCTTATTTCCTGATTTTTTATGTTTTTCTATATCTTGGTTTGCGACCTTAGTTATTTCAACCCTAAACTTCCCCATATATCATCTGGATTCAGCGTTGTAGTTTCGCCATTTTTAATATTTTCTTCTGCTTTTTTAATTTTCGCAACAAATTCAGGACTATATAGGTTTTCTTCTTTCTCTATTTTTTTTGCATCCGTTTGAACAATTTCTATTCCATCAACACCTTTAAAAAAAGCTTCGAACATAGCCATAAATGCTTTTCCTGTTTTGGTACGTTCATTAATTTTTATTGTAGTCATAACTTTAGGTTTAGAATTACAAAGATACAAAATTCGTATAGGATTCATTTTAAAGTTGATTGGTTTATTCGTTAATTTGTTTATTAGAAAAAATGAAAAATGATAATTAAAGAAATACTTGCTGTACTCGAAGAAATGGCACCTCTAGCCTATGCCGAAGATTTTGACAATGTTGGGCTTCTAGTTGGCGATGCTAACTCCGAAGCTACTGGAGTTTTAGTTTGTCATGATGCCTTAGAAACGGTTATTGACGAAGCAATTGCGAAGAACTGTAATTTGGTGGTTTGTTTTCATCCGATATTATTTTCAGGTTTGAAGAAAATTACAGGAAAGAATTATGTAGAACGTTCGATAATAAAAGCTATAAAAAATGATATTGCTATCTATGCGGTTCACACGGCTTTAGACAATCATCAATATGGAGTCAACAAAATATTTTGTGATGCATTGGGATTAACGAATACGAAGGTTTTGATTCCGAAACAAAATTTTATTCGAAAATTAGTTACTTATACCGTTCCTGAAAATGCATCCGAAGTTCGTCGAGCACTTTTTGAAGCTGGAGCGGGCACAATTGGAAATTATGATAATTGCAGTTTTGTTTCTAACGGAACGGGAACGTACAAAGGAAACTCCGAAAGTAATCCTGTTATTGGCGAGCGACATGAATTAATTGAAACTTCCGAAATAAAAATAGAAGTTACTTTCGAAAAATATTTAGAAGCTAAAATTTTAAAAGCGCTTTTCAGCAGTCATATCTATGAAGAAGTAGCTTATGAAATTTATAATTTACAAAACCAACATCAAAATATTGGTTTGGGAATGATAGGAGAATTTGAAAATCCAATGGATGAAAGCGAATTTTTAGCCATGGTAAAAGACAAAATGCAAGCGGATGGCATTCGTCATTCTACTTTTTTAGGAAAATCGATAAAAAAAGTGGCTGTGTTAGGAGGTTCAGGAAGTTATGCCATAAAAAATGCTATTCAGGCTGGAGCCGATGCTTTTTTGACGGCTGATTTGAAGTATCATCAATTTTATGAAGCCGAAAATCGCTTACTTTTAGTCGATATTGGACATTTTGAAAGCGAACGCTATACAAAAAATTATATTGTTGATTTTCTTCGGAAAAAAATCCTTAATTTTGCAATCATTTTATCTGAAGAAAATACAAATCCAGTTAAGTACTTATAGAATATGACTAATACGAAAGAATTAAGTGTTGAGGACAAGTTAAGAGCCATCTACGATTTACAATTGATTGACTCTAGAATTGACGAAATTAGAAACGTGAGAGGTGAACTACCTCTAGAAGTGGAAGATTTAGAAGATGAAGTTGCTGGTTTAAGCACACGTTCTGAAAAATTGAAGAGCGATCTTGAAGTTATTGAAGAGCAAATTAAAGCTAAAAAGAATAGTATTGAAGACCACAAAGAGGCGATCAAAAAATATACTAAACAACAAGAAACTGTTCGTAACAACCGTGAATTCAACTCTTTAACTAAAGAAGTAGAATTCCAAGAGCTTGAAATTCAATTGGCTGAAAAGCAAATGAAAGAAATGAAAGCTTCTATCGAACACAAAAAAGAGATTATCGCTCAATCTAAAGAAAAATTAGAATTGAAATCGAATCACTTAAAGCATAAAAAATTAGAGTTAGATGATATCATGGCAGAAACTGCTAAAGAAGAAGAATTCTTAACTCAAAAATCAGCTGAATTTCAAGCATTAATCGAAGAAAGATTATTAGCTGCTTACACTAGAATCCGTACAAGTGTACGTAATGGTTTAGCAGTTGTTTCTATCGAAAGAGGTGCTTCAGCAGGTTCATTCTTTACTATTCCTCCACAAACTCAGGTTGAAATTGCTTCTAGAAAGAAAATCATCATCGATGAGCATTCAGGAAGAATTTTAGTTGACAGTAGTTTAGCTGAAGAAGAAAAAGAAAAAATGGAAAACTTATTTGCAAGCATTTAATTATATTTAAGTCCCGATTCAACATCGGGACTTTTTTATTATGAAAAAAGCACTTTATTTTTTATTTACAAAATCCATTGGTTTATACATCAATATTTTAAGCTTTATCTTTCCTGAAAAAGCAAACCAACTAGCTTACGCCCTTTTTAGCGAACCTAGAGATGGAAAATTACTCAAAGACAATCTTCCTGCCATATTAAAGGAAACCGAAAAAGAAACTTACCAACACGAAGGCGAATCATTTCAAACCTACACTTGGAAAGGAAATGAGAATGTAATTTTGCTAGTACACGGTTGGGAAAGCAATGCTTCCCGATGGGAAAAATTATTAGGATACTTAAAAAAATCAGGAAGTACCATTATTGCTCTTGATGGTCCTGGACATGGATTATCTAGCGGAAAGGAATTCAATATTCCGCAATATGCTGCATTTATTGATGTATTAGTCCAAAAATTCAAACCCAAATACCTTATTGGTCATTCCTTAGGTGGAAAAACTTGTTTGTATTATCAATCGACTTACCAAAGCAATAGCATCAAAAAAATGGTAATTTTAGGTTCGCCAAGTGATTTCAAAATCATTCTCAACAATTATATTACTTTATTGAGTTTGAATGCTAAAATTTCAAAAGGATTAGAAAATCATTACCTGAATCATTTTAATCTTAAAATGGAGCAATTTTCTGGAAAATTCTTTGCTTCCAAAATAAAAACCAAAGGCCTCATTGCTCATGACACCGAAGATACAATTGTCCTTTTTGAAGAAGCAAAAAAAATAGCCAGCTCATGGGAAGATGCTATTTTTATAGAAACCAAAGGGCTTGGTCATAGCTTACACAGTGAAGAATTGTATCAAAAAATAGTTTCGTTTTTATTCCCTAAAGAACAATAATCATTTCCAGACTGATTCATTCGAAACATTTTCAAATTTCCAAATCATAGCATTTTCAAATTACTTACTTTTGCACTATGGAAGAAAATCTAAAACGCCTTAACAAATTCATTGGAGAAACAGGATATTGCTCGCGTCGCGAAGCCGATAAAATTATCGAAGAAGGTCGCGTAACTATTAATGGTGTTGTTCCTGAATTGGGTACAAAAGTTTCCCCAAATGACGAAGTACGCATTGATGGTAAATTAATCCATGAAAAAAATGAAAAGCCTGTATATTTAGCTTTCAATAAACCTGTTGGAATCGAATGTACTACAAATTTAGAGGTGCGTAACAACATAGTCGATTATATCAATTATCCTAAGCGAATTTTTCCTATTGGTCGATTAGACAAAGCTTCTGAAGGTTTGATTTTCATGACCAATGATGGTGATATTGTCAACAAAATATTGCGTGCTAGAAACAATCACGAAAAAGAATATACTGTTACCGTAAACAAACCCATTACAGATCGATTTATCCAACGCATGGGGAATGGAGTTCCTATTTTGGACACTGTAACCCGAAAATGTAAAGTAGAACAAATTAGCAAAAATATTTTCAAAATCATTCTAACACAAGGTTTGAATCGCCAAATTCGTAGAATGTGTGAATATTTAGGTTATGAAGTAACTGCCTTGAAACGCATCCGAATTATCAATATTTCATTGGATATTCCTGTAGGCCGTTATCGCGATTTAAGCGATGCGGAAATCAAAGAATTAAACGAATTGATTGAACCTTCGAGCAAAACAGAAGAAGCAAGTTTACCCAAAGCTGAAACTCCCAAACGTAGAACCGAATTTATCAAAAAAGACGATCCTCGATTTAAGAAAAGAGGAGATTATTAAATACTAAAAAAGCATTTCATTTAACACGAAATGCTTTTCTTTTTATTAAAACCAACGTCTTCTTTTGAATAAAAACACCCCAAAAGCAGAAAGTAAGACTGATACTGCAACTACTATTTCAATTCCATAAGGATTATCTTGAAGACTGTTAGGAACATTCATTCCGTACAAACTTGCTATTAAAGTTGGAATCATCAATATAATGGAAATAGAAGTCATTTGCTTCATAATATCATTCATATTATTCGAAATTACTGATGCATAAGCATCCATAGTTCCTGTTAAGATATCACTGTAAATATTTGTCGTTTCTTGAGCCTGACGCAATTCAATTTCTACATCTTCTAATAAATCTGAATCGAAATTTTCTCTTTGCGATTTTATATTTTTAATGCGATGCAATAAGATATCGTTTCCTTTTAAAGAAGTCATAAAAAAAACCAAGCATTTTTCTATTTGAAGCAAGGCTTGTAATTCTTCATTTTTAATCGACTTTTCAAGATTGTCTTCAGCCAGTTTTATTTTTTGGTTGACTTGTTTTAGGTATTTTAAGAACCAAACGCTCGATGACAATAATAATTTTAGAACCAAATCAAAATTGTCTTTAATATCAATATTCTTGTGTTGGGTGTAGCGTACAAAATCCGTAAGCATCTCTGTTTGATGAAAACTAACGGTTACGCAAACGTCGGCTTTAAAGATAATCCCCACTGGAATAGTATGAAAAGGCAATTTAACATCATTGCTCTTTACTGGAATTCGCATAATAATTAATGTCCAACCATTTTCTACTTCAATACGAGGTCTTTCGTCAATATCTTCAATATCATTGTAGAAAGCTTCAGGAATTTGAAGTTCTTCAATTAGGTATTTTTTTTCTTCAGGAGTAGGACATTCAACATTTATCCAGCAGTTGGGAATCCAGTTTTTTGTTTCAATTAATCCGTTGTTATTTTTGTAGAAAGCTTTCATATCAAAATGCTATAATTTAGTATATAGCCCTTTGATACTTGGATCAAGTGCTATATTAATTTAATATTTCCGAATAATCATCGTCCATTGTTGGGCTTATTTTTTCTAAGTGTCGCAAAAGTATCTTTTAAATCCTTTAAAACACTAAATAATTACATTTTTAAGTCTTTTTTAATACAAACAAAGCCTTAAACTCTCGCTTAAGGCTTTGTGTTTTATAAATAACTCCATTTTTATTTTAATAACTTTCCTAATAATCTATCTAATTGTTCTGCATCTGGATTAATAGCTAAAATCACGCCTTTAGCATCAATAAGAAAAGTTGAGCCTCCAGAATTAGAAATATTGTATTTATCCCAAATTCTATTTTTATTTTCTAGCTCAATAATATTCAACCATGGGTATTTATCCTTTTCTATAGCTTTCTTAAAAGCATTGGTATTTTTAAATTCATTAGCTACACCTAAAATCACAAATCCTTTATCTTTGTATTTCTCATAAATAGGAATATAACTTTTACTAGTTACCCTGCATGGACCACACCAAGAAGCCCACATGTCTAACAAAGACACTTTTCCTGCAACAATATCCGAAGCTATTATGATTTTACCATCTATAGTTGGAGCAGAAAAATCAATATACATCCCTCCTACTGCTGCTGTTTTAATGCCTTCTAAAATAGTATTCATTTGTTTGGTATAAGGATGCAATGGAAACTTCTTTGAATATATTGTAGCTAAATTTGACAAGACATTTAAATCAGTCGTTTTTTTGTATTGTTTGTACCATCTCACATTATCTAACAAAAGAGAATAGGAAAAAATATCTTGATTTGCTTTTATGTACTTTGTCTCCCAATCAAATTTTAATTTTCGAATAGAATCCATCTTATTATTCAGATACCAAACTCCAGGTGTATACCCTTTTTCTGTTTCTAATAATTCATCTCGCGACCTATAAAGTTCATTCAACTCCACATCTTTTTCATGACCCTTAATCCTATCCATAATAGTATTTATTGCTTCACTAAAATATTTATTGGAGTCCCAAAGTGAGTCAATTTCCTGACTAAAAGGTTTTTCTATTGGATCAAAAATCTTCTTTTGCTCCTTTTCATAAGTAAGCATGTTATCGGTTAATTTTCCTCCAGAAATATTATTGTTATCAAATTCTTCTCCTGCATATAAATTAAAATCAACTTCTCCATTTTCTGCAAAGAACGAAATTGACCTAAAAGCACCATTCTCTAATTCTTCTCCTAAAATCAAAGTATATTTTTCAGAAGCAGCTGTTTTTAAATTATACTCAAAATGTCCGTCAACAATTGGAATTTTAACTCCACTTTTAAAAGTGTCATTTTTTTCAGTAACTAACATCAAATAGGTTGAAGTACCACTATTGATTTTTCCTTTTAATTTACAATCAATCTTAGCTATCGATTTAATTGCTAAATCAGTATCGGTATTGCTTTTTGAGAGTGATTTTAAACTTGAATCTGGTTTTAAATTTATTGCTTGAGAAATACCAGTACAGTAAACAAAAAGAAAACTTAAAATATAAAAAGAATTTTTCATAGATTTATTTGAAAATTATTTAATACCATTTTTGATAAATATAATACTTTCCTAATAAAAAAAACTCCTAACCAAAAAACACTTTATAGTTAGAAGTTTTATTTTTTTATTTCAATTAGAAGATTATTACAACTCCTTCTCTAAAATTTTCTTTAAACTTTCATTAGAATGATGTCCTAATTTAGGATTTACAACTTCTCCTTTTTTGTTGACCAAAACATAATGTGGAATTCCAGAAATATTAAATTTACCCGATAAATAATTCCACTCATCCGTTGATAATCGATAATGTTCGCCTTTGATATCGGGAATCATAGCCGAATAGGTATTCTCTGGTGAACTTTGATTGGTAAGATAGACAAAGACTACCTCTTTATCTTTCATTTCTTCTTTCAAGGGTTTGATTTGCTCAATTCCAGAACGACAAGGGCCGCACCAAGTTGCCCAAAAATCAACATAAACTACTTTGCCTTTGTACTTTTTCATTATTCCTTCAAATAGTTTATCGGCATCCGTTTTTGGAGTTTCATTTAGGACAAAACCCGTTTTGGATTTGTTCGTTTCTAATTTGGCTAATGTTTGCTCGTTGCATTTTCTAAGATAATCCGCAATAAAAGGGGTTTGTATCGATTGTTGCACTCGAATTAACTCTTCTTCTGACAAAGGAGTAACTTGATCTACAACCGTACTACAAATACTTTGCGAATCCATAATATCTGTTGCAAAACCAGGCTTAACATGAAACAATTCAGTTAATTTTTCATTTCTAAAATTGGTTCTCTTCTCAGAGTATAAAAAATTAGTAATCGTATTATGCTTCTTATAGAAGCTCTCAATTTTTGGTCCAATTGATTCGTAATTTTTTAACTTCACAGCAGTAGCTGACTTTGATAACTTTTTTTGGGCTATCAAAAATTCTTTCTCTTCTTTAGAAATTGGCATCTTATTGTTCAATAAATACGTTTCTAATTTTTCAATACTAAAGGGAGCATCTTTTGTTATTTCTTTAATTATTTTTTGATGTTTCATAACAAAAGCAGTACTCACTGGAGCATATTTGTTATTAAATTCTTTGTATTCTGGAGTATTTTGTAAAATTTCTATTTGCTTCATATCAAGCAAGAGTTGTTGCTCTTCTTGGGTCATAGAATAGCCTCTTTTATTGAGTTCATCAGCAATATCAAAAATAGTTGTTCTAACAGATTTAATTGAAACTACATCTAAATACTGCAATCTATTAATAGCTCCCTGATAACTATGCGTACTGATGACTGCCAACTGATTATTAAAAGTAGCATCTGTAATAAAATCATAATAGTCTGCGGTAAGCGTATCCATTTTAAGGTCGATGTCTCTTTGTTCTCTTGGAATATTATTTTTATTGCTAAAAGCAGTTTCAAAATCACGTCGATAATCTAGCATTTGAATAATACCATTGTATTCTATTTCTAATTTCCCTATTTGATAAGCCTTAGCTCCAATTGCATTGGATTTTCTTAAGGATGCTAATTTTTCTTGTTTATTATTTGTTGTCTTCTGACAATATACTTTATAATCTTCCGGTTTCATATCCAGAATAGTATTCAGCTTATCTACATAATCCGTTCGTCTTATCGTTTGAGTTTTCTCTAAATCTGCATTTAGCCTAGCAGATGCGCCCATATACAAGGTTTGTTTATCAGCAAACAATTGAAATACATCCTTTCCAGGTTCTAAATAAACTGAACCATTAAAAATAGACGAACGTACCCAAACTTCATGCGGATAATACAAAGGAAGTTGAATAGAGAAAAAACCATTTTCGGAAATAGTAGCCACATAGGTATTTTGAGATCCAGTGATGATGTCGTCAACATGAATAGCTATTGTTTTAACACCTACTCTTGGTGAATAGCCTTTTATAAAACCCGAATAAGTTGCCGAATCTGATTTAAAAATCATAGCGTTATACACTTCATCTTGGGCTGGTTTATAGTTAGGATTGTCCACTTTTTCGGTGCTATAAATGGCTAGGTTTTCTTTATTTTTACCCAACATAACCACACCTTTTCTATCTATTTGGGCATAAACCGTTCTTTGTTTTCCATTATTTTCAAGAACAATTGTATAGTTATTTTTTTTCTTTTCAACTGTTTTATAATTCCAGACTGCTTGATCAACAATTGCTTGATTGGCATAAAACCCAAAATCCCATTGATTGCTGCCATCAGTTTGCAACCAATTTCCTTGTAATTCTTTTGGCAGGAGTGAAGCAGTTTCTTGCTCATGAATAACAATATCAGTAACTGACCAATTTCCTCCTTCATTGGCCTCGCCAAAATCTACTTTATTTATGTTAGCGCTTAGTTTAGGAAAATATAATTGATAGCTAACTTCGCCACTTTCTGGTATAGTATAACTCTCCCCCATTGGAATACCTTCCGTTTTTGTAACAAAATATTTTTCGCCTCCATTTACATCTTGAATATAGGATTCTTTAGGAATAAAAATCCATTGACCTGTTGGGTATTTAATATAAAAATGAATGATTGTAGCCGAATCGGTCAATTCAATTTTGGTTAGCTTTCCCGGAAGATTACTAAAACCATAGTCGGGTTTGTCTATAATTTTCTGCGAGAAAATCACAGTGCTTACAAGAAGCATTACAAGAAGAGTTAAGTTTTTTTTCATAGTTTTTTGGTTAATAGCATTACTTATTTTTTAAGATAAAAGATTGTTATACAAATGAACAGTAAAATCAATTTAATAAAAACCTATTTCAGATGAACTGCAAAATTGGTGTTGTGAATTGCATTTTTAATAGCTTCCAACCTTCTAGAGAGTACAGCTTTTAAAAATGCGAAATTTATAAGTTTTTATTCAAACAAAAGTCAAACATACTTATTAATTCAGAAAAGGATTATAATAATTTGTTAAATTATGTTTATTTTAATAGTATAAAGAGCATATAAAATACTCTTTAGCTACGATTACAAACCTGATTGGATTGATTTTATCTTATATAAGTTCGGCTTGATTTATCCACTTCAAGACTTACTTTCCCATCTATCGATCCTTGAAATTCGGAATCATTACTTAAACTTCCTGATATCTCTTTAGTAGCTTTTTTAGAATCCATATAAAGTGATGTTTTATCAAATTGCAGGTTTATTTTTTCAATGTTATCTCCGTTAAGATGCACATAAGAATTTTTAGACTGAATATTTAGAAGAGCAATTTTGCCATAATCCCAATTGAATTCTGATTGATCTAAAGTAACCGATAAACTATCTACATGATAATTACTCAATCTTATATTAGTTTTTTCTTTAGCAATAATAGACGTCACATTTTTGCAATAAACTTCAGGAACAATTCTAAAATAGCCGCCTTGGGATTGTTCTTGTTTATTAGAGTGCTCCTGTTTAACCGAATACATGAACAGCGTGTCATTTCGTACCTCATAAGAGGCAAAATTTGGAACTCCCTCTTTCAGATAACTCTGAGAAATTTTGAATTCTTCTCCATTTTTTAAATCAAAAGAGGCGTCAGGTTCTGCCACAACAACCGAGAAAGGAGCAGTTTTATCTTCTTTAATTTTAAAATCAGTAGCAAAATCATATCCCCTCCTACTTTTTGAAAACACAAACAGTAAGGTGATGCCCCCGAAAAGGAAAATAAAAAAAGAAAGTAATATATAATTAGATGTTTTCATAGTCGTTATTTTTTATTGCCGTTAGTAATTCGTTTAAATCGGCACTGTTCAATTGGAGTAATTTTACTTTAAGTAGAAAATCAGGTAAATCCTGATTGAAAAAATTTTCTTTTTCAGTTTGCTTGATGAGTTTCAAGGCATTTTCGGATACAAAAAATCCGATTCCGCGTTTGTTGTCAAAAATCCCCGCTTCTTGCAAATTGGCATAGGCTCGCATGACCGTGTTGTGATTGACCTCAAATTCAGCAGCTAAATCCCGCACCGAAGCCACTCGATCACCAAGCTTCAATTGTCCTTGCAATATTTGCTGACAGAGATTATCCACTATTTGGAGGTAAATCCCTTTGGTTGATTTAAAATCCATATTAAGCCTCCTTTTCTTTTAATTTAAAATAAGCGATAGCTAGAAAAAACATCCATGAAAAATGAGTAAGTCCTAGAGCTGCAATTTTGAAACTATCTAAATTTTCTGTTACTTGAATTGGCGCAAATTGTATATCAAATCCGTGAGTTACCTGTGGGTAAAAAACATGAGAAAGCAATATCATGAATAAAATTGAACTACCTAAAACAATGGCTGAGAAAATAACCGCTTTTACCAAAGCATAACGTCTAAAGTAAGTTGCACCTGCAAAAAGGTAACTACCATAAGAGAAAATACCAAAAATCATAAAGAGAATTAGCCATGTATCCCAAATTCTATTAACGGCAGTAATCAATAACCGAAACTCAAAATAAGGAATCAAAGAAGGATCTAACCCCGAATCTCCTGGAATTAAAGATGCTTTTGCCAAACGAATAGCGATCCAGAATATTCCCAATGCAATAGGAATAAACAAACCCATTCTTACTAAAAATTGAGCTAGAAATTTTTCGAAAGTAGAAGCTGGAGTAAGCAAATAATTGGCCGTCTTGATTTTATCTGTCAAATCTGGAAATGCTGTACCTATGACAACACCAACTACCATAATATAAAACATAAAACACAACATATAAGTTTGATTAACAAAGTATTCATTCTGAATCATACTTCTTTTAGCCGCATTAAGAAACCAATAACTTAATAAATAAGTTATCACTCCTAACCCAAGAATACCTAGAAGATATTTAGTTCTATTGATTAACAAATCTTGTTGTAACAAAAGACTAAATCTTTTGAAACTAAAATAATTATTTAACGGCATGGCTTTCTGGTTTTAAGGTTACTTTATTGATGATAGCGTTAAAGAGCAATTCGATGTCTATTTCGGTTTCTTCAAGTTGGTTGGATTCCATGATAATGCGATGACCGCCCAAACATTTCTCTTGATACATTGGGTTTTCTAAACCTGATAAAGTAGTTACCGTTTTGAATTGTAATCTTTGACTAATTTCAAAAATGGATTCGTTATAAACTATTTTCCCTTCATCCAAAACTACAATCGTATCAATTACAGTTTCGATATCTTTTACCTGATGGGTCGAAATCAAAACCAATTGTTCCTCGGAAACCGAACTCACTAAAATTTTTCGAAACAAACTCTTCGATGGAATATCCAAACCATTGGTTGGTTCATCCAAAACCAATAAACTACAATTAGTAGATAGCGCAAAAGCAATTAGGAATTTCTTGCGTTGTCCATGCGAAAGTCCGTTTAGGGATTTTTTAGCATCCAATTCGAATTCCTGTAAAATGCGATTCATTTTCTCATAATCGAATTTGGGATACAAAGGAGCAGTTGCCTTAATATACAATCCAATAGTTATTGAAGGAAATGAAAACTCCTCCGAAACCATATAAATGTCAGCCAAAAAATCTGGCAAACGATCAAAAGGTTTACAATCATTAATTAGAAGTTCGCCCACTTGCGGTTTAAGCAAACCGGAAATCAGTTTGAGTAATGTCGATTTACCAGCTCCATTTTTTCCCAACAAACCGACAATACTTCCCTTTTCTTGCTCGAAAGATAAATCAGTAAACAAAGAGTCCTGCTTTTTATACCGAAAAGTTAAATGTTGAATTCTTATCATAATCTATATATTTTATTAGTATACTAGTTAAGTAGTACGCAAAGAAAAAAAACTTTTTTAAACAAACAAACTTTTACAACCAATAAATCTTACAATAATTAAACAACTAACAAAAAAACAAGCATTTACAAGGGATGATAAGCAGAAAAAAATAATCCTATTCACTAAAAAAAACGAAAACACAAATACAGTAAGCATTAAAAACTAGCCATAGAAGAACAATTATTTAACCTTTTCTTCGAATTATAGTAATCTACTTTATAAACGAAGGGTATATTTTTACTCATAAAACCAAAATCTTATAATTGAAATTTTCCGTCCCAAATGTTCGTGATTTTAGAATTCAAATTTTTCTGTCATTTTCATTAATGATTCTTTTAATTCTTATCTGGTTTTTAATGTACCTCACTATTGACCGAAAAGTCGATAATCTTAATGATTTCAGCTATAAATCCTATCGAGTTTCTCAAGATTTTAGTACCAATATTAAGCGTTTCCAAACCTTTCTTCTTTATGGTCATAAAGAAAAAGATTTTTATATCCATCACAGTCAAAATGACTTAAAACAATATATTTTCAACTTAAAAGAACAAAGAAAAGAAGTCGATACTATTTTTACAGAATCAAAAGAGCTTCACATCAAAATAAATGAAAAGCTCCTATTCCAATTATTTAATAAAATAGATAGCTTAATTAACGATGTACATCAATATAAAAAATTAGCATTAAAAAGAGGCTTTAAAGATTATGGGATTGAAGGAAAAATGCGTGATAAGGCACATTATTTAGAAGAAAAAGAACTCTTAAAACGATCCACAATACTACAATTTAGACGTCATGAAAAAGACTATATGCTACGTTCTGAAATGGCTTATATTCAAAAGTTTCAAAACTTATACCATACTACTATTCTTTCTGGCGAAATTGATAACACTACAAAACAAACACTAACTGCCTACAAACAGTATTTTGACCAATTAGTACAATTAGATAAAACCTTAGGACACAATCAGCATCAAGGTTTGAATGGGGAAATAAATCAATTAAACGATGAAATTGAAAGTATCCTAAGCCGAATCATTAGTCATAATGAATCTAGAATCAACGAATTAAAATCTAATTTATTCTATTTTCAAATTGCCCAAAGCTTACTAATGATTGCTATTGCGTTATTTTTATGTATCTATATTTCGAAGTACTTTACTAAAGACATTAAACTCCTTTCATTAGATATTTCGAATTTTATCTTTTCAGATTTTAAAAACACTAATTCAAATCTAACGAACAAATCTTCTATAAAAGAAATTGATTTTCTATTGAATAGTTACAAAATACTAAAAGAGAAACTAACTGAAAATGTGGTTTCTCTCGAAAAAAACACAGAAATAGCCAACAATACCGCCAAATTCAAAACTCAATTTTTGGCAAATATGAGTCACGAAATTCGTTCGCCTTTAAATGGTGTTATTGGGATGCTAAACATTCTTAAAACAAGTCCTTTGAACAACGACCAATCGGAATATATCGAAATTGCCGAACACAGTGCGAATCATCTTTTAGGCATTGTCAACATGATTTTAGACCATTCAAAAATGGAAGCTGGAAAAATGAAACTGGAAGAACATCCTATTCATCTAAAAAAAGAATTGTCTAAATTGATTCGTTTATTCGAATACCGCATCAAAGATAAAAATATTGCCTTGCACTTTAATTTTGACGAAGCTATTGACAATAATATTCTTTGCGATAATTTACGATTGCAACAAGTACTCATCAACCTTTTAGACAATGCCATTAAATTTACTTCAGAAGGAGAAGTGAAATTAGAAGTAAAATTGATGCAAAAGAAAGATAATCTTCAATATGTTAATTTCCGAATTATGGATTCAGGAATTGGCATTGACGTGAATAAAACCGAACAACTACTCTTAGCATTCGAACAAGCCGATTTGACAACTACTCGTAAATATGGAGGAACAGGACTTGGCTTAACCATTTCCAATCAATTGATCAGCTTAATGGGAGGCTCTAAATTAAACATCGTCGCATTAAAAGAAGGCGGATCCAGCTTTAGTTTTGATATTCCTTTTCAATTAAATACTAATTCACTCCCCCTTGAAAACCGAACTATTTTATCGAATTCTACAGTAAAAGAAAGCATCGAAAAAGTATTAATAGTCGAAGATAATTTAATCAATCAAAAGGTTTTAAAGAAACTTTTGGACAAAATAAACATTCCTTCTGACATTGCAAATAATGGATTAGAAGCCGTTGCTCTTTTTGAAAAAAATGATTACGATATTATTTTCATGGATTTACACATGCCCGAAATGGACGGTTTTGAAGCGACTAAAAAAATCCATTCGTTAGCAAAATATAAGACCAGAAATATTCCAATTATTGCAGTAACAGCAAGCGCTTTTGATGAAGATAAAACCAAAGCAATTGCCAATGATATGGATGACTTTATTACCAAACCCATTGTTTTAAAGAATCTCGAAGAAACAATTGCTAAACAAATGGAAATCCATCAAGAATTATAAAACAAAAAACCCAAGACTTTCGCCTTGGGTTTCCATTATAAAAAAATATAGTTTATTTTCTGCTTCTGATTTTTCTAGCCAAAAGTGTGTTTTTCAATAACATGGCAATAGTCATTGGTCCTACTCCACCTGGAACTGGAGTGATATAAGAAGCTTTTTTGCTTACGCCATCAAAATCAACGTCTCCTTTAATCACATAACCTTTAGCGTTTGAAGCATCATCCACACGAGTAATTCCCACATCAATAATAACTACACCGTCTTTTACCATATCCGCTTTTAAAAATTCTGGAACACCTAAAGCTGTAATAATAATATCAGCATTTTTAGTGTATTCTTCTAAATTTTTAGTTCTACTGTGTGTCAATGTAACAGTTGAATCTCCAGGATATCCTTTACGACTCATCAAAATACTCATTGGGCGACCTACAATATGGCTACGTCCAATAACAACGGTATGTTTTCCAGAAGTTTCTACTTTATAACGCTCCAATAACTCCATAATTCCAAAAGGAGTTGCAGGTAAAAAAGTTTCCATTTCTAAAGCCATTTTTCCAAAATTAGCAGGATGAAAACCATCCACATCTTTATCTGGGTCAATAGCCATTAAGATTTTTTCTTCATCGATATGCTTTGGCAAAGGCAACTGAACGATATAACCATCCAAATTATCATCTTCATTCAACGCTGCAATTTTTGCTAGCAATTCCGCTTCTGTAGTTTCTTCGGCTAAAGCGACTAAAGTAGAATCGAAACCAATTTGCTCACAAGAGCGAACTTTGCTCCCTACATAAGTTAAACTTGCTCCATTAGAACCAACTATAACAGCTGCTAAATGAGGTACTTTTTCCCCATTGGATTTCATTTGTTGTACTTCAGCTGCGATTTCTTTTTTGATATCTTCCGAAGTTTTTTTCCCGTCAAGTATTTGCATAAGAACAGTTTGTTGTTTATCGTTTTTAGTTTCTTGTTTATGATATTATTTCAAATCTAAACACTTTTTTATTTCATTCCTAGCATTCCACCCGGCATACCGCCTTTCATTCCGCCCATCATTTTCATCAAGTTCTTTCCGCCTGGACCTTGCATCATTTTCATCATTTTGCTCATTTGGTCAAATTGCTTCATCAACTGATTGACTTGCTCAATTTTAGTACCAGAACCTTTAGCAATTCTTGCTTTTCTTTTTACATCAATCAAAGATGGTTTTTTTCTTTCTATTGGAGTCATCGAATGAATAATAGCTTCAATATGTTTAAAAGCATCGTCTTCTATTTCTACATCTTTCATGGCTTTGGAAGCACCTGGTATCATCCCAACCAAATCCTTCATATTACCCATTTTCTTTACTTGTTGAATTTGAGTTAAGAAATCATCAAAACCAAATTCGTTTTTAGCGATTTTCTTTTGAAGTTTTCTAGCTTCTTCCTCGTTGAATTGCTCTTGCGCTCTTTCAACTAAGGAAACAACGTCTCCCATTCCAAGGATACGCTCTGCCATACGCACAGGATAGAATACATCAATAGCATCCATTTTTTCACCTGTACCTACAAATTTAATTGGCTTATTGACTACTGATTTAATAGAAAGTGCCGCTCCACCACGAGTATCCCCATCTAATTTAGTTAAGATAACTCCATCAAAATTCAAGATATCGTTGAAAGCTTTAGCTGTATTAACTGCATCTTGTCCAGTCATCGAATCCACAACAAACAAAGTTTCTTGAGGTTGAATCGCTTTGTGAACACGAGCAATTTCGTCCATCATTTCTTGGTCCACTGCCAAACGACCAGCTGTATCTACAATCACAACATTAAATCCATTTGCCTTAGCATGTTTGATTGCATTTTGTGCAATTTCAACTGGATTTTTATTCTCTGGCTCTGAATATACTTCAACTCCTATCGAATCTCCCACTACATGCAACTGATTAATTGCCGCAGGACGATAGATATCACAAGCTACCAAAAGCGTTTTTTTATTCTTTTTTGTTTGAAGATAATTAGCTAGTTTTCCAGAAAAAGTTGTTTTCCCAGAACCTTGCAAACCAGACATCAAAATTACTGATGGCGTTCCTTGCAAATTGATTCCTGCAACATCACCTCCCATTAATTCAGTCAACTCATCCTTAACCAACTTCACCAACAATTGCCCTGGTTGTAAAGTAGTTAACACGTCCTGACCTATTGCTTTGTCTTTTACTCTAGCCGTAAAATCCTTTGCGATTTTAAAATTCACATCGGCGTCAAGTAACGCACGACGTACTTCTTTTAAGGTATCAGCAACATTTACTTCGGTAATTTTACCGTGACCTTTTAATATATGAAAAGCTTTGTCTAATTTTTCGCTTAAATTATCGAACATAATATTGTTATTTTTTTGGAACTGCAAATATACTAAGAAGTTGCAAAGGTTCAAAGTAGCAAAGTAACAAAGTTTAAAGAAGTTCCTCTTTTATTTCTGTTCGATATAAAACTAAAAAGAGGCTGGAAAAATCCAACCTCTTTAAACAAAAAAAATAAAAAAAACCAAGTAATTAACTTAATGACTTATGAGCATTAATTTAATATAGCGTATTCAAAGGTTGTGTAACCTCTCACTCCTACCTCATTAGTCATGGCAAGGAATTTTATTTTATAATAGTTTCCAGCCGCATCTTTAACCACATAAAAACGATCTGTTTTTATACTTGGTAAAGTAGACTGACTACCTCCATTTCTCCAGTTTGCACCAATTATTCTTTGGTCTAAAGAAGATGCATCAAAATTAGTTTCAACAATATTTACTTTTGTAAAAGCTTCGTACGTAACATCTCCAGCAACCAGAACTTGATACACTTTTGTCCCACCTAATCTATTCGAAACAATAAAGTCAGAATACCCATAAAGAATTGTACCTAAATAATTTGTAAACGTAGTGAAATTCAAATCCCATTTATTTTTTTCTGGTTCTACACTTACCGTTTTAGCTGTGTTCAGACTAAAAAATGTAAAGTTAAAATCAGCATCTTTCGTTATCGTTTTTTCGGTATAAGTAGTCGAAGTTAAATCGGCATATTGAATTTTATATCCATTACCATTTCTTAAAATTCTAACTTTTTTCCAACCTCTTGAAGTCCCATCAACACTTACACCTCCTACATCTGGAGTTGCAGTTGAAACTTCAAAACCTAAATTAACTAAATATACTTTGTTTTCTAAATCTATTTCCGAAATTTCATCAATAGCCGTTCCTTGACCTACTTCAGCGCCATCTAAAACACCTGTTGGATTATCAACATATCCACTTGAAACTAAGGTATTGTAACTCACATTAACTCCTTCGTCTTCTACTTGTATCAAAGTAATATCCGAAGTTTCTAGTTTTTTAACTGCCATTTTCACTGAACCGTTTATAATAACTCTAAATTCAGCTCCAGTAGAAAAACCAAAATCCCAAGACGCTCTGTTTACTACGGAAGATTGAGCTGTACTTAGATCTAAATACACTTGGTTGGGTTGATTTGCTCCGCCAATTCCCGCTTCTAAAGTTTCACCTACAGTAGGAATTTCCAAAGAATCACCATCATCATTGGAGCAAGACGCAAGCGTTAGTAAAGCAAAGGCTAAAGAAAAAATTGTTTTTTTCATGATATTTATTATATTAAAAGTTAAGATTATACATTAGTTTTACAAAATAAGAGCGCCCGTAAGCCAACATAACATCCGATGAAGTAGCATGCACCGCATTAGGGTTCGCACCCGATTGTTGCACATTGCCCACATCAAATAAGTTTCGAGCACCAATAGTAGCTTCTAGTTTGTTATTAAAAAATGGTTTTCGCAAGGACACATCCAACCAATGGCTATCTCCAATTTTTGAAAGCAGGTATTCCGAATCACCTTCTACAAATTGTTGGGTTCTTCCATTGTATTTATAGTAGGTTGAAAAAGTAGTTTTCCATTTTGAATGGGTATATGAAAAACTCGAATTCAAATTAAAAGAATATAAAAAACGATCGTCTGAAGTAAAAACCTGATTATCTATTTTTTGAGAAACACCAATAAAAGCAGCCCCCATATTAAAATTCCAATTCCCTTTTTTAAATTGATTACTAGTCGACACATTCCACATTTGGTACTTACTAATATTAATATACTGATACATTGGGTTACCTGTATCTTCATTAAAGCCCACTAAGGCCATATCAATTCGGTCATTAACATTTAAAAAACTTCCTGCTAACGTAGCAGCAATTTGTAATCCTGAATCTAAAAAGATTGCTTTTTTGACACTTGCTTCATAAGAAGTACTAGTCTCTGGAATCAAATATTCGTTACCAACAAAAAAATGTCCATCAAAAATTTGTTTGGAATACAACTCATTAAAAGTCGGGGTTCTAAAAGAATTTCCGTAAGAAACTCTAAAATCCAATCCGTTATCAAAAGTATATCGAAAACCTAAAAAAGAAGCATATTGGTTATCAAATTTAGACTGAGATGAAAATCGAATTCCTGGTCGTATGGCTAATCTTTCAAACACTTTGATTTCTGAATTGGCAAAAAAATCATAATTTTCCAGTCTTTTTCGAACAGGAATAATGGTGCTATTAACATCATCTTCTAAAGAAAACCCATTGTTATTTACAAATTCATAACCCAATTGTAAATCCACATTTTTACTTTCAAAAATATTATTTAAAGTTCCTGTAGAATATAAGACTTCCATAGATTGATCTATCTCAATACTATTATTAGCCTCCATTTTGGTGAACAAATAATACCTAAAATCCTCAATATCGCGCTGTTGTTTTTGATGAGAAAATGAAATATTATAATTCAATTGAGAAAATAATTTTCCCGTAGCGTTCAAATTATGAAAGTACCTATTTGTAAAATAGCGCTTATCATCAGCATAACGGTAGGAACCTAATTGAGAAGTATAACCCGATTGCACTGTACTATTGTAATAATCAACGGTTTCATCCAAATATTCAAATTTGTAAAATACCCTAAAATTCCCCTTGTGATATGCTATTAAAGCTGTCATATTGAATTGTTCTTTAGGAAGCCAATTGTATCCACGTGTGAAATCAGTTTGAAAATAATCCTTTCCGTTTCTATCGTCTAAAAATCCTTGAAAATCATTGCGACTGCCTCCTAAACTCACATACCAATTGTCATTTATAGAATGAGAAACTCGAAATGATTGAATATGGCGCCCTTTATCAAACAAAGAATATTCTTTACCTACCGTTTCCTCTTGTACTGAAGCCGAAACACTCCATATATATCTTGAAGATTTCTTAGTTATGATATTCAAAACCCCACTTACTGCATTAGCTCCATAAGTAACTCCCATAGAACCTTCAACTATTTCAATTTGTTCAACATCATTCAAATTAATTTGAGACAAATCGGTATTATTCCCAAAACCACCATCATTTACTAAAGGCACATTATCAACTAAAATTTTAAAATATTGAGCATCTAATCCAAACAAAGAAACCGTTGAACGCCCTGTTGCACCACTAGGTTTTACAGTTATATTTAAATACTGATTTAAAACATCTGATAAATTTGTTGCTGCCAGATTCTGAATGTCTTTAGCTGAAATTACTCTAACATTAAATACTGACTTTTTAATTGATTGCGGTTCAAATTGCCCTGTAACAACCACTTCTGATAAATTTTCATTCACAGCGATACTATCTTTCATTTGTCCGAAAGTAATACCACAAAAAAACAAACTCATAAATGGTGTAATTCTTAATTTCATTATTTTTATTTAATCTTAATAATGTCGCAAATATATAATTATTTTTATTTATTCTAAATAAATATTAATACATTTGTCAAAATATTTTTAATTAAAAAACCAGTTATGAAAACAAGAAAAAGTTATTTGACTGCTCTTCTAGCACTTACAGCAACACTAGGATTTAGTCAAGAAAATAAGAAGCAACAAGATTTACAATCTATTAAATCGATGTGTGGTTGTTATGAAGTCAAATTTAATTTTACTGAAACTTTTCAATACTCCAAAGATTCAATCAATTACAAACCTTCAGCTACTAAACACGAATCGGCTTTAGAATGGGTTGCTCTAATCGAAGACACTCCAAATAAAATCATGTTGCAACACCTACTAATTGCTGGAGAGGACATGATTATCAAACACTGGAGACAAGACTGGATTTATGAAAACACCGATTTGTATTCTTTCTATAAAGACAATAGTTGGAAATTCAGCAAACTCAATAAAAAAGATGTAAAAGGACAATGGACTCAAAAAGTGTATCAAGTAGATGATAGTCCTAGGTACGAAGGAACTGCTAGCTGGGTTCATGTAGATGAAAAAGATTATTGGATCAACACTACCGATGCTCCCTTACCTAGAAGAGAACATACCAAACGCAATGATTACAATGTTTTAAAAAGAAGAAACATTCATGAAATTACTAAAACAGGATGGAATCATGAGCAAGACAACGCCAAAATTATTAGAGATAACAATGGTAAAGATGTTGTTTTAGCAGAAGAAAAAGGCTTAGACATTTACACCAAAGTAGATGATTCTAAGTGCCAAGCGGCTCAAAAATGGTGGGAGGAAAACAAAGCGCTTTGGAAAAATGTAAGAACCAAATGGGATGTAGTTTTTGCTCAAAACAAAGATTTAAGTCTTGAAGAAAAAGTAGATAAAAAAACTTTGTATTCGCATTTGTTCAAATTAAAACCAGATGCAACAAAAGCAGAAAGTGATGCTATTATTGACAGCTTCATTATCAAAAAATAGTTTTAGTTAGTGTGTTGTGAAAAGAGTCGGTAATCTTGAGTTATCGGCTTTTTTTTTAACTATGTAAATTGGTCTGTAGTAAATAATTAATCTATTTTAGTGAAATACAAATAATCCGTTTCATCATTATCATCATCATGATCTAATGCTCTTCTAAAACGAATCTGAGAAGCATTAAATTCAAATAATTTCCAATCTTTATCTAAATCATGAAGCAAATTAGTATTCAAATCTATTTTGAATTCTCGAACTCCATCATCAATTTTGCTTTCCCATACTCCATCAACATTTACATCTGATTTTGTAACTGTTACAGTCTGATTGTTTTTAAACAAGAACTCATAACCATTATAGGATGAAGTTTTTTCAGAATTATCATAGAAATAAGATATTTTCCAAGAGCCACTACTTATAACATCCAAAAAATTTAGTGAACTATTCTGGTTTTCAGTACAGTTGTCAATTGCATATTTTATTGCGTTTTCAAACTGTAAATTAGTGCTAATTGTAGTCACAGAATTATTAGAATCAGTAATTGAAATAGGATACTTTATAGCTATTAATTGATTGCTCTTCAAATTATTTATAAAGAAAAAATACGTCCTATCATCTACTATTTTAACCGAACTGGCTATTTGATTGGCAGTGTTATAGATATTAATAGTTATGGGATAATTTATATTTAAACAATTAATTTTAGATAAAAGATCAGGAAATGTATTCCAATAGTCCAGTAACTGTTGAAAATCGGATTGATTGTCTACTACTTTCTCATTATAATTATAATAAACCATTGTTACTGGAAAATTAATTTTCACCTCTTCATCCGTATTATTTGCATTGAGCTTATCCCACACTTTTTGATAATCTGCAGTAGCATTAATTTCGATACTTACGCCATCTACAGTAACATTATATGGAAATTTCACCGTACAATAACTCGATTTATCAATCCTATTATCTTCCACTGTTTTAACCATTGCTATCCTTTGCATGTATGAAGTAAGCGGGGAAGAATTAGTAATTGTCTCTTGCATACTATATTCCTGTGCTGCCTCTTCACTTTGACAAGAAAACAGTATAAGTAAACTCATCACAGATAAAAAACACAAATAGCTTTTAAAACTTAACATAGTTTATTTTTTTTCAAATGTAATAAAAATTCAACTTATACATTTTGCACAAAACGCAAAACCCAACATAAACAATTACTAAACAAATACTTAGCAATCATTTTAAAAAACCCATCAGTTATTTAAGATACACCTAAAAACTGCATTATAAATTTCTAAGCAAACATTAAGACGTATTGTATTGAAATAAAACAATTTAGTTTAATTTTACCCTACTTAAGATTGGAAATAAAAATATATTTGTGAAGTTTAAACCGAAAAACGAAATGCAAAATCCATCGAAATCAAACACTTGTGACGAATTGATTTTTTCTTCTTTTTTCAAAAATCATATAAAAGCTCTTCGAAATTTTCTTTATTATAAATTTGGTAGCAAAGAGCAATCAGAAGATCTAGCCCAAGAAGCTTTTATCAAACTATGGCAAAATTGTGCTTCGGTTCCATTAGAAAAAGCCAAATCCTATATTTATACCATTGCTAACAACAGCTCATTAAATGAAATTGCTCATCAAAAAGTAGTTTTGCAATACGAAAAGAATTTTTCTGGTATTGATAAAACCAATGAAAATCCCGAATACCTTCTAGAAGAAAAACAATTCCAAAATAAACTTCTAAAAGCTATTGAGAGTTTAAACGAAAAACAACGCATTGCTTTTTTAATGCATCGGATTGACGGAAAAAAATACAGTGAAATTGCCGAGATTTTAGATATTAGCGTAAAAGCAGTTGAAAAACGCATTCACCTTGCCTTATTATGTTTACGAAAACAAATAGATTTGTAAAAAAGTAGGGGAAATTGATTTTGAATTGTTTTATAGTACAACATCAGCACAATGAAAAAAAATTACCTTTTAGCCAAATGGCTTAACGATGAATTATCAGATAAAGAATTGGCTGATTTTCAAGCCAGTCCTGATTTTGAGAAATACCAAAAAATTAAAGATTATAGTACTCATTTAGAAGTTGGGGAACTTGACGAAACTGCAATGCTTACTGATATACTTCAGCATCCAAAAACAATTCCAAAAGTAATTCCATTATACAAAAAATGGATGGTTCGTGTAGCTGCAATTCTAATTTTAGCTTTAGGAATTACCTTAGCAATGGATCATTTTATACCCGAAAAACAAGTTGCCGAAAACGCCAAAACAACTTCTTTTACATTACCAGACCATTCTGAAGTAGTCCTTAATTCGGGTTCTGAAATTGAATTCAAAAAATGGAAATGGAAAACAAATCGAAGAATTGAACTGCAAGGAGAAGCTTATTTTAAAGTAGCCAAAGGTCGCCGTTTTGAAGTTAAAACGAACCTTGGCAAAATCGCAGTTCTAGGAACTCAATTTAATGTAAGAGCCAGAAAAAATAGATTGGACGTAAGTTGCTATGAAGGACGTGTAAAAGTAAATTACCAAAACAAACAAATTATTTTAACTCACGGACAAAGTGTAACTTTTGAAAATGGTCAACAAACCAATAGCACTACAAATGCATCAAAGCCGGAGTGGATTGATCATCAAATGGTTTTCAACAAAGAAAATCTTCAAAACCTATTAGATGAAATACAAAGACAATACGATATCAATATAGAGCTAAACTCAAAAGATACTAACGCTTTATTTACAGGAAAATTACCTACTCAAAATCTGGAAGTTGCGCTACAAATTATCAGTACAACTTATAATTTAAAAGTAAAAAAAGTAACAACCAACAAAATAATATTCGAAGAAAAATAAATGTTATTTCGCAAACGAATTGTTTTTTTATTTTTCCTTTTTGCTTTTGTCTTGAACAGTTTCGCTCAGGATCAAAGCAGGTTGACTGCGTTAAAAAACATTCTACTTGCTATAGAAAAACAACATCAGGTAAATTTTAATTATACCGAAAATAATATTGCTAATATAAAGTTAGTTCCCCCAGAAGCTACACTATCACTAGAAGAAAAAATAAAATACCTCGAAAAAAAAACCAATCTCTCTTTTGAAAATATTGACAATACCTTTATTAATATTTTTAAAAAAAAGAACACGAAATACAATAGTATTTGTGGATATGTTTATTCGAATTTAGATCATAAAGCTATTGAAAATGCCAACATACAATTCATAGGCTATGATAGGATAATTACTAACTCGGAAGGCTATTTTGAATTTAAAAAAGATAAAAAAAAGGAATTTTGGATTAGTCATATTGGGTATACCACAAAAAAAATAGTAGTTGCCGACTTAAAAGACTCTAATTGCCTGAAAATAATATTAGACCCTGAAATTACTGAACTCGAAGAAATAAAAACCATTCCTATTCTTGCTTCAGGTATTTCAAAAAAAAATGATGGTTCCTTTGAAATCAAAGCTAAGAAATTCAGTATTCTTCCTGGCTTAATTGAGCCTGATGTGTTACAAACCATGCAACAAATTCCAGGAATTAATAGCATCGATGAAAGTGTAGCTAGCATTAATGTTCGCGGAGGGACACACGATCAAAATTTATTTCTTTGGAATGGACTTAGAATGTACCAAACGGGACATTTTTTTGGTTTAATCTCTGTTTTCAATCCCAATTTAGCCCATACTATTTCCATTTATAAAAACGGAACTTCTGCATTTTACGGAGAAAGTGTTTCTAGCGTAGTAGCTATTTCATCAACTCCAGAAAGCTATGAAAAAAATACTTTTAGCGCAGGAATAAATATGATTAATGCCGATGCCTTTGTAAAATATAATCTTTCAAAGAACAGTTTTATCGAAATTTCTGGACGAAAATCCATCACAGATTATTTAGAAACTCCCACCTATACCGAATATTTTAATAAAGCTTTTCAAAATACAACGATTACTGATTTTTCTCAAACTCAAAATGTCAATTATTTAAGTGACAAAAAGTTTGGTTTTTATGATGCAACGATTAAATATGTGCAAAATATTGGTCAGAAAGACAAACTAACACTAGATTTAATAACAATTAATGATAAACTTCATGTGTTTCAAAGTGCCACAACTGATGCCGCAACCCAATCTGAAAAAGACATCTTACGTCAAACAAATTTTGGAGGAAATCTACTTTGGAAACGAAATTGGAATGCTTCAAACACAACTAAAATCAATATTTACTCTTCGTCTTATGAACTTTTGGCAAACAAAAACAGTTCATCAGGCAATCAAATCGTAACTCAAAAAAATACCGTTCAAGACAACGGAATTACTATTGAAAACAATCATATTATCAGTCCTAAATTCATTTTTATCAACGGCTATCAATTGAATGATATTGGAATTTCTAACTTAGATGAAGTTAACAGTCCTCATTTTTATAGAAATTTAAAAGAAGTTTTAAGAACTCATGCTTTAATTGTAGAAGGAAAATACCAAGATTCTATTTCTAGAATAAATTTAAATACTGGATTGCGACTTAATTATATTGAGAAATTTAAAAAAACAATTTTAGAACCTCGCTTACAGTTTAATTATGGTATAAATACAAATCTTAATTTAGAAATTTTAGGAGAATTAAAAAGTCAAAATAGCCAACAAAGTATTGATTTACAACAAGATTATTTTGGAATAGAAAAAAGACATTGGATTATCTCTAATGATTCTACGGTTCCTATTCAGCGAAGTAAACAAGTTTCAATTAGTTTGTCTTTTAACAAAAACAGCTGGTTTGTGAGTGTGGAGAATTTTTATAAAAAAGTAACTGGAATAACCAGTTCTAGCCAAGGTTTTCAAAACCAATTGGAATTCATCAAAATAAACGGTGAATATAAAGTGGTAGGAACAGAAATTCTAATTCAAAAAAAAATCAATCACTTTCTAACATGGTTGAGTTATGCGTACAACAACAATAATTACCATTTTCCCACCTATGAATACCCTTATTTTCCTAACAATTTTGAAATGGATCATACTATTTCTTGGGCAGGCGTATATGAAAAAAAGAATTTCAAATTAGCATTGGGAGCCAAATGGTCTTCTGGTCGTCCAGAAACGACTCCAAATAGCTCCGAAATAGATGCATCCAACCAGGTGATTCAATACAACAAACCCAATAACCAAGAACAAAATCCTTATTTCCAAATTAATTTTTCCAGTACTTATAAATGGGAAAGTAATAAAGGGATTCAATACAAATTAGGCTTATCAATCTTAAACATCTTAAATAAGAAGAATGAGATTAGTGAATATTACAGAATAAGCTCTTTGACAAATTCTATTGAAGAAGTCAAAACGTTCTCCTTACAAAGAACTCCAAATCTCAGTTTTAGAGTGAGCTTCTAATCCAAAAAAAACTCAAAATCAACTACTTAAAAACCAGTATTATTATTTTTTTGATAAAAATAAAAAAACTTGGTAGGGTAAACAATTATAGAGCTGTTTTATAATAAATCTATTAAAATATTTAATTATGAACAGAAAAGAATTTTTTGCCAGAGTTGGTATTGGTGCAGCTGCTGCCTTATTACCAGCATGTATAGCCGGATTAGCAACAAGTTGTAGTAGTGACGGAAGCAGTTCACCAGCACCTACATCCGTTGATTTTATATTAGATATTTCAACTGGTTCATTGGCTACAGATGGTGGTTATTTAGTAAGCAATAAAATTGTAGTTGCTCGAGTAGATGCCAGCACTTTTATCGCCGTTTCAGCTGCTTGTACACATGAAGGTACAAATGTAAACTACGTAAAATCAAATAATTCTTTTCATTGTCCCAATCACGGAGCTAATTATAGCAATATCGGAACACATCTTAACGGTCCTGGCTCAGGAAATTTAAAACAATACAATGTAGCACTTTCTGGAAATTCGTTAGGTGTATATTCATAAGCAACTATTGCCCCAAAAATAACAAATAATGAAAAAAATATTTTTAATACCAGTAGCAGTCATTGTGCTTATTGGCCTATGCAGTTATTATTATGTCATGTACGGTGGAGCACGCGATTTGAGTTCAGAAGAAACTGCTTTTACTGTTACTTCAACTGCTATCAATAATGAATTTACAAATGACCTTGAAGGATCTAATAAAAAATATTTAGAAAAAGCTGTAGCTATTTCTGGAACTATTACAAAACTAGAAGATTCCTTGGTTACACTGGATCACAACATCATTTGTACTTTAAAAAATCCAAACTCAGTCATCAAAAATAATCAACCTATTGTTGTTAAAGGTCGCATAGTAGGTTATGATGATTTACTTGGAGAATTAAAATTAGACCAATGTTTTATAATTAAATAATTAAACCCAATGAAAATAAAAATAATAGTAGCCTGTAGCTTTTTGCTTTTTTCCATGCATAGTCTTTTTGCACAAGAAGATTTATTGGGTGAATTAGATGTGAAACCAGCTAAAAAAGAAGCTGTAACGGCCACTTTTAAAGCCTTACAAATTTGCAATCTACAATCGACAAAATTAGCTGCCAAAGGAGAATTTTATATGTTAATCTCTCATCGTTTTGGCGATTTAACCGAAGGTCTACAAAACTTCTTTGGGTTAGATAATGCCAACACTAAAATAGGAGGAATCTATGGCGTAACCGATTGGCTTTCTATTGGCGTTTCTAGACATACTTTTCAAAAAAATTACGAAACAGCTATTAAATATAAATTAGCCAATCAACTTGAAGGAGGTTTTCCAGTAACTATTGTAGGATACAACACTCTCGATGTAAATACCGAATTAAGCAAAGACAACTACCCTTCCTTGCAATTTTCTAATCGATTAGCCTACTCTGCTCAATTACTGATTTCGAGAAAAATATCAGAATCATTATCCTTAGAATTGGCTCCAATTTTTACACACAAAAATCTATATGATGATTTAACTGAAAATTCAAATCTAATGCTATTGGGCTGTGGAGCACGTTATAAATTAACCAAGAGACTCAGTTTAAACTTAGAATATGATGCTCGAATGAATGCAATGAGTAATAATCCATACCATAATCCAATGACTGCGGGTCTCGATATTGAAACTGGTGGACACGTTTTCCAATTGGTGTTTTCAAACAGCCAAGCTATGAATGATGTATCTGTCTTTTCAAATTCAACAGGAAGTGGCTCTAAAGGAATCTTTTTTGGATTCAATATGTACCGAGTTTTTTAATAACCAATTCTATCAATAATGAAAAAAATCTCATTAATAATAATGATTATAGGCGCTCTAGTAGTATTAGCATGTGAAGCCAATACGTACAGCGACATCGAACAAGAAGTAAGTTCAAATTCAAACAATGGCAATACTAGCGGAACGGGAGGCACTACAGATACTGGGACGGGAACGGGAACGGGGACTGGAACTGGGACAACAACGAATGTAACCTATACTACTGATATCCAACCTATCATTGCTACAAATTGTACTAGCTGCCATTATAGCGGAAGTCAATCTCCATCATTAACCACTTACACTCAGGTAAAAAATGCAGCTAGTAGTGGTAAATTACTCTGTACAATTCAAGCAAGTGGATGTAAAACAATGCCTCCTTCAGGAAAAATGTCTCAAACTAATATTAATCTAATTTTACTTTGGAAAACTCAAGGTTACATACAATAAAATCAGATGAAAAAAATAGCGCTTATATTTGTTTTTTTAACAATCGGAAACCTTAGTTTCGCCCAAAAAATGATCACTCGAAGTGGAAAAATAACTTTTGAAGCAACCATGCCTAGCTTTGAAGAAATCAAAGGAACCAGTAATACTGCCTCTTGTATTTTAGACAAATCTACTGGCGACTTCGTTGCTTTAGCACTTGTAAAATCGTTTAAGTTCAAAGCTCCTTTAATGGAAGAGCATTTTAACGAAAATTATATGGAATCCAATCTTTTTCCTAAAGCTACCTTCAAAGGAAAAATTTTAAATTTTGATGCATCGAAATTAACTTCAAACAAATCTACTTATGATTTAGAAGGTGAACTAACCGTTCACGGTGTCACTAAAAAAATCAATACTAAAATCAATCTTGTTTTAGCATCTGGTAAAATAATTGCTACAACTAATTTTGATATTAAACCTCAAGATTACAAAATAGAAATTCCAAATTTAGTTAAAGATAAAATTGCTAAAAACGTAAATACAACTATCAATTTCACTTTAGAAGCACAATAATTTCTTGAACAAAAAAAGACTCCAAATTTATACTTGGAGTCTTTTCTATTTGTGAAATGTTTATTTCATTTTTACATTCGCTCAGGAACATTAATTCCTAATAATCTAAACGAAGCGGCAATCGTATCGGCTACTTTTTGAGACAATTGCACACGGAATATTTTTATTTCTAAATCGGCTTCACCAAGAATTGGTACAGCTTGATAGAACGAATTGTATTCTCTCACTAAGTCATAGGTATAATTTGCTAATAAAGCGGGACTGTGATTTTGAGCTGCATTTTGAATTACTTCTGGGAATAACTCCAATTGTTTTAGCAATTCTTTTTCTTTTTCATGTAAAGTTTCAATTTTTGAAACATTCGAAAAATCAAAATCAGCTTTCCTTATAATTGATTGAATTCTAGCGTAAGTATATTGAATAAACGGCCCTGTATTTCCCGCAAAATCTACAGATTCTTCAGGATTAAACAAAATACGTTTTTTAGGATCTACTTTCAAAATGTAATATTTCAAAGCTCCTAAACCAATTGTTTTGTATAATTTGGCTTTTTCCTCATCTGAATAACCGTCCAATTTCCCTAATTCTTCGGAAATATTCTGAGCTGTATCGGTCATTTCTTGCATCAAATCATCAGCATCAACCACAGTTCCTTCACGCGATTTCATTTTTCCAGAAGGCAAATCGACCATCCCATAAGACAAATGAAACAAATTAGCCGACCAGTCAAAACCTAGTTTTTTCAGAATCAAAAACAACACCTTAAAATGGTAATCTTGTTCGTTACCCACAGTGTAAACCATTCCACCAACATCTTCATAATCTTTCACACGCTGAATAGCCGTTCCAATATCTTGCGTCATATACACCGCCGTTCCGTCTGAACGCAAAACAATTTTACGGTCTAGTCCTTCGTCAGTCAAATCAATCCAAACTGAACCATCAGGGTCTTTTTCGAAAACTCCTTTTTCCAATCCCATTTGCACGACATCTTTCCCTAACAAATAGGTATTGCTTTCGTAATAATAGGCATCAAAATCAACTCCTAAGTTTTTATAAGTCACTGCAAATCCATCATAAACCCATTGGTTCATGGTTTTCCAAAGTGCAATAACAGCCTCATCTCCTGCTTCCCATTTCAAAAGCATTTCTTGTGCTTCCAGAATAATTGGTGCTTGTTTTTTAGCTTCTTCTTCTGTTTTTCCTTGAGCCATTAATTGGTTGATTTCTTCTTTATAGGCTTTATCAAAAGCCACATAAAAATTACCAACTAATTTATCTCCTTTTAAACCTGTGGATTCAGGAGTTTGATCATTTCCAAATTTTTTCCATGCCAACATCGACTTGCAAATATGGATTCCACGATCGTTTATAATTTGTGTTTTGTATACTTTTTTACCTGAAGCTTTGATAATTTCGGCAACTGCATAACCTAAAAGATTATTACGAACATGTCCTAAATGCAGAGGTTTATTAGTATTTGGCGAAGAATATTCTACCATTACTGCTTTATCTTCTGGATTTGGTGTTACAAAACCATAGTTGGCATCCGATTTAATTCCGTTGAAGAAATTCAAATAATAAGCATCCGAAATAACGATGTTTAAGAAACCCGAAACCACATTAAATTTGGCAACCTCAGCTACATTCTCTACTAAATAGTTCCCAATTTTATTTCCTAATTCTACAGGATTGCTTTTTACGATTTTCAACAATGGAAAAATCACCATGGTAATATCGCCTTCAAACTCCTTACGTGTTGCTTGAAATTCGACTTTTTCAATAGTAACTTCAAATAAATCTTGAACCGCTTTCTGGATTGAAGGCGTAAGAATTTCGGATAATGTCATTTTGTTGCTTTTTTAATGGCTGCAAATATAGGAATTTCAGTCGAAATTTGCTTGTAGATATATTTGAAAAAACATCTAATATCGGATTAGAAAATTATTTTAAAAATAACATAAAATACCACACTTTTTACAACATAAAAAACATACAAAAAAGCAAAAAAAACACTTTTAATCGATAAAATAATACTTTTAGTCGATTTATTCTTATTTTAGCAAAGAACAAATCTATCTCCAATGAAAAAAGAACTAGTCTTAGTAATTTCGCTCATTTGGATAGGATGTTTTTCTCAAACAATTAAAGTAGATACCAATACTTATTCTGTCACAGAATTAGTTACTGACATATTGGTTAACAAAGCCTGCGTTCCAGTCACCAATATTACTTGGAGAACAGGAAATACAGATGGATATGGCTCGTCAAACGGAATTGGGTATTTTAAGAATACTAATCCCGATTTTCCTTTAGCAAATGGGGTTATTTTGAGTACCGGAAATGTAAAAAATGCTCCTGGACCAAATGCAAGCCAACTTAACGATGGTAATTCAGCATGGATAGGAGATGCTGATTTAGAGGCTACACTTTTAGCCGCTGGAATCGCTATGAAATCAACGAACGCAACGGTTTTAGAATTTGATTTTGTTCCTTTTTCTCCCAACTTCGATTTTCAATTTTTATTCGCTTCTGAAGAGTATGGTAACTTTCAATGCCAATTTTCAGATGCTTTTGCTTTCTTACTTACTAATAAATCAACAGGAATTACAACCAACCTAGCTGTTGTTCCTAATACAAATGATCCAATTTCAGTAGTTACCATTCGAAATTCTTTATATAATTCGTCTTGTTCTTCTGAAAACCCAACCTATTTTGGAACATTTAATGGAGGTACTAATGGAGCTAGTTCGGCAACAAATTTTAATGGACAAACTGTTGTAATGAATGCTTCGTCAACTACTTTAATTCCAAATACAACATATCACATTAAATTAGTTATTGCCGATAGAAAAGACAACCAAGCTGATTCTGCAATATTTTTGAGTGCCAATAGTTTCAATGTTGGTCAAGATGTTTTGGGACCTGACTTGACTGTAGCTAACAAGACAGCTATTTGTGATAAAGGTACTCACACTCTTATTTCAGGCTTAGATCCAGCTATTTATTCTTTTGCTTGGACATTCAATGGAAATCCTACTGGAGGAAATACCCCTGATTTAACAGTAAGTAAAGCTGGGGTTTATGGTCTAACCTATACAATTATTGAAAAAAACTGTCCCGTAACTACAGATTTCATTAAAGTTGAATATTATAATCCAATTATAACTCCTACACCAGTAGACTTATTTCATTGCAATTCAGGAGAAGCAAATACGAGTTTCGATTTGTCTTATAATACTAAAATTGTTGCTATTAATGGAATTCAAATTAGTTACCACACTTCTTTGTTAGACGCTACATTGAATAATAATCCTTTACCAGACAATTATACAATCTCTACTTCTAGTTTACCTGCCACCATTTGGATACGAATTTTAAATACTACAACAGGCTGTTTCACTACAAAAACATTTCAATTAAAAGTAACACCTCCACCAGTAGCAAACAAACCTAATAATTTAACTTTATGCGAAGCTACAGCAAAATCAAATAAAGCTAATTTTAATCTTGATTCACAAACAGCAACTATTTTAGGAGGACAATCGGCTGCAATATATGATGTTTCATACTATACAACTTTAGCCAATGCCAATGTAGGAATCAATCAAATAAATCCGTCTGCTTCCTTCACTTCTGGAAATACAACACTATTTGCAAGAATCCAAACTACAACCGACCCTTCCTGTTTCGAAATCGTAAGCTTTGATCTGATCGTTATACCTAGCCCCAATTTAGACCTCGTTTCTGACAAGTATGTTTGTAGTAGTTATACTTTACCTCCACTTATTAATTCAGGAAATTATTATTCAGCACCCAATCAAGGTTTGCCAATGCTACACGCTGGAGATGTAATTACAGTAAATAAAACCATCTATCTTTATAGCGCAACGACTGGAACACCTAGTTGTCCTTCTGAAAGTAATTTCAAAATAAAAATTGTTAAAATATCAGAACTAAATCCCGATGATGTTACTGCTTGTGATCAATATCGATTACTGGCTTCCTCGCTTAAAATTCGCTATTTTACATTAGCAGGCGGTCCGTCTGGTGGAGGAACAGAAATCTCAGGAGGAACAGTACTAAAAACACCCGGAACAATAACCGTTTACACCTATTTTTCATCAACGGACACTAGCAACCCTTGTATTCTTGAAGGAAAATTCAATATTACCATAAATAGCACTCCAAAAATTGCCGCAATAGCCAATGTTTTTGAATGTACATCCTACGATTTACCACCATTAGCCGTTGGAGATTATTATACTTATAATTCCATTTCAAAAACATATACTCCAGCTATTTCTCCTATAACTAGTACAACAAAACTCTATGTTTTTGCAACAAGTCCTGCTGGATGTAGAAGTTCAGATAGGGTCTTTACAGTTTATATTAATTCCTTAGGTTTAAACAATATTAATACCTGCCTTCCTTATAATTTGCCTGCAGCACCCGTTGGAGAATACCGTGATGCTCCAAATGGCGAAGGAAACACAATCCATCCAGGTCTAATCTCGAAAACCATTACAGTTTATCCTTATGTCCCTGGAGCTGGAACACCTAATTGCACTGATGATGATTTTTTTACCATAACTATAAATGCTCCTTTCCTATCAACACCAGAAAATGTAGCAACTTGTGATAGTTTTACACTACCTGAGCAATTTGATGGTGGTGACTATTATACCTTATCAGGAGGCCCAACAACTCCCAAGAATAAAAAATTGATTCCAAATATTGATAAAATTACAACTACCTCAACGGTCTATATCTTCAAACCGTCAACAATTGTAGGTTGTTATAACGAAAAACCTTGGTTAATTACTATTTATCAAAAACCTAAACTAGATTCCAGAGCAAGTATTGAACAATGTAATTCCTATATTTTAACACCTATCTCTAAAGGAAAATATTACAGTAATCCAAACGGTGTAAATCCTTTGGTAGCTGGAACAATTATTAAAACTAGCCAAAGAATTTATATTTATGCTACAAATGAAAATGATCCAAGTTGTTTTAGTGAAAGTTTTTTTGATATTACCATAAATGGAGTTGAAACAGATCCAGTTCCCTCTCAATTAACGTATTGCGAAAGCTTTACTTTCCCTCCATTGCCAACACCAAATAATTTTTATTACGATACTCCTGGAGGCCCTTTGGGAGGAGGAAATAAAATACCCGCAGGGACAACAATAACTGCTGCAACAGCATTACCAACCTACTACATTTACTATGAAACCGGAAACCGACTAAATTGTAGTGACGAAAAACCATTTAATTTAAAAATCGCCCCCTTACCCGTTGCTAATTCTGTAAATCCTATAGAAACCTGTGATACATTTGGTGCAAACGATGGTATTTTTGAATTTGATTTAACAACATCTACTATTCGAAATCAAGTACTGGGAAGTCAAATTCCTGATGCTGATTTTACGCTAAGTTTTCATACTTCTTTGGCTGATGCCAATGATATAAATGCTAGTCCAATTGCAAATCCATCAATTTATAAAAATGATACTCCATTTACCAATAGTGTTTGGATTAGAGTGCAAAACAATAGTATTCCCAATCCATGTTTTGATGTAGTTGAATTAAAATTGATTGTTAATCCATTACCCAATCCAAAACTAGACTCCGAATATTTTATTTGTGAAGACTATGAAACAGGGACTTTGTTAAACTCCGCAACTTTAGATACTGGAATTTCAGGAGCCAATTATTTATTTGAATGGACTCTTGATGGGAATCCATATGGAGGAAATACAGGATCTATTACAACGAGTCAAGCGGGCGATTATTTAGTAAAAGTTACAAACACAACAACGGCTTGTGATAAAACACTAAACACTAAAGTCAATAAATATGCACCTCATCTTGAAATTACTTATAGTGACACCTTTGAAAGCCCAACTTTTATTACAGTAAATGTTTTAGGTGCGGGTTCAGAAAATTACGAATATAAACTGGATGATTCTCTATATCAAGATAGCAATCAGTTTACTAATGTAACTGCCGGAGAGCATTATGTTTCAGTAAAAGATAAAAACGGTCATTGCAATCCCCCTTCTCTACAAGTCACAATTATCAATTATCCTAAATTTTTCTCACCAAACGGTGATGGCTACAATGATACTTGGAATATTCCACATTTATTAACAACAAATCCAAATGCATCAATAGCAATATTTGATAGGTATGGAAAACTAATTAAAGAAATTACTCCTTCATCTGAAGGTTGGAATGGGTTATTAAACGGACATCAATTACCCGCCACTGATTATTGGTTCACAGTAGAATATAATGAAAAAGGTAATTCTAAAATTTTCAAATCGCATTTTAGTTTAAAGAGGTAATTGAATAAAAAGACTTTGACCTATTAAAAAAATCAAACCGGATATTCGCAAATTAATATGGATTCAATCTTTTTAATTTGCGAATATCCGGTAAATAATAAAAACTACCACTTAATAATAGCACTTGCCCAAGTAAATCCACTTCCAAAAGCAGCTAGAACCACAGTATCTCCTGATTTTATTTTGCCTTTTTCCCAAGCTTCAGTTAATGCAATAGGAATAGAAGCCGCAGTAGTATTGCCATATTTTTGAACATTATTATAAACTTGATCGTCATTCAAGCCAAATTTCTTCTGAATGAATTGTGAAATCCTCAAATTAGCCTGATGCGGAATCAACATATCAATATCGGAAACATTTAAATTATTCGCTTCTAAACCTTCGTTAATGACTTCGGCAAAACGAACTACAGCATTTTTAAACACAAATTGTCCATTCATGTGTGGAAAATAACTTTCGTCATTAGGATCATTATCGGCAATAATATCATTTACCCAACGTCCGCCCATTCCTGGAGCCGTTAGCACTAATTCTTCGGCATGAATTCCTTCTGAATGCAAATGAGTCGAAAGAATTCCTTTAGTCAAATCTTCTTCTCTACTCAACACAGCTGCTCCTGCTCCATCCCCAAAAATCACCGAAACATTCCGCCCACGAGTAGTCATATCCAATCCTGAAGATTGCACTTCCGAACCAATCACTAGAATATTTTTGTACATTCCCGTTTTGATGTATTGGTCTGCAACGGACAAAGCATACACAAAACCCGAACATTGATTGCGTACATCCAAAGCACCAACAGTCCTCAATCCCAAATCCCTTTGTACTAAAACACCTGGTCCTGGAAAATAATAATCGGGACTTAGCGTAGCAAAAACAATAAAATCGATTTCATCTTTAGCAATTCCAGAGCGTTCAATAGCAATTTTAGCTGCTTTCACACCCATGGTTGTGGTTGTATCTTCGCCTGAAATTATATGTCTGCGTTCCTGAATTCCAGTTCTCTCCTGAATCCATTCGTCATTAGTATCTATGATTTTTGACAAATCGTCATTCGTTACCACATTAGAAGGAACATAAAATCCTAAACCTGAAATTTTTGAATGATACATAGCGCAGTTATTTGATTAGTAAAAATAGTAATCACAAATTACTACTTTTTAAACAAACAAAAACAATTTTAATAGATTATGAAGAAATACTTAGCTAAAATTTAAAAGATTGGAACCAATTAATCTTTTAAATTCTGTAGTTGCTATTATTTTTTGAGGAAAGCTTTTAACTTTTCGACTTACTTAACAAATCTTCAAATTGACTTCTTGATTGAAATCTAAAGAAGATTCATGTTCGAAGAAAATTACTTTTCTATCAAAAACAGCTTTAATAAGATAATAACCGCCTTTAAAATAAGATTGTTTTACCAATACATTCATGATTCCATTTTCATCCACTTTTAATTGATGCGGATACAGCAAGACCAATTCATCCAAATCTTCATCAACAGTAATGAGTTGGGATAATTTCAATTCGTTTACTTCTCCAAAAAGAGAGGCTACGTATTTATTAATGGGATTGTTGTATAAATTATACGAATCGGCTTTATCAACCATTTTTCCGTGTTGCAAAACGATGGTTTCGTCAGCAAAAGAAAGTGCGTCGGTACTATCATGCGTGGCAACAATAACGGTAATTCCTTGTGCTTTTAAGTAAGCAAATAAGTTGCGTCGAAGGGCATTTTTTCTAAAATTATCAATATGGCTAAAGGGTTCGTCTAGCAATAAAACTTCAGGTTCTAAAGCCAAAACTCGAGCCAAAGCCACGCGTTGCTGCTGTCCGCCACTGAGGTATTTGGCTTTCACATCGGCAAATTCAGTCATCTCAACAATTTCCAATAATTCTTGGATGCGGGCTTTTTTTTGATCCAGAAAAACATTCGACAAATATTTACCAACATTTTCAGCAACCGTAATATAAGGCATCAAGTCAAAATCCTGCGACAAATATTTCATATAAGGCATTCCGGGAACCAAATTAAAACTAGTTCCTAAAACTTGCTGATTGTTCCAATAGATTTGTCCTCCGTCTAAATCATACAAGCCATAAATCAGTTTTAACAGTGTGCTTTTACCACAACCACTTTCGCCAATTACAGCAATATTTTGTCCTTTTTCTACTGAGAAATGAATGTTTTGAACTACTGGTTTTTCGGTATAACCAAAGGAGATATTTTGAACTTGAAGCATTAGTAAGAATCGTTTTTTTTGGAAACGCAAAGATAGATTCTTTGGTATAAAAAAACAGAAGAACTTATAAACATCTTTAAAAAAAAAGGCCGTTTTTGTTACACAAACAAAACGACCTTAATATATTTTAAAAAATTGCTTTATTATTTAGCCGCTTCTTTTTCAGCGTCAGCTTTCATTTTTTCATTAGCCACAATTGCAAATTCTACTCGACGGTTTTGACTTCTTCCTTCAATAGTACCATTATCTGCAATTGGATCAGCAATTCCCATTCCTTTAATAGTAAATCTACTAGAAGAAATTCCTTTGCTTACCAAGTAATTTTTAACTGATGTAGCACGCTCACCAGAAAGTTTCAAGTTATAATCAGCTGAACCAGTACTATCTGTGTACCCAAAAATAGTAATATCAGTATCAGGATATTCATTAAAAACAGCAACTAATTTATCTAAATTTGTTTTTGCTGTAGCAGTCAAACTCGATTTGTTTGTATCAAAACGAACCGCATTTTCATTTAAAACCAATTGGATACCTTCACCAACTCTTTTTACTTCTGCACCTGGAATAGCTTGGTCAATTTGTCTGGCTTGTTTGTCCATTTTGTTACCAATAACTCCACCAGCAACTCCACCAACAACTCCACCTATAACAGCTCCCATTGCACCATTTCCACCTTTTCCAAGGTTGTTTCCTAGAATACCACCAAGAACTGCACCAGCAGCTACTCCAATTCCTGCACCTCTTTGTGTTTTATTGGTATTTTTTACTGCTTCACAACTTGTAAACATTGAACCTACAGTCATTATTACAGCTAATGCTAATACGGATATATTTTTCATATCTTTTTCTTTTATTTTTTTACTTTACTAATCTTAGTTTACTCGTTGAAATTGGTAAACTACATTGGTTAATTTTCCACCTACATCAATTCTGTCAATCAATTGAAAAGAACTGTCTGTTAAATTAGCTACGCTTAAAACATAACCATCTCTTACTTTTTTAGCTTTTTCTCCAGCATCTAAAATTTTCAAAACAAACTCACCGTTAGAGTTCACAAACCATGTAATTGGTGAACTAAAAACAGGACAATCGTACTTAGTTAAAGCCATATTTCCTTTGTTGTTATTGGAAATAAATTTCCAAGTACTTCCTTCAAAACATTTTGAATCAGCTAATTGAAATGAATTCACTTTAATGTACTCTGATCCCGGATAAGAAACAGAACTGATTACCCAATTTCCTTTTACTCCTACCTGAGTACTTCTGTCTAATTTTGTAGCAGTAACTGAAGACGTTTTGCACGAAAATAATGCTAACGCAATTGCTGTAAGAAAAAATATTTTTTTCATCGTTAATAGTTTTAATGTTAAACTAAGGCAAAGATACAATCTAAACTTAAAAATTTTGTTTCACAATACCATTATTTTATTACAAAATTTAGGGTTAAGACAATTTGTCACCTCTGTTCGAATTGGTACTTTATTTGAAGAATCTGTAACAGATTGTAAAACACTATAAAAATTTTAAATATGACAACTGGAAAAATTAACGTTTCGGTGGAAAATATCTTTCCGCTAATCAAAAAGTTCTTATACAACGATCACGAGATCTTTTTACGTGAATTAATTTCGAATGGAACAGATGCAACATTAAAATTAAAACACCTGACCAATATTGGCGAAGCCAAAGTAGAATATGGCAACCCAATACTTGAGGTAAAAATTGACAAAGAAGGCAAGAAAATCCACATCATTGACCAAGGTATTGGTATGACTTCGGAAGAAGTGGAGAAATACATCAACCAATTGGCTTTTTCTGGTGCCGAAGAGTTCTTAGAAAAATACAAAGACACGGCTAAAGATTCAGGAATTATTGGTCATTTTGGTCTTGGTTTCTACTCTGCTTTTATGGTTGCTTCTAAAGTAGAGATTATCACAAAATCATACAAAGACGAACCAGCTGCACACTGGACTTGTGATGGAAGCCCAGAGTTCACCTTAGAACCAGCTGACAAAACGACTCGTGGAACTGAAATTATTCTGCACATTGCCGAAGATTCTTTAGATTTCTTAGAAGACCACAAAATCAAAGAATTGCTGAACAAATACAACAAGTTCATGCCAATTCCGATTAAATTTGGAACCAAAACAGAAACACTTCCTAAACCGGAAGATGCTCCTGAAGATTATGTAAACGAAACGGTTGAAGTTGACAACATCATCAACAATCCTAATCCAGCATGGACGAAACAACCAGCTGATTTAAACGAAGAAGATTACAAAAGCTTCTACCACGAATTGTATCCAATGCAATTTGAAGAACCATTATTCAACATCCACTTAAATGTAGATTATCCGTTCAACCTGACTGGAATTTTGTATTTCCCAAAATTAGGTACGGACATGCAAATCCAAAAAGACAAAATCCAATTATACCAAAACCAAGTTTTTGTTACCGATAATGTAGAAGGAATTGTACCTGAATTCTTGATGATGCTTCGCGGAGTAGTAGATTCTCCAGATATTCCTTTGAATGTTTCTCGTTCAGGATTACAGGCAGATGGCGCAGTGAAGAAAATTTCGAACTACATCACTCGTAAAGTAGCCGATAAATTGAAATCATTGTTCAACGAAAACAGAGCCGATTTCGAAGCCAAATGGAACGACATCAAAATCGTTCTGGAATACGGAATGCTATCTGAAGATAAATTCTATGAAAAAGCAGGTGCTTTTGTATTGTACCCAACAGTGGACGGCAAATACTTTACGCTTGACGAATTAAAAGAAAACCTAAAAGACACTCAAACCGACAAAGACGGAAAACTGGTTATTCTATACGCTGGAAACAAAGAAGCACAACACGGGTACATTGAAACAGCTAAAGAAAAAGGATACGAAGTATTGCTTTTAGACTCGCCAATTATCTCGCATTTAATGCAAAAATTAGAATCGGATAATAAAGATTTGACTTTCGTTCGTGTCGATTCAGACCATATTGACAACCTAATCAAGAAAGACGAAACTACTATTTCTAAATTGTCTGAAGAAGAGCAAACAAGTTTAAAAACCGTTCTAGAAACTATTGTACCTAAACAAAATTATACCGTACAATTAGAATCTCTTGATAGCCAAGCAGCACCATTTATCATCACGCAACCAGAATTCATGCGTCGAATGAAAGAAATGAGCCAAACTGGCGGTGGCGGAATGTTCGGAATGGGCAACATGCCCGAAATGTACAATTTGGTCGTGAATACAAATTCGCCTTTGGCAACAACCATTTTAAGCACCGAAGACAAAACAGCACAAGAAAGCTTAGTAAAACAAGCCTTAGACTTGGCTAAATTATCGCAAAACTTACTAAAAGGAGAAGCTTTAACCGCTTTTGTAAAACGTAGTTTTGAGTTGATAAAGTAGTATCAAGCAAATAGAATTAAGTATTAAGACCTGCAAGTGAAAACTTGCGGGTCTTTTTTGTTTAGGAGCAGAAGGTTTGGTATTCCAGAAGCACTTCCCTCCCGCTATTCGTTACAATCTTTATTATTGTCTCGTTTTTAGAACGAGACAATAATAAAGGATTTTCACTGCTATCGGGGCTAATAATAATTCTTCTTTTCCAAAATACATTTTGTAAGAATATTTTAATATATTTGAGAAACAAAAAACACTAATCATTTGAGCCAATCTAGAAATATTTGGATAGATAAAATCAATAAATGTGTAAAAAACGGAGTATGTAAATAAATTGTGCGTCATTAGAACAACACATTGCTGAAAAAATATTATTATGGCTATAGTTAACACTTATTTATATTTTAATGGAGATTGTGAAAAAGCATTTGAATTATATAAATCTGTTTTTAAAAAAGAATTCAAATATATTGGACGTTATAAAGATGTTCCCGAGGTTGCAAGACATAATTTTCCAAATTGTGAAGATGAACATATTATGCACATTGGATTACCAATTAGTGATGAAACAATTTTAATGGGGGCTGACATTATTGATGTTAGCAGAAAAGAAAAAAATACTTCTAAATTTTTCTCTCTCTATGTCAATACTCAAAGTAAGGAAGAAGCCGATAGATTATTTAATTCACTTTCAAAAGAAGGGGAAATAAAGCTTCCTATTTCTGATCAATTTTGGGGTTCTTATTATGGAATCTGTAGGGATAAATTTGGTATCAATTGGAAAATCAGTTTTACGCTAGATAACAATTGAATTTAAATAATGAACATACAACAGCTATAAGTAATTGCTTGTTCTCGCTTCCAATTTTAAAAAAACCGTTAGCGTAGATTTGTAATCATAAAAAGGAGCTACTTTGTAGAGTTACTAAATGAGATTCCAACAGAATGACAAGATTGCGAAATATTGAATTGGAATGGGCTTTAGCCAAAACAGAAATTATTTTTTGGCTAAAGCCATTTTTTATAAACTTTGAATCATCTAGCTAAAGCCAGATGCTATTCAAATGACAAGATTGCGAGTAAAAATTATTTAAAAACGTTCTTTTACACAAACCAAAACCGCCCTGTTTGTCATTCCGTAGGAATCCAAACAAAGCTATTTTAGAAACTCAGTCAGCGCGGATTTACAATCCCACAAAGAGGAGCAAAACTTTGTAGAGTTCCTAAGTGAGATTCCTCATTCTTCGGAATGACAAGGTTGCGGATAAAGCTGCTTAAAAAACGTTCTTTTATACAAACTAAAATCCCAATAACGCGAATTTGTAATCCTTGCCCGCAACAATAAGCAACTTTTTAGAATTACTAAATAAGATACCTAGTGAAACATATTTTTTAATTACCGTAAAATAGAAAAAATGGTTGAGCAACTTGACAATTACTATTTAAATAAAGAAGAACCAAACAAAAGTTGTTTGCTTGCACTACGCAGTATTATCCTTAAACAAGACACCAATATAACTGAAACGCAAAAGTATGGAATGCCCTGCTTCTGCTACAAGAAAAAAATGTTTTGCTACTTGTGGACAGATAAAAAAACAAACGAACCTTACATTCTTATGGTGGAAGGAAAATACCTTGATCATCCAAAACTTGAAGAAGGCGACCGTACTCGAATGAAGATTTTCAGAATTAATCCAAACAAAGATTTGCCCATAAAGACCATTGAAACTATTTTACAAAAAGCATTAAACTTATACAGGACAGGTATAATAAAAATTAAAGAATGACAAATAGAAAAGCACAAACGCCTAAGAGCAACTAGTGCCTTTTTACAACCCGATAGCCTGAATTTGCAATACCGTTTCCAAGGAGAAACTTTGTAAAATTACTGGATGAGATTTCTCCTTCGTCGAAATGACACAAAATATGCTTAACTTAATGACATTACACCAGCGATAGTGAACTGGCGAAGCAATCTCAACAATACTTTTCCGTCTAGTTCCCTAAAAAGTAAAAATACCATCACAAAAGTTGCAGATGACAACTTAGTTCTTGCAAATGATAACTAAAATGTTGCAGAGAACAACTGCGAAGTTCCAGAAGATATATAGAATTATACAAACCACTAGTGATAAAGCTAAACTTAGTCTTTTTTTGTAGATTTGGGTTTCAACTTAAAAACCTTTAGGTTAAAAGCTTTAAAAAATGGATAAATGAAAAAAGTAACCTTATTATTAATTAGTTCTATAATGCTATTAACCAGTTGTGCCTCTAAAAAATATAAAAATGTTGCTTATCTAAAAGACACAAGCAACAAAGAAGAAGAGCCTACTTTAAACATATTTGTACCAAGAGATTCAAAATTCACGAACAACCAAGTCATCATATTTGTACATGGTGGCAATTGGAATTCGGGAGATAAAAAACTGTATGGTTTCATTGGGAGAACCTTTGCTAAAAAAGGAATTACCACCGTTATTGCTGGATATACTTTAAGTCCAAAAGCAAATTATGATACTATGGCAAAAGAAATTGCTGCAGCAGTAAACTGGACTAAAAACAACATTAGCAACTATAACGGAAATCCTGATGAAATCTTCTTAACGGGACATTCTGCTGGTGGGCATTTGATTGCGTTAATTGCTACAAATCCAAAATATTTAGAGAATAAAAACAGCATAAAAGGAATCATTCTAAACGATGCTGCTGGATTAGACATGAAGCATTATTTAGAAGAAAATCCGCCAACAAACGAAGATGATTATTTAGCAACTTGGAGCAATACCCCAAAAGAATGGGAAGCAGCTTCGCCCATCTATTTTTTAGATAAAGAAACTCCAAAAATGATGATTTATCTAGGAAGTAAAACCTATGAATCTATAAAAGTGGGAAATGAAAGATTCTTAAAAAAATTACATCAATACCAACCCAATGTGGAACCTATAATCTTGAATAAAAAACACATTCCAATGGTTTTACAATATATCTTTCCGTGGAGCAAGCGCTATAAAGAAATAACAGCGTTTATGAAAAACAAATCTTAAAACAACAAATCCATAATTTTAAACTCATGCATGAAAAACCAACATTGTATTTTAAAAATGCTTCCGAATGGAGGGTTTGGTTGCATGAAAACCATAGCACGCACAAAGCAGTGTATTTGATTTTTTACAAAGTAGCACATGAAACCGAAAGTATGCGTTGGGAAGAAGCGGTTAAAGTTGCCATTTGTTACGGTTGGATAGATTCTACCGTTAAAAAACTGGACGAAGACCGAAGATAACAACTGTTTACACCCAGAAAAGACAAAAGCGTTTGGAGCAAACTCAACAAAACCTATATCGAAGATTTAATTGCTACCAACTTAATGCATGAAAGTGGCTTTAAAAAAATTGAAACTGCTAGAAAAAATGGTTCTTGGGAAAGTTTAGATGCCGTTGAAAATTTAGAAATTCCAGAAGATTTACAAATTGCGTTTAACAACAACTCAATTGCTTTTTCTAATTATGAGAACTTCAGTAAATCGTATCGAAAAAGTTATTTGTATTGGCTAAACCAAGCAAAACGAGAAGAAACAAGACAAAACAGAATTGCTCAAATCATTGATTTGTGTGAACAAAATTGTAAAATGAGAGGATAAATAAACCGTCAGTCTGAGCCTGTCGAAGACCTTATAAAAACAATATGACTATGAGCAAGAAATTATCATCATCAGAATCCGAAGACCTTTTAAAAATACTAAAAGAGCGTTTTGAAAAAAACAGGAACCGCCATGAAGGAATTGAATGGGATAAAGTTTTAGCTAAATTGGAAGCCAATCCAGAGAAACTCTGGTCGCTAAATGAAATGGAACAAACGGGCGGTGAACCAGATGTTGTCCATTATGATAAAAATACAGGCGAATATACTTTTTATGATTGTTCATCTGAAAGTCCGAAAGAACGCAGAAGTTTTTGTTACGACCGTCAGGCATTAGATGCAAGAAAAGAAAACAAACCCAAAAACAGCGTTATGGATTTGGCTAACGCCATGGAAATTACACTTTTATCAGAAGAACAATATCGGGAGTTGCAAGAATTAGGAAAATTCGATACCAAAACATCAAGTTGGATTGCAACTCCTGCCGAAATCAGGAAATTAGGTGGAGCCATGTTTGGTGATTTCCGTTACGGGAATGTATTTATCTACCATAACGGTGCCGAATCTTATTATGCCGCCAGAGGATTTCGTGGAGCTTTAAAAATTTAAATTATTATAATATGTTGTACACTTTAATTGGAATGAGCTTACTTTTTATTGCCATCGGATTTATTGTAACCGAGAACAATGCCAAATATTTGCTTGCGGGATATAACACCATGAGTAAAGAAGAGCAAAAAAAAGTTGATATAAAAACCTACATTACTTATCTACGAAAGTTTCATGTTTTTCTAGGTATTTCTTTTTTTGTTATTGGAATGCTCGTGACTTATTTTATTGATGAAAACGTTACAAGTATTTTCATTGTAGCTTATCCTATCGTAGCCTACATCTATTTTATTGCTACAACTGCTAAATATTTCAGCGCAACAAAAAATAAAATTGGAGCTTTCATTCTAGCTGTAGTTTTAATCTTTATCGTTGTGATGTTTGTTCGTGATTTTAAAGAGACTAAACTCATTTTAAATGCCCATTCAATTGAATTTCAAGGAAATTATGGCGAAATTATACCTTTTGAAACAATTAAAAGCATCCAATTAGTCAATGAAAAACCAAAAATAATTAAAAGAACAAATGGATTTTCTGCAGGAACTATAAAAAAAGGGTATTACGAAACCGATAAAGGTGAAATCGTGAAACTTATTCTAAATGAAGAAAACAAGCCATATATCCTTATAACCAAATCGGATGGGAAGAAAATTTACTATTCTGCCAAAGAAGAATCAAATGAAAAATTATTTGATTCAATAAACAAAATCTTTCCAAATATTTGACACAAAAAATAATCATACATTAACAATCATTATTTAATAATAAAACTAAAAACTGCAGCTTCATTCCTGCAGTTTTTTTTATTTGAAATAAGATTTATAAATAATTTAATAAAACGCACATACCTTATTAAACCTTTTTCACGTTTTAATATCTTAATTAACAACAAACTAGAAAAAGCACATAAAATCCTAAATCCCGCAAACTATGAATCCTAATTCACTTTGGTCCCTCCGTTTAGGTTTTTCAAATAAGCAAGCTGAAGCAATTGAAAAATTAGGAATTTCAAAATTCTTAGCCGCTTCATTCAAAACTAATTTTGATGATAGCATTCCTGATTTTTTAAAAGACAGTCCCAAAACACAAGCTGAATTTCGCGAACTGAGAAGAAAAAATAAAGATTTAAATCCAGAACAAAAAAGAGAAATTCAAAAAGAACTGCAAAAGCAAGAAGGAAATACTTCTATAGAAATGAAATCCTGGTGGATTAATAAAATGATGACCGAAAGCTATCCGCTGCGAGAAAAAATGACGCTGTTATTACACAATCATTTTGTTTCCACTTTTCAAAAAGTTAAAATAAACTATTGGGTTTTTGAACACAACCAACTGCTTCGGGAACATGCTTTTGGCAATTTCAAAGAATTAACCAAGGCCATTGTAAAAAGCAATGCCATGTTGCGTTATTTAGACAATGTGGATAATCGAAAAGGAAAAATAAACGAAAATTTAAGCCGAGAACTACTGGAACTTTTTACGCTGGGAATTGGAAATTATACCGAAGAAGATGTTAAAAATGGCGCAAAAGCTTTAGCTGGATTAGGTTTAGGAGACAAAAGCGGAATTTACAGAGATAAACTCACTGACGATTCCGAAATAATATACTTAGGTAAAAAAGGCCATTTTAAAGCCGATGATATTGTTGAGATTATTTTCAAACAAAAAAACAGTCCGTATCTTTTTACTCGAAAAATACTGCAATGGTTTATTTATGACAATCCAAGTGAAAAATTAGTGACTTATTACGGTGATTATTTTAGAAAAGAAAACTTTGAAATAAAACCTTTATTAGAAAAAATTGTCACTGAAGAATTCGACAAAAAAACCGCAGGTTCTAAAATTAAAAATCCTTTAGAATACAGTTTACAACTCCTTTCTGAATTGCAAATAAACCCAAGAACAAGTAGACCAATAGTTGCTTTTCTAAAAAGCCAAGGCATGGATTTATTCAACCAGCCCAATGTAAAAGGTTGGGAAGGCGGTAAATCTTGGTTAACTTCTCAAGTGTATTTGCAACGCAACAACCTAGCTGATTTGTATTGTAGCGGAAGAGAAAATTTGAACCAAAAAGCAGCAGCCAGCATGATGTCTGAAAATAGCAATCGTCCTGCCGCTAGAAAAACAATTATTAATTTAGATTGGGACAAAGGAACCAACAAACAAATTATCAGTGAATTATCGGATAGATTATTATTTCAGGTGGATACTGATAGCCAAAAAGATTTTGAAACCATCCTAAAATACGATTTTGATCCACAAGCTCAAAATGCCAATCAAGCCGTGATAAGGCTTTTTAATGCCATGGTAAAAGAACCTGAATTTCAATTAATTTAAAAGAAAACTTCTAATAATACCGATTATGAACAGAAGAAATTTTTTATCGCTTACAGGAACATTGACAGGAGGATCCTTGTTGCTTCCTAATTTTTTATTTTCTTATGGTTTTCAAAAAAACTTAATTATTGGAGAACAATGCCTCGTTTTCGTCCAATTGAATGGTGGAAATGATGGATTGAACACTTTTGTCCCTTTTGAAGATCCATTGTATTATGACTTACGTCCAAAAATTGCTCTTTCTAAAGAGGAAGTTATTTCGGCAAGCAAAGGAATGGCATTCCATCCCGCTTTAAAAGGATTTGCTCAAATGCAACAAAACGGAGATTTATCGGTTATCCAAAATGTAGGTTATCCTGAACCCAATCGTTCGCATTTTAGAAGTCAGGAAATTTGGCAAACCGCTACCGATTCGAATAAATACATCAACGAAGGTTGGCTGGGTCGTTATCTGGATTTACAATGTGTAACGCACACGCCCACAGCAGGAATCAATATCGATTCAATAGATAATTTATCTTTAAAAGGAGACAGTCCCAATTCCATTACCGTAAAAGATCCTGACCAATTTAAGATTAAAAATGCAAAAGAAGAAACAGGCGTATTATCTGAGAATTCATCCTTAGATTTTGTTCGAAAAGTAGCAAATTCTGTTTTGGAAGGTTCTGAAGAGATACAAAAAGCCTTAACAAAATCAAGTACCGAAATTAGTTATCCTAAAAATGCTTTGGGCAAAAATCTGGAATGGATTGGACGATTAATAAAGGGAAATTTAAATTCGAAAGTCTATTATACCTCACAAGGAGGTTATGATACGCATGACAATCAATTGGTTATTCAAAACAATAAATTTAAAGAATTGGATAGCGCTTTATTTAGCTTTTATCAAGATTTGAAACAGGCCAATTTACTGCAGAATGTAACGATAGTTGTTTTTTCAGAATTTGGACGAAGAGTAAAAGACAATGGCAATGGCACCGACCACGGAACTGCTGCTCCAATGTTTGTTATTGGCGGACAAAACCAAGGAAGAATCATTGGCAACAATCCAGATCTTGCCGATTTATCGCAAGGTGATTTGAAATACCAAATCGATTTTAGATCCGTTTACGCCAGTTTATTAAAAGAAAAAATGCAGTTTGATTACACTAAAATTGGAATTAAAAATACTCCTCTACAAGGATTATTTTAATTATTACAAAATTAAATTCTAGAAATACTGATTGTAAACACATTACCTTTAAAAAAAAGACAAGCTATAATTATATAAGTTTTATCTATATCTATTTTTTAATCTAAGTCCTATTATAGCTTACTTTTGCAAGTTCAAAAAAATCAGTATGATTCAAAATAAAACTTTAAAAGGAGTTATTTTAGTAGCATTAGGAGCTAGTAGCTATGGTATGCTGGCTACATTTGTAAAAATGGCTTATCAAGAAGGTTATACTACTGCCGAAGTTAGTGGTTCTCAATTTACTTTAGGACTTTTAGGAGTACTACTTCTAAATATTTTTAGAAAAATAACAAAGAAAAACGATGATATAAAAATTTCAAAACTCCAGGTTCGTCAGCTTATTTTAGCAGGAACTTCAATGGGATTTACCAGTGTTTTTTATTATTTATCTGTAAAATATATTCCTGTTTCAATTGGTATTGTTTTGCTAATGCAAACAGTCTGGATGGGAGTTTTATTGGAAAAATTTTTAGACAAAAAAAATCCTTCTACACAAAAAATCATATCAGTTGTCCTTACTTTAATAGGAACTGTTTTAGCTACTAATCTATTACAAGATAATCTCGACTTAGACTGGCGTGGTTTTCTTTGGGGATTACTAGCCGCAGCTGCATTCACCGCTACTATGTTTAGTGCCAATAGAATTGCGGCAGAAATACATTCACTTCAACGCAGTTTATTTATGCTCATCGGTGGAACAATAATTGTAATTTTATTTGCACTTATCACTCAAAATACGCCATTCAATTTTTCAATATTTATTAAATGGGGATTAATATTATCTTTATTTGGTACCATAATCCCTCCTCTTCTACTTAACACTGGTTTTCCACTTACGGGAATTGGACTTGGAAGCATTGTTTCGGCATTAGAACTGCCCGTTTCGGTAACTATGGCTTATTTTATACTTTCAGAGCAAGTGAATTGGGTACAATGGTTTGGAATTCTTTTAATTATTGCAGCAATTGTTTTAATGAACATTCGTTTAAAAAAATAAACTAAACTGCTTACAAAGAATTAAAATAATCCTACAAACATTACACTTTATTTGTTTTTTTCTAATAAATTCGTATTAAACATTTTCAGATATGAGTTTATCTTGGCATCTCTATATCATGGCTTTACTGTATTTAATTGCAGGCATAAATCATTTTATAAATCCAAGAATATACCTCAAAATCATCCCTCCTTATTTACCGAATCCTAAATTACTCAATCAACTTAGTGGAGCTGCAGAAGTACTTTTGGGTCTCTTTTTAATTTTTCCAAATACCCAAAATTATGCTGCTTGGGGAATTATAGCACTATTAGTAGCTGTATTTCCTGCTAATTTATTTATGCTTCAAAACCGAAAAGCAAGCTTTGGTATGCCCAAATGGATTTTACTATTGCGCTTACCGTTACAAATAGTCCTTATTTGGTGGGCTTATCAATACACATTTAACTAGTAACCATTATAAATGCAGGAGCTTTTGGATCTAATGGATACTGTACTTTTTCACCTACTGGCTATTCTTTAAAAGCCTATTTCATTGCGGAATTTGTACTGACAATATTCTTCTTATTAATCATTTTGGGAGCTACAGACAAATTTGCCAACGAAAAATTTGCTGGAATTGCTATTGGTCTTAGCTTAACATTAATTCACTTAATCAGTATTCCTATTACCAATACTTCGGTAAATCCAGCTCGTTCTTTATCACAAGCTTTATTTGTAGGAGGTAAACCTTTAGGTCAAATTTGGCTATTTTGGCTCGCTCCAATTTTAGGAGCTATGGCTGCTGGTATCATTTATAAATTACTTTTACAAAATCACGATGAAAGATAACAGTAACTTTACCTTAATTTATTCAAAAAGAGTTTAATAATAGTTAAAATAAAAACGAATTATGCAAAAACAACCTTTTATTAAGCTCAAAAATTGACAGCCTAAAAAAAGCAATAAAAAAAGCTACGGAAGCTGTGAAGTGATTATTATTTTTATTAATATTGGTACCTATTAGAAGATCATTTTTTAATTTAAAAAAAACTATTTAGAATTAATTTTCACCTGATGAAAAAGAGTAACCGTAAAGAACTGAACTGGGAACAAACTGAAAAACTTGTTACACTTGCCTTAGAGGAAAAAAATCCTTTTGAAATTATTAAAAAAGAATTTGGATTGGCAGAAAAAGAAGTTCTGGAAATCATGAAAAAAAAGATGCCTCTAGAAAAATTTGAAATGTGGAAAAAGAAAGCTACAGCTACTAAACCCAAACCTAAACCTCTCAAAATTGATGATTTTGATGATGATTTAGATGGAAAGTATTATATCAAGAATAAATTAGATTAATTTTTAAAAGCACTCTTAATCACGAGTGTTTTTTTATTTCTTTTTGTATGCATTAATTGCAACAAAATGACAATTACACAAAAATCACAACAGATGAAAAAAATCCTCTACGCATTTGCCTTTACTTCTCTACTTTGGAGTTGTAAAACCATGAATACAACCGTTAAAGAGCAAGTTATTCAGGCTTCAATTAATTTAAATGAGGTTACAAATGACCAGGTTTTAGTTACTGTAAACGCTCCTAAAGTTAGCACTAACGAAATTACTTACCACATTCCTAAAACAGTACCAGGAACTTATTCTGAAGACAACTACGGAAGATACATTGAAGACTTAAAAGCGTATGATAAAAAAGGAAATGTCTTGACTGTAAAAAAAACAGACCAAAATTCGTGGACAATAAGCAACGCTAAATCTTTAAACAAAATCACTTACTTAGTCAATGATACCTTTGATAGCGAAAAAGGAACTGGTTTTGGACAAGACGATATTTTTTCTCCTGCTGGATCAAACATTAGTGCTGGCGAAAACTTCATGATCAACACGCATTGTTTTGTTGGTTATTTTGATAATTTCTTAGCTAATCCATACCAAGTTACTATAAGTCATCCCGCAAACTTATGGGGAAGCACTTCAATGACTGACAAAGATGACAGTACTACATCTGATCTTTTTGTTACTTCTCGTTACGCCGACTTAGTCGAAAATCCCATTATGTATTCCAAACCAGATTACACTACTTTTAATGTAAATGGAATGGATATCCAAATATGTGTTTATTCGCCTACTGGAAAATATACTGCCGAAAGTATTACTACTGAGATGAAAACGATGATGACCGCTCAGAAACACTTTTTAGGAAAAATCAATTCGACAAAGAAATATTCCGTCCTTTTATATTTATCAAGCGTAAAAGAAGATGACGCACATGGTTTTGGGGCGCTAGAACATCCTACTGCAACCACAGTAGTATTACCAGAAATGATGGAAAAAGACGAGTTAGTAAAATCCATGATGGATGTAGTTTCACATGAATTTTTCCATATTGTAACACCTTTGAGTATTCATTCAAAAGAAATTCAAGATTTTGATTATAACTACCCAAAAATGTCTGAACATTTATGGATGTATGAAGGTGTAACCGAATATTTTGCCAATCTTTTTCAAATTAACCAAGGTTTAATTGACGAGACAAATTTTTACAATCGAATTGCGGAGAAAATCGAAGAAGCAAAAAAGTTGAACGATACCATGTCGTTTACAAAAATGAGTGCTAATGTATTAAAAGAGCCTTACAAAAGCCAATACTTGAATGTATATCAAAAAGGTGCTTTGATAGGAATGTGTATCGATATTATTATTAGAGAAAAAAGCAATGGCCAAAGAGGAATTTTAGACTTAATGCAAAAATTATCTAATGAATATGGTGTTTCAAAACCATTTAATGACGACGAACTTTTTAATAAAATTACCGAATTGACTTACCCTGAAGTTGGCGATTTTCTAAAAACCTATGTAGCAGGAACCACTCCTATTCCTTATGATTTTTATTTAGCCAAAGTAGGCTTGACACAATCCAAAAAACAAGTAGCAGCAGCTGTTTTCTTAAAAGACCAAACACCTTATGTTACAGTAAACCCAAACAACAATGAAATTAGTGTGATTCCTAACATTGAACTGAATGAATTCTTTACTAGTTTAGGACTAAAAGGTGGAGATATTATTTTAGAAATCAACAACATTGCTTATTCTTATGAAAACATTTATGATATGATTAATGAAAGTAGCAAATGGAAAGAAAATGAAGCTATTAGTATTAAAATAAAACGCAACGGAAAAGAGGAATTACTAAAAGGAGCAGTAAAATTACCTTACGAAGAAAAGGATTCTATTGAAGCAACCGATAATTCTAAAAAACAATTAAAAGACGCTTGGCTAAAAGCATAATCAATACAATAGAAACTCTTTGGAAAAGAGTGTAAAGTTAACATTTCACTTTTTCAACTATTTTCTTTACTTTGCACAAAATAATACTAACTAATGAAAAAATCAATTCTTACATTCGTCGCCATATTACTTATTGCTTCATGCGACAAAAAAGAACCTAAAGGAAATTTACACATTACAGGAAATGTAAAAGGATTAAAAGAAGGTACATTGTACATTCAAAAAGTAGTTGATACTGCTTTAGTAGCTATTGACACCATTAAAATTGATGGAAATTCACATTTTGAAAGTGATATTGATTTGAAATCACCTGAAATGCTTTATTTATTTTTAGACCGAGGTGTTAGTAATTCATTAGACAATAATTTGATGTTTTTTGCTGAACCAGGAATTATTAACATCGAAACAAATTTAGATGGTTTTCTTTCGGGAGCAAAGATTACAGGTTCAAAAAATCAAGATTTGTATGAAGAATACAAAAAAACAACTTCAAGATATAAAGATGAAAATCTAAGCTTAATTGAAAAAAAATTCAAAGCAATTAAAAGCAAAAATTTAAGAGCTATAGACAGCATCAATCAATTGCAAGATTTAAATATGAAGCGTAAATATTTATTCGCAGTTAATTTTGCTATGAACAACAAAGACCACGAAATTGCACCATACATAGCCTTAGCTGAAGTTTATGATATCAACATTAAATATTTGGACACCATAAAAAATGCAATGACTCCAGAAGTAGCTGAATCCATGTATGGTAAAAAATTAATACAATACATTAATACCATAAAAAAAGCAAACTAAGTTTTACAAAAACAAAACAATAAAGAGCATTTCAGTTATTATTTGAAATGCTTTTTTGTTACTTACAAAAGAACAACTTTGTCTTCTTTTTTATATTTTTATTTATTAAAATAAAATCCCCCAATGTTTTTATTTTAAACTCAAATCATCGCAAAAAATAAATATATTAGCTATCTAACCTACAATTGCTATGTGGAAATCTTTATCCTTTAAAAAACAATTAGTTTTAATTCTTTTAATACCAATTGCAGGACTTATCTTTTTTACTATTACTAACATTAGTAATACTTATCAAAAATTTGCTAGAATACAAAACAGTACCGAAAGAATTGACAATATCGCCCATTTTTCGGAGGCGATAACCTTAATCAATGATGAAAGAACGCTAAGTGAATATTCAAAATTTGATGCTAGTAAAGAGGCCGAATTAAAACTTAAAATGACCGAAACGCTGGAATGGTTTTCAAAACAAAATCCAACGGATAGTGTTGTACAAAAAAATATTAATGAGGCCCAAAAAATAGTCAACACAATTCATTACGAAACCGAAAACAAAACGAGTTCTACATTAAAACTATTCAATGATTACATAGCATTAAACAACCTGTTTAACAATTTAATTGAGAGAGAAATCACTAATTGTGACAATGTTACTATTGCAAAACTCGCTAATAATATCAAATCGTACATTGATACTAAATCGGCAGCCAACTTAATCAGGGGGATTATATTCGACAAATTAACGGATGACACGATTCATAGCGATTTGTTTGGCTACTATAATAGTGTGAAAAACATTAATAAAAATGCCGATTTTAAATTAGAAAATTATAACTTTTTAAAAGTCAATGACGAAATAATTCAATTTAAAAAATCAGCAGAGTTTCAATCATTTTTAACAACTTCAGAATCTATTCTGAATAACACTTCTAAAATAACACCAAAAGAATGGTGGAATCAATCAACTCAAATCAACAACGAGCTTAAAGTTTTAAAAAATGAAAAGCTAAAATACATTATAGAATTAGCCAAACAGGAAAAGAACAAAACTATTAACGATACCATCATTGCTATTTTATTACTTTCCCTTTTATTAATTAGTACAGGAATTGCTGTGTATAAATTAATCACTAATACCTCTAATTCTTTAATCTTAATTGCCTCTAAAATTCAAAAAATTGCTTTAGGCTATACTGATTTCAAGCATCAGTTGAATGGTAATATCGAATTAGATTCCATTCGAGAATCTTTAAAAAAACTGACCGATTCTATGAAGGAACAAATTAATTTAGCTACAAAAATTAGCTCGGGAGATTTTGGGAATACAATCGAACTAAGAAGTGAATCAGACACTTTAAATGAGTCCTTAAACAAAATGTCTTTAGATTTAAAACGTTTTAATGATGAAGCAGCAGAAAATAGTTTATTAGAAAAACACATCATTGAAGTAAATAAAACGATAATAAATTCTAAAGATATTAAAGATTTTGGTGCTAATCTTAGTAAAATTCTAAGCAATCAAACCGATGGTTGTCAAGCAACTTTCTACATCACCGATTATATTGATAATAAAAATAATCTGATAAAAATTGGCAGTTATGCTGATGAAAACAACAGTCCAAAAACAATAGCTTTTGGAGAAGGATTAATGGGTGAAGTGGCCAAATACAACGAACAAAAATGCTTTAATAATTTAACTGCAGCATACTCTTTCCTTGCCTCTACCCTAGGAAAATCGCCTATTTACAATATTTTAATCACTCCTATTTCTTATAAAAATAAAGTTATTGGTGTTGTCGAAATAGGCTCTTTGAAAAACTTTACTGATAGTGATCAAAAATTATTAAATACGTTAAAAGATTCTCTAGGAAGTGCCATCGAAGTTTTCATTAGAAATGAAGAATTAAAAATCTCTATGGAAGAGATTAATCATAAAAATAACATCTTACAGGTTCAAGAAGAAGAGTTGCGTCAAAACAATGAAGAACTTAACAAACACACTTTATTGCTTCAACAATCGGAAGAAGAACTAAAAAATCAAGCTGCCGAATTAGAACAAACCAATGCTTATTTAGAAGAAAAAAGTCGAGAACTTGAGACTAAAAACTATGAAATTGAGAAAAAAAATGATGATCTCGTTATAGCTCAAGAAGAATTAAATGTAAAATCAGAAGAAATTGCTCAGGCAAGCAAATACAAATCGGAATTTCTGGCAAACATGTCGCATGAATTGAGAACTCCATTAAACAGTATTTTAATTCTTTCGGATATCTTAAAAGACAATACTACTGGCAATTTAACCAATCCACAAATAGAAAACCTATCGGTAATTAATACTTCTGGAAAAGACTTATTAAACTTAATTACAGATATTTTAGACATCTCAAAAATTGAAGCTGGAAAGATCGAAATCTATCCTGAAAACACCGTTTCTGAACGAATATTTTCAGATATGGATGGGCTTTTTAAAGCTCAAATGAATAAAAAGAACATCAATTTTGAAACAAAAATTACTGATAATTGTCCGAGAGAAATTTATTCTGATGTAGGTAAAATTGAACAAATTCTTAAAAATTTCCTTTCAAATGCTTTAAAGTTTACTCCCAATGGAGGAACTGTTGCTATGACTTTTGATGCTCCAAAAGAAAATTGGGAATTTACTAATCCTAAACTGGCTTCATTAGCGAATACCGAAATTTTAGCTATTGAAATAAAAGATAGCGGGATAGGAATTTCTGAAGAAAACAAAAAAAAATTATTCCAAAGTTTCCAACAAGCAGACAGTTCAACCA
>WSSedL1CaDRAFT_10000032_pt1 | contig 77591 bp, 74 predicted proteins | sample WetSurSL1Cattail_FD_9464 | JGI IMG/M metagenome (IMG submission 9464)
TATTNCTTTACCTTAACTTCTTATTTTATATGTTCTTATGCAACTGTTTTTCTAATGCTACGCATTAGAACTTTTTCCTATTGCGCAATTTGGGATAAATCTGATTATCCAGATTTATGACAAATATTACACTGAAGATGACATTGACCAATTAATTAAGTTCTATGATACGCCGATTGGTAAAAAAATGATTGAGACAAATCCTAAGATATCACAAGAAATGCTTTCTATAGCGATGGATTTTGGCAAAAAGCGAAACAATAAAGTTGGCGACAAACTGAAGACTAACGGTCAATAAGACGCGCCTTCAAAACCGGGCGGCAAAGCTTAATATTTGACGCCCTACAAAACAGAAGTTTTAACATTTGATTATTGACAAATAAGTCGCTACAATTTAGCAGCCAGCCAATTTTTACTTTCTTCCAAAGTTAAGATACTCGTTCCATATTTCATACAATTGATATGTGGCGCGGATGTCTCTGCCGCAATAAATGGCAATATCTTTTATTCTGCCTGCGTCATAAAGATTTTTTACTTCGTTGCCGGACACTTCTTTCGACTTTGGCGTCTTAATGCCAAAACCATGACAGTAAAAATCGAGATTAAATTTTCTTGTAACGCCGTAATAAGTAAACTGTTCCAGCAGATCAATGTGAGACGAGGCGTCAAACCGGTTGCCCATAAAATTCTTTGAAGGCTTTACCTGAAGCTTTGCAGAGCGCATCATCATAAACGGAATATCAAAATTACGGCCGTTAAAAGTTATCACCTGGTCGGTAACTTTCATAATATCCCAGAATCCGGCAAGCATATTTTTTTCGCTCAGCCCTTTATACTGCGCTCCGGTTTCTTCGTCCGTCCACTCTTCGTTTACTTCGGATTCGTAATAGATGTAAGCTTTCTCTTTCGTTACGTCGTACATCCCGATTGCTACTACTTTTGCAGTTAAGGGGTACAGACTTAGGAATCTTTCCGCGTCTTCTAATTTTTTATTTCTAATTCCCTCGTCAGTTTCTTTCATAGCTTCGCGCTGGAGATACTCCTGCTGACTATCGGAAAGTTCGGCCATATTGCAGCCGTAAGTTTCTATGTCAAAAACTATTTTTCTCATTCCTTACCTTTAATAATTTTGGCGGATGGGTCGTATTTTTTTATTTTTTCATAAGCGCTTTTACCAAGCGGTTTCGATTTCTTTGTCGCAGCGTCTACATGCACCAAAACTCCGGAGCCTTCCACAATCAGCTTACCCGTATTGGAATTAACTATTATGTGTTCATAACCGAAACTCGAATTTTTCACGTAGGATATCCTCGTGTAGATTGTCAGCTCGTCTCCATATTTCGAAAAGTCAAAATATGAAATTTCGTTATGGACGACAAAATATAGCGTTCCGTCAGTGAATAAACCGTTAGGCGGAACCAATCCGGCTTCTTTAATATACTCAAGCCGGGCATGTTCAAAATAACTAAGATAGACGACATTATTTACAACGCCAAGCATATCTACTTCTGTAAATCTAACTTTTAAATTTATTTTATGCACAAAATCTTTTTTATCCATATGCTATCCAAAAATCTCCTCAAGAATGTTAACCGCTTTTTTAGCTTCTTCAAATGATACGTCTAAATGAGTAACAGCTCTAAGGAAACCGACGTTCCCCATAGATATCAGCAATCCTTTTTCTTTACATTTTTGAAGGGCTGTTTCAACCGGCGTATTAAGCGGTTTAAATATTATAATGTTTGTTTGAACTCTTTCTAAATCAATTTCAAGCCCTGGTATGCGGTCAATCGCCTCCGCCAGCATTTTTGCTTTTTCGTGATCTTCGGCTAAACGGGCGATATTATTTTTTAAGGCGTAAAGACCAGCCGCGGCTAAAAGACCAACCTGCCTCATGCCTCCGCCCCAGGCTTTCCTGACTTTAAAAGCTTCGTCAATAAAATGTTTGTCTCCCGCTATAATAGAGCCTACTGGAGCTCCAAGCCCTTTAGACAGGCAGCATGAGACCGTATCAAAGTACGCGGCATATTCATTAACAGGTATATCCGTAGCTACTGAGGCGTTCCATATCCGCGCCCCGTCAAGATGCATATACAAATTATGTTTTCGGGCAAGAGCGTTTAACGCTTTAATATTTTCAATTGGATGAATTGTTCCGCCAGCCCTGTTGTGCGTATTTTCAACTTCAATTACTTTTGTAGTCGGCATATAGTATGCGCTTTCCGGTCTGATGTAGGGCTCAATTTGCTCCGGAGTTAAAACTCCGTTTTTCCCATCCAGCGGCAAAAGCTGAATACCGCTTAGCGCCGCAGGAGAACCGGATTCATAATTAAAAATATGACAGTCTTTTTCGCATATTACTTCGTCGCGCGGATTAGTTAAAACGTTCAGACATATCTGGTTGCCCATAACTCCGCTCGAAACAAATAGAGCGGCTTCTTTGCCAAGCAGCTCCGCCGCATATTTTTGCAGGCTGTTTACCGATGGGTCTTCCTGAAAAACGTCGTCTCCTACTTCCGCCTCATAAATAGCTTTCCGCATTTCATTTGAAGGCTTAGTCACCGTATCGCTTCTTAAATCAATATAATTCATATTTTATATTCCCTTAAAATGTTTCGGGTTAAAACTACAAAACAATAAGTTTCATCTTATTTATAAAATTTTCTTTTTAGCGCAAGCAGAATATAAAGCCCTACGACCCAAAGCGAAAAAACCGAAGCGCCGACAGGGATAAGCAATGAATGCTGAACAAAAAAAGTTAGTCCGCTTTGAAGCGCCACATCGCAAACTAAAAATCCCTTTGTGTACATCTGTGTAGCGGTTTCCGTTTTGCCCAAAGGATTAATATAGCAGCTTATGCCGCCGTTAGCCGCGCGAATAACGCTGCGTCTGTTTTCAACAGCGCGAAGCGCTGAAATTTCTTTATGCTGATAAGGACCGCTTGAATTGCCGTACCAGCTGTCGTTAGTCACTACGGTTATAAGCTCGGAGCCTTTTTTTGTAAACTCGGCTATCAGGTATGGATATATCGATTCATAGCATATAATTCCATTTATCTTAATTTTCTGCTTTACTACAGGCGAGCCAGGCTGCGCAAAAAACGAAGCGTTATTTTTAGGCGTCGTATTATATATATTAACATTGAATACGCTCGTGTCCTGTCCTACGTTCCAGCCCGATAAACCGACTCCCCATTTTAGCATGCTTCCAAGAAATGGCAAAGCAGTTACAAACGGAACGCGCTCCCCAAAAGGGACAAGCTTCATTTTACCATACCGCTGCAAATCGAACGTATGCGGATCTACAAGCATAGCGGCATTGTATGTGGCATAATGAAAACCGTCAATTTCATTATCTTTTGCGTCCGCAGGTATTTTAGCATTAGGAGGATAATATATTATATCGGGCATTCCCGTTAATAATGAGACGTTATTACTTTGTAAAAAATGATATAACTTACCGGCAGTCCCCGGATGATGTCCGCCAAATAAATACACTGGGAAAGCTGTTTCAGGCCACACTAACAACTCCGCGCCTTTATTTAGAGCCTGTTGAGAAAGCGCAAAATAATCGTCGGCCATATCGTCTATGCTGCCGCCCGCCCATTTTTCATACGGGTCTAAATCCGGTTGAATCAACCCGGCCTTAACCGTCTTAGTAGAAATTTTAATTGTATTAATTCTATACGCGCCATAAATAACCGGGACAATAAACACTACAAACGCGGCGGCTCCGAATAAATATGAATTCCGTTTTTCTGTTTTAAATAACAAAATACATTTATAAAGAAAAACATTTAACAATACTACAATCAAAGATAATCCGACTGCGCCGATGATATCTGCGATCTGAATAAAAGTATTAAAATACGCTAACCCGTTCCCTAAAGTAAGCCAGGGAAAACTAGCGTCCGTAATCATATAAAAATATTCGTATGTTATCCAGAATAATGGGAAGAAGAAAAGCGCAAGCGCAGGTTTAAATATTTTTCGGGCAAAATATAAAAGCGTAGAAGGAATAAGAAAAAATATCGGATTGATAAACATCAGCAAGCCGCCAGCTATCATCAGGAATGGGTCTCTACCCACCTGCCATGCGCCAACCCAATAAACAGAGGTCAGCGTAAATACAAAGGCCATTAAGTATGTAGCTCTGTTAATGTCAATTAGTTTTTCTTTCCGCTCAATAACAAAAAAATACGGGATTAACCCCGCAAACATTAGAAATGGAAATGGAAATGGCGGGAATGAAAATCCCATCAATGCGCCGCTTAGTATTAAGATAAGGCGGTCTTTATTTCTCCTCTTTTTTTCTTCGGCTGATAACGCCGCTTTTTTAAATATATTAATTTTCAATTTTCTTTAGTCTATTTTTTTGGTAAAGATAATATACGGCAAACAAAGCCGCCGAGCCGCCTAAAATAATAATAGCTATCTTGCTATAGTTTATTAGAAATTTGTCTATCCTTTCAACGTTGGCTCCAAAAACAATTCCGAGGTACAACATCATTCCATTCCATAAAATTGCGCTTAGCGTTGAATAAAGGATTGCAGTATTTATTTTAATTTCGCTCATCCCGGCAAAAAAAGCAAGCACAGGACGGATGCCCGGTAAAAATCGGTTAACCGCTAATATTCCGCATCCATATTTAGCATACCATTCTTCAGTTCTTTCAACCCCTTCTTTTGAAAGAAATCTATATTTGCCTGAATGAACTACTTTTTTATCTACCTGACTGCCTAAATAATACAAAATCATAAACCCGGTTTCGCTGCCGATAGTAGTTAGTATTATTGCCGGTATAAAATGTATAGAGCCAAGCGGAATTAATGAAGCGCATACTATTATTATTGTATCGCTGGGAGAAGGAGGAAATATGTTTTCTACTAACGGGATTAACATTAATATAGCATAAATCCAGACTGGGCTTAATGACGAGATTGAATGTAAAATTACTTCAAGCATTATTATTCTTTATTAATAAAACAGTAGTATAAGAAGCGGCTCCTTCTTCCCGTCCGACAAAGCCAAGCTTTTCGGTAGTAGTCGCTTTTACAGAAACGTCCTCTATATTGGCATCTAATATGCCTGCAATAACTTTACGCATTTCCAGAATGTAAGGCGCAATTTTAGGCTTTTGCATTAACAGCATACAATCGAGGTTGCCAAGGATGTAGCCTTTAGATAAAACTAGTTCGTAAACATGCTTTAATAATAATTTGCTGTCTATCCCTTTATATTTGGGATCTGTATCAGGAAAATGCGCGCCAATATCGCCCAAAGCTAATGCGCCTAAAAGCGCGTCGCAAATGGAGTGGAGTAAAACGTCCGCGTCCGAATGCCCCAGCAATCCTTTTTCGTAAGGGATCTCGATTCCGCCAAGGATGAGCTTTCTTCCTTCGGCAAACTGATGAACGTCGTAGCCTAATCCTGTTCTAAATAACGTATTCAATGTCTTATCTCAAATGATGTAAATTCGCCGTTATACGACGTCCAGGCTATGTTACATTTTTTAACGTAAGCATGCGAGGGTCCGGCTTTTATTAATTCAAATAATTCTTCAATAGCATATTTTTCGCCTTCTACCACAGTAAGCGTTTCGCCCGTATATAAATTTTTTGTATATCCTTTCAAACCTAAAACTTCAGCGTTGCGATAGACAAAATATCTAAAGCCCACGCCCTGAACTAAACCGCCCGCTATTATTTCAGCCCTATGTAACTGCTCAACCATTTTTCCCTTTAACTAAAGCAGGCCAAAGCTCAGAGATTAAAAGTCCGCTAAAAATAAACGCGCAGCCTAAAAGACCATAACTAGAAACTTTTTCATTCAGCAAAAAGTAAGCGAATACGGCGGCAAAAATTGGTTCGAAAGAAAATATTATGCTCGTCTGCGTAGGCGATACTTTTCCCTGAAATCTTGTTTGTATATACGTAGTAATTATTGTGGCAAATAATGCAGTATAAATAATAGTAAAAACCAAGTACCATGAAAAATGGAAATTTATTGTTTCAATTTTTGTAGCGCTGAATACTAAAGTAAAAACCGCGCTAAGTATAAACGTAATTGCAATTTGTGAAAAGACGAGAAACTTTGGATCATGCCTTGTTACTATCTTATGAAGATATACGATATATACGCCGTAAAATATGGCGCAAAGCAGGGTAAGAAAATCGCCTATATTAAAACTTGTTCCAATTTCAGATAATATGCTCAACAAAGAACTTTCTTTGCTGGATAGAAATACCAGTCCGAAAAACACAAGTAATATGCCAAGTATATTTCCTTTATTCGGAAGTTTCTTCTCCATAAATATCTGGATGATAGGAGTGAAGACGCAAAACGTTCCGGTAATAAAACCGGATTTTGTCGCGGTAGTATATTTTAACCCTACCGTCTGAAACGCAAAACCTATGAATACCAATACGCCAAGAATTAAACCTTCTTTATAACCCTGTTTGCTTATTTTGGGGAGCAGATGATAAGCCGAAGGCAACAGCAGCAACGAGGCAAAGAAAAAGCGAATAGAAAGATACAGCATGGGCGATATATCGCTAAAAACCGCTTTTATAATTACAAACGTGCCGCCCCATATCAGCGTATTCAGAAAAAGGAAATATTCGCCTCTGATTTTATTCATGTAGATTTTTCTCCAGTCTTAGTTCCCTTCAGTTATAAATCCTGTTCGTCGTTACTATATCCAAAAGCCTTAAGGAATCTTTCGTTGGTTCTCCATTTTTCCCGGACCTTAACTCTGAGCTCCAAAAATACCGGACGCTCTAAAAACTCTTCTATTCCTTCGCGGGATAGCTGCCCTAATTTTTTCATAGCGGAACCCTGCTTGCCAATCATAATTCCTTTTTGGCTTTCGCGCTCAACTACTATTTCCGCCCTTATCAGGTCTTTTCTTCCTTCAATTTCTTTAAATTCTTCTATCAGAACTTCGCAGCTGTAAGGAATTTCTTCCTGATACAGTTCAAATATTTTTTCTCTGATAATTTCCGATACAAAAAAACGTTCGTTTTCTTCGGCTACTATATCGTCAGGATAATACTTTGGATGTTCAGGCAAATTATTTACTATAAATTCTAATATTTTATCCGTGCCTTTTTTGTACATGGCTGAAACGGAAACAATTTCGTCAAATAATTTCTTTTCCTGAATGGCGGCTATTATTTTTTCCGCTTTCTGAGGATCGGTAGCGTCGCTTTTATTTACGGCAAGGATTTTCTTTTTATCTCTTGGGTAGAACGATTTTTGCAGTCCCTCGTTTGTAAGAAGCCAGTTAAGATCTGAATCGCTATTAACGTCCATTATCATTACAAATACGTCTGCGTCTCTTATTGACTGATCCACATAGTCCATCATTTTTTCCTGAAGTAGGTAACCCGGAGTTAATATGCCGGGAGTATCAAGAAATATGATTTGATAATCTTCTTCGGATAATATGCCTACGATTCTTTTCCTTGTAGTTTGAGGTTTACTCGTTACAATAGAAAGCTTTTGCCCCAATAGCGCGTTTAATAAAGTCGATTTTCCCGCATTGGGTTTCCCCAAAATAGTTACATAACCTGATTTAATAGCTCGTTCCTTTTTTTATTTTTATGTTGCAAAGATAACAAAAAAAAGCGGAATTAACTTTATAAAACGAGTGAATAAATCTTTACCTTATTTGGAAAGAGCTTTATAGATGTTATCAACTTTACAGTGTCATTCCCACGGAAGTGGGAATCTCCGCCTGACGCTAATCCTTAGATACCTGCTTTCGCAGGTATGACAATTAATTTAGCTTTTAAAATGCCTACAATGGGTTTCCTTAAATTGCCAGCAATACAGCCCCTTTGCCTGTCCCTGCCTTAAAGTTTCTTATAGGCTTTGCGAGTTTCGTAAAAATAATACCCTGATGCAAGAATAATAAGAGAAAAGACGCTCCCCATAAAAGCAAAATTTTGTTTTACTAACAGCTCTTTTACCCAGCCAAAGAGCGCGTTATAGTATAAAGTTAATATCCCCATAAAATCGATAGAAATTTTTGGTTCGGAAGCTGTAGTATCGCCAAAAGCCCAAATTAAATAGGCCACAATTAGAATAAAAACAATTATAATTGTAGAAAGTACAAAAGCGAAGAAACGCTCCTGATTTTTTCTATTTATAGTTGATTTCCCAATTTTCCTCATAAATACAGCAGTAAATTCCTCAGAAGGAGAATATTCCTCAATCTTTTGCAGGCTTAAATGAACAGCCTGTAAATTATTTAGTTTATTTTTACAAACAGTACAGGTTTTTAAGTGTTCTTCAATAAAATTTAGTTCGGCTATTCCGCGTTCGTTATCAATATAATTATTCAATATGTCGTCAGATAAGCAGTTCATAATATTTCCTTCATAAGATTCTTTTCTTCTACATACTCTCTAAAAGAGTTGCGCGCGCGATGCAATATTACTTTTACATTTTGAACAGTAATCCCGGCGACTCCTGAAATTTCTTCGCAGCTCATTCCGCAAAGATAAAACATATCCAATATAGAAGAGTATTTTGCCGGGAGAGCTTCTAATATGCGCGTTATTAACGCCGATAAATCTTCATTTTCAACTTCGTTGTTTAAGATATCTGCAAGATTTATTTCATCTTCAAGCGAAGCCATTTCGTTTTCAGTCTTCCGCTTTTGCCCGGAAAGTTTTGTAAGCGCCGTATTATATACAATTTTGTAAAACCAGGTAGAAAATTTAGACTCGGCTCTAAAACCGTTTATTGATTGAAATGATTTTAAAAAACAGTCCTGCAAAACCTCTTCCGCTTCCTGCTCGTTCTTCAGCATTCTTTTAAGCATAGGAAAGGCTTTGTTTTTATACCTGTCGACAAGGAGCGCAAAATCTGCCGTATTTCCTTTTTTGACAGAGTCTATTATTTCGTTATCTGTAAGATTTATCATCTTTCCCTTAAGACTGCAATAACGGACAAAAGGTTACACTAAAATTAAATATACTAAATTGTAACCTTTTAATAAATTTCTCGTCCAAAGATATAACGAAAATTAAATTCGGTTTTTATATTTACATTCAAAGGAAAAGCATATGAACATCGTACCAATACTTAGCCCTTTTTTTTCTACGCTTGTCATTGGGTTAATATTTATTTCGAATATTTATTATAAATCGAAAGAAAGACAAATGTTGATTGAAAAAGGCTATACCCCTGAACAAATAGAGGGATATTTGAGAAGTTCAAGGATAACTAATCTCCTTATAAAAATCGGCATGATTGTTTTTTTCTTCGGCGTGGGGCTTGGTCTTGGCACGTGGGTAAATGATATAGACCAGCTTAATAGAGGGAAGTATTCGTTTTTCTGGGTTACATTTTTTATTTTTGTTTTTACGGGAATTGGGTTCGTTATTGCAGGACTCGTCGACAGATATATCGAACAAATTCTTGAACGTTTGTTTAAGAAGCCAAAACAATAAAAATATTTAGGGATATGTTTATAAAAACATATCCCTATACAAAAATATTATTCCTGCGCTTCCAGCCATCTTTCAGCGTCAATAGCGGCCATACAGCCGGAACCTGCGGCGGTAATTGCCTGCCGGTAAGTTTTATCGGCTACGTCGCCTGCGGCAAAAACGCCTTCAACGTTAGTATATGAAGAACCCGGTTTTGTAACCAGGTAACCTTTTTCGTCCATATCAAGAACGCCCTTAAATATGGCTGTATTTGGCTTATGCCCAATTGCAATAAACAAACCGTCGGCGTCAAGCTGCTCTACTGCGCCTGTTACAGTGTCTTGCAGCAATACGCCTGTCATTGTTTTGCGTCCGCTTTCTTCTTTGCCAAGGACTTCCTTTACGACCTTACTAAGCATAAATTTAATTTTAGGGTTTTTCTTTACTCTGTCTACCATTATTTTAGAGCCGCGGAATTCGTTTCTTCTGTGTATAATAATTACTTCCGAAGCGTGCCTTGTTAAATAGTTTGCTTCTTCAAGGGCGGTATCGCCGCCGCCAACAACTAAGACGCGAAGATTCTTAAAAAAGAATCCGTCGCATGTAGCGCAAGCAGAAACTCCGTTGCCCATATATTTGGATTCGCTTTCAAGTCCCAGTAGCTGCGCTGAAGCGCCTGTAGAAATTATTACAGAATCAGCCGTATATTCTTCATCGTAAGATTTAATAGTAAATGGCCTTTTTGAAAAATCGACCGCCGTAACTTCTTTAAACTGGCAGTCTGCGCCGACTCTTATTGCCTGTTTACGCATGATCTCCATCAGTTCAGGACCCTGAATTCCATTTTCAAATCCAGGAAAGTTTTCTACTTCGGTAGTGATGGTTAACTGTCCGCCAGGCTGCAAACCTTCAAAAACTACGGGACTGAGATTTGCGCGCGCGGAATATATTGCAGCCGTTAAGCCCGCCGGACCCGACCCAATAATAAATACTTTATGATGACTATTCATCTCACACTCCAATAAATTAAATTTTCTTTCTATAATATTAATTAGATTCGTTTTCCGCTAAATCGATTCATTCCGGCATCGCCATAAAAAAATAAACCGCAGCGGATTTTTGCATTATCTAAACGCTCTATTTTGACAGAACAAAATCGGCGTTTCTTTTTAATCCTTTTAGCTTTGTCCGCTTAATAGGACTTTCCTTAAATCTTTCCTTAAAAATTTTTTCAGAAATACCGTTAATTTCTTCTAATGTAAATTCCTTATTTATGTTGCCGGAAATAAATTGTTCCTCCGTTGCCGGGCGCGAAAATTTTTTGTTCCAGGGGCAAACGTCTTGACATGCGTCGCAGCCAAAAATCCAATTGTCAAATTTGCCCTTTAGATTTTCGTTAATTTCTTTTTTATTCTCAATTGTCTGGTACGAAATACACTTATTTGCATCAAGGATATATTCGCTAACCAGCGCGCCTGTAGGGCATGCGTCTACGCAAGCTCTGCACTCGCCGCAGCTATCTGCAATCAGAGAGCTGTAGTTAAATTCCTTATTAGTAATAATAGTAGCAATAAAAAACCAGCTGCCAATTTTTTTATTTATAATATTTGTATGCTTGCCCATCCAGCCCAGGCCTGCTTTTACAGCCCATGCTTTATCTGAAGTCGGGCCGGTATCTACATAGCTTACAGCTTCAAAACTTTCATCTATTTTTTTTAATTCGTTAATCAGTTTATCCGATTTTTCCCAGAGCGTAAAATGGTAATCTCTGCCCCAGGCATATCGCGAAATTTTTCCTGCGTTTTCATTTTCAGAAAAACTGTCGTCTATATAATAATTCATCCCCAAAGAAATAACGCTTTTGGCTTCTGCAAAAATTGTCCTGACGTCTTTCCGTTTTTCAAAGTTTTTTTCCAAATACGTCATTTCAGCATGATAACCCTTTGCCAGCCATTCCGCGTATCTTTCAGTTTCTTCAATAAGCGATTCAGCTTTAGCAAAACCAATCAGATTGAAACCGTATTTTTCAGCTATCTCAAGGACAATGCCGTTAGATAATTCCATAGAGACTACCAGTTAAGTTTTTTTTCAAAAACTTTTGCGTAAACAAAATCATCCACAATTTTTACTTCATAACTGTCAACTCCGCCGCCGCCGTATTTTAATTTCCCATTTTTCAATTGGAACTCCCAGCCATGCGCGGGACAAAGGACGCATCCTTTTTCAACTACTCCTTCGCTGATTATAGAAGTATGCTGATGCGGACAGATATTGTTTAAAGCGTAAACATTTTCGCCGACTTTAAACACAGCCACTTCAACCTCGCCAACGACAAACTTCTTCCCCCGTTTTTCAACAAGAGAATCCACTCTGCACAATTTTGTGAACTCATTCAAATCTGTATTCATATCATCCGAAGTTAAAGTCATAAAAACCTAATTCAAATTATTAGTAGCTGTGGTAACACGATGTAAAAGCGCTTCAACTACAAAATTAATTTCTAAATTTAATTTGTAATAAAAAAGCCGGGGCGTAAACTCCGGCTTAAATACTAACTAAAAACTTTGTTTACCTGCCGACTTCGTCAAGATGTTCTTTACGTTTCATAAGGACGTCTTTATCTTCAACTCTATCCGGATCAGGAACGCAACAATCAACCGGGCAAACAGCCGCGCATTGAGGCTCGTCATGGAATCCCACGCATTCGGTGCATTTATCAGGAACGATATAAAAATTATCGCTTGAAAAAAATCCAGTCGCTCCGTTTGGAGACGCGTCGCTTTCGACATATTGCTTTCCGGAAAGTTCCCATTTAGCTCCGCCTTCATAAATAGCTGTGTTTGGACATTCTGGTTCGCATGCTCCGCAATTGATGCATTCTTCTGTTATTTTAATAGCCATTTCGTTTCTCCTTTTAATAACTATTTCCAAAAAATATAATTAAAGATAAAAGATATCTTTTTTTTCAATTTCACATAATAACTAAGTTAATGAATTATTTTAAATAAATAAATAAATGCTTTATTTAAAAACTTCATAAATTCCGCTGTTTTTACCAGCTTCCGCTTGAGCCGCCGCCGCCAAAAGAACCGCCGCCGCCGCTAAAACCGCCTCCTGAATCTCCTCCGCCAAAACCGCCTCCGCCGAATCCTCCTCCAAAGCCTCCGCCTGTATAGAAAAATCCGCCGCCGCCTCTCCTTCTAAAGAAAAGCGATATTATTATAATAATAAAGAACAATAACGGAAAAAATTTGCCAATATGATCTTTCTTTTGTTTCGGTTCTGCTTTGTACTCTCCTTTGGTGGCAAGAATTATTGAATTAATACCGACATAAATTCCGTTATAATAATCCTGCCTCTTAAAGAAAGGAGCAATTTCATTTCGTATAATTGAGTTTGACGTCGCGTCAGTTAACGCCCCTTCCAGACCATAACCGACTTCGATCCTCGCTTTTCTATCGTTCTTTACAATAAGCAGCAAAACGCCGTTGCTGTTTTTCTGCGAACCTATCTTATTTTTTGTAGCTAAATCGTGCGAATAGTCTTCTATCGGATAGCCGTTAAGACTGGGAATTATTACTACAACAAGCTGGTTAGAAGTCGAATCGTCAAAAGTTTTTAAGCTCATGTTAAGTTCATTTAACTGAGCCGCGCTTAACGTCTGCGTGTAATCGTTAGCGTAAGCTTTAACTATAGGAATTTCCGGCTGCGCATTTAGATATCCGTAGCTGGCAAAAAAGAATAATAGTATTAAAAGTAATTTTTTCATTATTTACTAAAACTCAACTTTGGGAGCGTTTTCAGCTCCTACAGTAGCTTTAAAATATTGTTTATCTCTATAACCATAGATGCCTGCAAAAATATTTGTAGGGAATCTTTTAACGTTTACGTTATAAACCTGAACTTTTTCATTAAAGTTCTTTCTTTCCACAGCTATTCTGTTTTCAGTTCCTTCCAGCTGCGCCTGAAGCTGTAAAAAGTTTTCGTTAGCTTTAAGGTCAGGATATTTTTCTACAGTAACCAATAAACGGCTTAAAGCTCCGCTTAGACCTTCCTGAGCCTGTTGAAATTTCTGAAACGCAGCAGGATCGTTTAATACGTCTTTTGTAACAGTAAGCTGTCCTACAGAAGCTCTGGCTTTAGTAACGTCGGTTAAAACTGATTTTTCAAAATTTGCATATCCTTTTACGGTGTTAACCAAATTTGGAATTAAATCAGCTCTCCGCTGATACTGATTTTCCACCTGGCTCCAGCCCTGATCTACTGATTCGCTTAAAGTAACTAAATTATTGTAAGAATGGACAAACCATCCGCCAATAATTATAAAAAATAATAATACAGCTCCCGCAATTCCTAAGCCTATAATCAAACCTTTTTTCATTAATGAACCTCCTAAAATTGGTTAACGAAATTTTAATCTAAAAACTTCAAACTCCCCATGAGGAAAACGAGTTTCTATTAATTCTATGCAAGATACTACATCTATTCCGCATAATCAATTTATCAATCTGGCAAGTCCGGGCATTTATTTAGCCCTTATACAGCCAAAACAATACTATTTAGCCCAAAAACAACTATTACTTTATTGGCAACCAAAGCAAAAATTAATTAGTCAAACTGCGCATAGGAGCCGGAATACGGCCGCCGCGCAAAACAAAGTTATCGCATCTTAGTTCGCGCACGCGCATAATTGGAGCCTTGCCAAGCAAACCGCCATAGTCTACATAATCGCCGACTTTTTTCCCATAAGCGGGGATTACTCTAACAGCCGTAGTTTTATCGTTAATCATGCCGATTGCGCTTTCATCGGCTATTATGCCGGCTATTGTAGTAGCGGGAGTATCGCCCGGTATGGCAATCATGTCAAGCCCGACCGAACAAACTGCCGTCATAGCCTCTAATTTTTCCAAAGAGAGATAACCTTTTTCAGCGGCATAAATCATTCCCGCGTCTTCGCTAACAGGAATAAAAGCGCCGCTCATTCCTCCCACCGACGAACTTGCCATAAGCCCCGCTTTTTTTACGCAATCGTTCAGCATAGCAAGAGCCGCCGTTGTTCCGGGAGCCCCGACATACTCGACCCCCATTGCCTGAAGAATATCTGCAATGCTATCCCCCGGAGCAGGAGTAGGAGCAAGAGATATATCGACTATTCCAAACGGAACGTTATGCCTCTCCGCTACTTTCCGTCCAATCAATTCGCCTGCGCGCGTGATTTTGAAAACCGTTTTTTTAATTACTTCTGCAAGCTGCTGCATAGAGACAGCTCCCGCTTCTTTAATAGCGTACAGCACAACTCCCGGCCCGCTGATGCCCACATTAAGAACTACTTCGGGTTCGCTTACTCCATGAAAAGCGCCCGCTACAAATGGATTATCTTCAACGGCATTGCAGAAAACTACAAGCTTCGCGCAGCCAATGGAATCGTTCTCTTTAGTCCGTTCTGCGGTTTCTTTAATTACTTCCGATACCATATTTACTGCGTCAATGTTGATTCCGCTCTTGGTAGAGCCTACATTAACGCTTGAGCAAACTCTTTTAGTTTCAGATAAAGCTGCGGGAATTGATTTCACTAACTGGTATTCCCCCTTAGTAAAACCTTTTTGAACTAATGCGGAATATCCGGCAATATAATCTATCCCCATTTCAATAGCGGCTTTATCCAATGTTTTTGCTATTTCCACAAATTCATCCGCCTGAAAAGAATCTCCCACATTTGAAATTGGAGTGACTGAAATACGTTTATTTGCTATTGCAACGCCGTATTTATTTTCAACTTCGTTTGCAAATTTCACATGGCTTTCACCGTATTTCATAATCTTATCGTAAATTTTTTGTTTTGTAACGTAAACGTTTCTATCAGCGCAGTCGCGTAAATTAATACCGAGCGTAACTGTGCGTATATCAAAATGCTCAACCTCGGTCATTCTAATTGTTTCTACTATTTCGTCAAATTCGTATGGCATTTTTATCCTTTATTAATTGCTTAATGATAATGGCAGATTATATCCTGTACATATTCTTAAAAAGATCTTCGTGCTGTAGATATATCTTAACCTTTAAGGATTCTGAAATTTTGTTCATATCGTCCTGAATATCTTTTAGACTCTTTGGAGAATTTGTAATATCAATCATCATTATCATAGTAAAAAACTCCTGCATTATTTTCTGGGAGATATCAAGGATATCGCAGTTGGCGTCGCTAAGAGATTGGGAAATGGAGCTGACTACTCCCGGCTGGTTAATCCCGAACGCGGTCAGTATAACCCTTCCGCTGTTTTGAGTCTGCTTTGTTTCTTTAGCCGCGCCCTCAATCTTCTCCAAGCTTTTTTCGATGATGTTTTTAACTAATTCGGGGGTAGCTTTTGTGCCCAGCTCGTTAATAGCGGTTACGGCAACTTCTCTTAATTTTTCTTCTGATAAAATCACGGTTTTTCTCCGTTAAAGTTATTTTGCAAAAATATTAATGCGTTATTTGTAATTTCCAGGTTCTTCATTTCGGCAAATTTTTCCGCATTTTGAATGTTGCCCAAATAGAACCGAAGCCATAGGAAATTTGCGGTCATCGCCGCGTCAAATACTCTATTTTCAATAATCGAATTTACGGAAATATATCCCCATAAAAAATTCCACCCAAGCGACATTATACCGCTTAGATAATTACCTGTATAAAATTGTCCCGCTCCTGGAATAAATACCGAAACTACTTTTGCAAATAAAACCGAGTATTTGTCTTTTTCAACTTTTTGACATAATAGTTTAAGAGGAGAATTATGGTCTATCGAGTCAAAGCATTCGGCGGCTGCGTCCCATTCGTCATTAAAGATATAAGCCCACCCGCGCCAGTAACTTAATTCTTTAGCGTTTAATGTAGTGTCGCATTTCAATTCGTCAATCAGCTTTATAGCCTGCCCTGTAGCTTTTCTAAGTATGTCGGTTTTTATTACGCCAAGTTTGGTCTTATAAATTTCATCTTTGTTTTTTGCATATCGTTCAGCCTTTTTATAATAAAATATAGCGTCAGGATATTTGCCCCCCTGCTTGTAGCACTCTGCTATAAGCTCATTAGCCGGATAAGCAAAGGCGCGAAGCGTGTCAAAGAACGCAAGACGTTTCGCTTCTGTAATCGCGTCGAAATATTTTTCGCTGTTATATAACGATACGGCATATTCGTATTGTTTTGCAAGCTCGTTCTGCGCATATATATTTTTAGAAATAAAAAAGAATGCGGCAAGAATGAATATGTATTTTATTTTCCCTGAATTCATATTATTTGCAAAAGTCCGGTTCTTTAGGCAAAAAATAATTCACCGATGAAAGAAATGATTTAAAATCCACGTTAAAATTAAAATCAACTTTTGCATTATAGATTTGCGCCTGCGCCGCGGAACCGTAGATGCTTGAAAAATAAAACAAAGCGCTTGTGCCGGAAAAAATTAGCGCCCGTGCCCAATGTTTGTGTTTTATATTTGAAACCGCTAAATACTCAGATAAACCCCACAATGTAAAACTAAAAATGCCATCGCCTAATTCTCCTGCATAGATTTTTCCTAAACCAGGGACTATTGCAGAGAGTAAAGCAGCCTTTAATGGCTTTTTATAACCGGGATTTGTTTTCTCTAAGTAAAATTTTCCAGCATACGGCTGTTCTTCGCTGTTAAACGCGCTCAAGAAATCTTTTTCTGAAATATTAATCTTATCGTCCTGCATCAACAGAGAAGCGTAACTTAGCTTTTTTATTCCGCCCGTATCGCTAAACTGCGTAACCGTATCCTTTGTGAAAAAGGTTTTAAATACTTCGTAATTGCCGTCTAAAAATTCATTTTTATAATATTCGTAATAAGCGTCCTGGTAATAATTTGATGTTTTATCTATTAGCTTAAACTTAGCGGCCGCTTCAGAATATTTTTGCATATAGGAATAAGAAAGAGCAATTTTAAATTTGACCGTATCGTCATTGCAGTATTTAAGATAGTTCTCATATTCGGCTATGCTTCGTAAAAAATCTCTTTGGCAAAAAAGATTATCCGCAAATAATTTAACGTTGCGTTGCGTAAGCAGACTTTTAGGGGCGGAAGCGTCCTGCGCAAATATTTCTCCGCATAATATTATTACAGCAAGTAGAAATATTTTTTTCATTTAGCTTCCTTATTTTTAAACACAAACGGTTCCCGAACCTTTTTTTTATCTATTAAATAATTATCCGGCGGATCATAGAGTTTCCCTTTCATATAAGAATGATAGCGCTTATCTCTATTAAAAACATTAGCGTCGCGCATGAACCTGTCGCCAAACATCAAAGCTCCCTGAACAATATTTGTCTTTTTAACCGACTGTAAAAAAAACGACGAACATGTAGGATAGAAGGGGCAGTTGTCGCCATCCAGATCGGATATAAAAAACCAATAGCCGTCTATTAATAATTTAGCCGTAAGATCGGTTATATTATCCCCTTTAAGCGCATAATCTCGTTCAATAAACTTGTTTTCTTTTATATATGGATTTTCTTTTTTACCCCACCGCTCCCAATCGGTTTGCGCAGATAAATTCACAGAGCTAATAATTGCAATTATCAGAACTATCGTTTTTATTGGATTAGTCTTTTTTATTTTCAACTGCGTTTTATTCCATTAATTAATGCGCCGGTTTCCGGCTCTGTTTTTCTTAACATGGATACAACTTTATGCCTGCTTTGTAAAAGCGGTTTATGCCCAGCCTTTTGACTTTTTATCAGCGCCTTTAATTTATATATTTAAGACATGGAAAATCAACAGAAATCGACAGAAAAAGTTTTGCTAAAAGGACTCACTTTAAGCGAGCTAATAAATTATTTCACATCAATTGGCGAAAAACGCTTTAGAGGCGAACAGGTTTTTCAGTGGATGTATAACCGTCTTGCCGACGATATAAGCGAGATGAACAATATACCTAAGCCGCTGCGCAACAAATTATTGGAGGAAACCTCTATTACCGCTTTAGAGTACTCAGAGCATCAGACTTCAGAATCAGGCGGAACTATCAAGTATGCGTTCAAAACTGCCGATAATTATATCATCGAGTCTGTTCTTATTCCGGAAGTTAAGAGAACTACTCTTTGCGTTTCCACACAGGTAGGCTGCCCGCTCGACTGCCAGTTTTGCGCTACCGGTCTTATGGGCTACCAAAAGAACCTGAATCCCGGAGAGATTTTTGACCAATACCGCTTAGCAAAAAAACTTTCTGGCGAGGAAATTACAAATATAGTTTTTATGGGGATGGGCGAACCTCTGATTAACTATAACAATACGTTCAACGCTCTTAAGATTTTTTCAGAACAGCTAACGCAGGGCATCAGCCAAAGGAAAATCACAGTTTCAACTTCGGGCATTGCGCCTAAAATTTACGAGCTCGCTGATTCAGAGCTAAAAGTGAAAATTGCGCTTTCTCTTCACTCCTGTTTTGAAGAAGTCAGATCTAAAATAATGCCGATTAATCAAAAATATTCTCTAAGAGAAAATCTTAATGCGGTTAAGTATTATGCCCAAAAGACCGGGACAAGAATCACATTTGAATATGTAATGCTTAAAGGCGTTAACGATCGAGACGTAGATATAAAAGAGCTCGCAAAAATAGCAAGAGACATTCCCTCAAAAATAAATCTAATCCCTTTTAATTCTCTTAAACACATGCAGCCTTCCGGCTTTGCAGCGGAGCTTGAACCGACGCCTAAAGCCAGAATAAACGAGTTTGCAGATAAGCTACGAGAAAGGAATATTTCCGTTTTTCTGCGCGAAACTCAGGGCGGCGATATTGCAGCCGCATGCGGTCAGTTAGCGGTTAAACGACAGTAAAATTTTATCCACCCAATTATCTAAATTTAATGAAGAAATTAACGCACGACGAAATAGCCAGCAATAGAAGCTCGTTAGACTCCATAGACAATGTAAACAAACTGCCAGTTTATGTTTTGCTTGATAATATAAGAAGCAATTATAACGTTGGTTCAATTTTCAGGACTTCTGACGGAGCGATGATTGAGAAACTTATACTCTGCGGATATACGCCGCATCCGCCCAAAAAGGAAATACTAAAAACGGCTCTCGGCTCAACAGAAAGCGTAAAGTGGGAATATACCCTAAATCCTGTCGAGGCTGTTATGGCTCTTAAAGAGCAGGGGGTAAAAATCTGCGCGCTTGAACTGACCGAAAACAGTAATAAATACTACGATATACCTCAGCAGAGCTTTCCGATATGCCTTTTAGTAGGCAACGAAATTACCGGAGTATCGCAGGAGCTGCTTGATTTGTGCGATATTGCGTTTGAGATTCCGCAATACGGCATTAAACAATCGCTTAATGTAGCGGTTGCTTATGGAATTGCAATTTTTGAATTACGAAAGTTTTTTGACGCTAACCCGCAGAAGTAAAATAATCCTCTCCATTATCTTTAGTATGGATTAAAAGCAGATTTGCTCTTGCCATTTTGACCAAAGTTCTTGAGGCTCTTCTATCAGATATATTAGCAAGAGCGCCAAGCTCTTTAACAGAGATGGTTTCGTTTTGAGCCAAATAATCGAATACTATTTTTTCGTTATTGCCAATTATATATTTTACAAGCTCAAGACTGTCAGTCCTGGCTTTTAACAGGCGTATCAGTTCTTTGCTTGCCTGAACACTTTTATCATTAACGCGCACACATACGACAGCTTTATTGATATCAAAATCAGTAAGATAATCCTGCAATCTGTGAGGTTTTTGATTAGATTCGTTTACTTCTACAATTACAATTTCTTTACCGTAAAAATCCATATATGAAATATTAACAGGGACGGGAGGCTCGCAGTATTTATTTGCCGAATCGAGAATTAATTCAGTTTCAGATTTTTCGCTTTCTACGCCGATTATCCCTTTGTTATCGTCGACTCCAAATAATATGTATCCCCCTTTAGTATTAGCAAAAGCGCATATTTCCCTTGCTATTTTTTCGTATGAAGAAAACTTTAATTTAAATTCGCAATGTATATTTTCGCCTTCTTCAATCAGCTTTAATACATCCGCTCTTTTCATAAAACCGGCGAAAGATTAACGCTCCCCATTCGGCTTTTAATAATATTTGATCTTCTCAAAACATACCTTGAATCGTCAGTTGGTTTGTGTTCAAGCGGAGAAGGAATAACTGCGGCTAAGCGGGCGCATTCATTTGTTGTTAAATCGGCTGGTTCTTTTTCAAAATAAAACTCGCTTGCTCTTTTGATGCCAAACAGACCGTCGCCCCACTCGACGGCGTTAACATAATTTTCAAGAATAGCTTTTTTAGAAATTTCTTTTTCCATTCTGAATGAAATGATAAACTCCTTCCCTTTGCGGAAAACGCTGCGCTCAGTATTAAGGAAAAGATTTTTGGAAAGCTGCATTGTAAGCGTGCTGCCCCCTCTTATTGTTCTGCCTCTTCGTTTATTCAATTTCAGAGCAATGTTCAGCTCGTCCCAATCAATGCCCTTATGCCTGAAAAAGTCTCCGTCTTCCATGCATATTATTGAACGGAGCAGATTTGGATTTACGCTCTCTAAATTTGTCCACGATTGCGAAGGATAGAACGCTAATCCGCTCTCCACCGCTCTCTGATCCATCAACGAAGTAAACCTGAACCCGTTGTATTCCAGAAGCGGTATTTGAAAAGAGGGAATACTGAAATACAGAATAAAAATAATATACGCTATAAAATACAGAAATCTGTGTCTTCTGTACTTGGCCGTTCCTTTTTCAAAAACTAAAATTGGTTCAAAATCCGGAAATTGCTGCGAGCTAACCATTATTTAACCAGATTATTTTTTTTCATATTCTCAAGATTAGCTTTGGTTTCGTTTAACAGTTTAATAGCCTCGCCAAGCTTTGGATTTTTTTCGGCCATCTTTGCCTGCAAACTATTCTGTTCGCTCTTTAACGTAGTAATTAGCTTTTCAAATTCTTCTATTTTCCCAGAAACAGCTTTCAGCTCTTTTATTTCAGCCGGAGTAGCTGGTTCTTTTGTAGCGCCAGTAATTTTACTGTCGTTTGCATTTTTAACCGCCGGAACATCTTTCTGGGCTAACTCATCCCGTTTAACGCCGTTAATTTTCTCTTCAACTTTTTTATCATCCGACTTAGCAGGTTTTGCGTCTTTATCTGTATTTTCAGGTTTAAGAGCCAGCGCGCTCTTTTTGGCTGAATCTGCCGCTGCTGCAGCTACTGAATTGGCAAGCGCTGCGGCTGACTTCTTTTTTTCGCGGTCAAGCCGATATACGTCAAGCTTCCCTTTTATTGCAGAAGCATAAATGCTTTTAGGATATTTAGTTACAATTGTATCATAGACTGCCGCTGCCGAATCAGACAATTTAAGATCGTTTTCCAAAACCCATCCGGCAGCTAAAAGCGCTTTAGGAGCTAAAGCCGATTTGGGATATTTCATATACAATCCATAAAAACCGTTTACAGAAGCGGAGTAATCTTTTTTGCGCATTATTTTTTCCGCTTCAATATAAGAACTATCCGCCGGATCATAATTTAGATCTATCTGTGGTTTCTTAAGCTTTAGAGCGGCGGCATTTACTATATTTTCCGTTTTGTAATTATTGTAAATCAAGTTAAACAAACTATCGGCCTTTGCCTTATTGTTTAACGATTCATAACAATTGCCAAGCGAATACGAAACCTGCGGCGTCAGCTTAGCGCCAGGATAATCCGTTAAGATATTTGAATAATAATAAACTGCCGAATCTACCATATTGAAATCGGCATAAAATACGTTGCCCATGTCATATCGCGATTTAACAATAAGGGTCGTAGCCGAATCCGCCGAAATCTGCGGTTTTACGGGAGCCGTTCCCTGCAATTTACTAAGTTGCGCCATAGCCTTGTAATTGCCTGTAGTATCTTTATTTTGATTACTTTCGCCTATTTTATTATCAGGCGGCTTATTATCGGGCAGTTTGTTTTTAAGTTTGGTTGAATCGATTTTACTGGTATCTGTTTTAGTTTTGCTTGTATCAGTTTTAATTTTGCTCGTATCAATGTTTCTGCCCATTGAGTTAGTAAATTGCTCAAAAGACTTGCGGATATTAGCTTCATCGTTAGCCTCGCGCGTCATCATACCTAATCTTGTAGTATCTTCAACAAATTTCACAGAATCGCGGGCAAACTCTTCTGGATGCTTAATGTAATTTAATTGTTTTTCCTGATCTTTAAGCTGCGAACGGATGCCAAAATACTTTGTAAAAATAGCATTTTTAATAATGGCTTTTTCCTGATACTCAGGCGCGCTTGTTTGAGTAGCCGTTTTTTTATAATAAACAGCCGCGCTATCAAAAAGGAGATATTTCTCTTCAAAAATTTTAGCAAGGAAGAACCTTGCAGTCCCTGCGCTTAAAGAAGTAGCAAAACCGGTATCTACAATAACTAATTTATTTATTGCTTTATCGTATTTGCCAAGCTCCATAAAAGACAGACCTGTTTCAAGTTCTATAACGTCGTATTTATCAGAATATTTCGCTTCAGTTCTCATCTTCTGAAATATTTTCAAAGCTTCATCATTTTTCTTTACTAAACGTAATGTTTTACCAAGCTCTACAGTAGCGTTAAAGCGCACGTCAAAAGTAGGAGAATAGCGGCTTACGCTTTGGAAAGCCTTAATAGCGTCGTCATATTGATTTAGACTATTATGAAGCTTCCCCATTTCATAACAGATTTCGGCGGATATTTCAGAATCAAAATCGTATGCAATCAGATTTTTACATCCTTCAATAGCCGCTACTGAATTTTTTATTCTCAGCTGATACTTAATTTCTTCTATCAGCGTCTGCGTAATAATATTGCCGTTTCCTATTTTAGTAGCTTTTTCTTTAACGTCGGCAAGTATTTGCAGCCCTTTGTCAAAATTTCTCAAACGCATTTGCGTTTTTCCGGACCATAGTTCGGCTTCAAGGACTAACTTGCTGTTAGGCTGAGTAGAAATAAGCTCGTCAAATTTTCGAGAAGCTTTCTGGTAGTTTTGCATATAATAGAAAGCCTTCCCCAGCATTAGCAAAGCGTCGTCTACATAAGAACTTTGCCCGTTAAATTGAAGCAGATTGGAAGATTTTTCTATTACCTGATTAAACAGCGTTGTAGCAGTCGAAGGGATCGCAGGCTCCTCAAGATCGAGAAGGTTCTTTTTTTGTTCCTTCATTGCAGTTTCAGCCTGAGAATAAAGATCGCTCAGGTTATAATAAAGGTTAAAGTACGTGGTAAAATCGCGCCATACGCCGCACCCGGGCGCCAGCAGACTAAGCGCGATAAGAAAAAGACCTATATAGTTACCAATAGAGAAACGAAATAATTTTTTCATATTACAAGCTATAAAAGATAAAAAAAAAGAAAAAGGTATTTTTATATCGCTTCCCTACCCGCTTCCTCCGTTCTTATCCTGATTGCGTCCCGAACGTCATAAATGAAGATTTTTCCGTCGCCTACCTGCCCGGTTTTAGCAGTTTTCAAAATTGCCTCTATAACCTTTTCTTCCTGATCGTCGTTTACAATAACTTCAATCTTGATTTTAGGGACGAATTCAATCTGATATTCGCTTCCGCGATAAGTCTCTTTATGCCCTTTTTGACGGCCGTAGCCTCTTACCTCGGTTATAGTAAGACCATGAATGCCTTCCTCGGTAAGGGCTTCTTTTACTTCGTCTAATTTAAAGGGCCGAATTATTGCTTCTATTTTTTTCATTTTTATTTTTGGTTGTTACTTTCCGTGACACTGCTTGTATTTTTTACCGCTACCGCATGGGCATGGATCATTTCTTCCAACTTTATCCTCTGCTTTTATAGGCTGAGGCTTGCCTGCAACCGCGGCTCCTTCATCTGCGCCGCTGTTTTGAGAAGAGTAGCCCGAAACGCTTTGCTTTGATTCGACAGTCCTTCCTCTTGAAATTCTTCCTTTTTTAGTCTGCACTTCTTCAGGCGCCTGCGGGAAGAATTTGAAACTCAACGATACCACTTCGTTTCTCATATCATCAAGCATTTCCAAAAATAATTTGTGAGCTTCGCCCTTATACTCAATCAATGGATCCTTTTGGCCATAAGCTCTTAGCCCTATTCCTTCTTTCAGGTCGTCCATTTCGCGCAAGTGTTCTTTCCACTTGTGATCTATCACGCTTAAAAACGCAAATCGTTCTAAGCGCGCCATCATTTCTGACCCAATAATTTCTTCTTTCTTCTGATAGAAAGTTTTAGCTACTTCAAGAATTTTATCCTTTACTCCGTCTTTGCCTAATTTTCCGTATTCGTCAGGAGTAACGGTCACGTCAATTAGAAGATTCATCATAAGTTCTTCTTTTAATTGATCTAAATCTACGTCTTCTTTAGAATATTTTTCTACAACAACGTCGATATATTCGTCCAGCTTATCCATCAATTCCGATTTCAGTCTGTCTCCGTTAAGCGCTCTGCCTCTGATAGTATAAATCATTTCGCGCTGCTGGTTCATAACGTTGTCATACTCAAGAAGTCTTTTTCTTATAGCAAAGTTATTTTCCTCAACTTTTTTCTGAGCTCTTTCAACAGAACGGGTAATAAGCGGATGCTGAATTACGTCCCCTTCCTGCAATCCCATTCTACCCATAACAGAAGAGATTCTTTCGCTTCCGAATAAACGCATCAATTCATCTTCCAGAGAGAGGAAAAACTTTGAAGTTCCCGGATCGCCCTGACGGCCTGCGCGGCCTCTTAACTGACGGTCAATTCTACGGGATTCGTGTCTTTCTGTTCCAAGGATAAATAAGCCTCCTCTTTCAACCACGCCCGCGCCAAGTTTTATATCGGTTCCTCTACCAGCCATATTTGTAGCTATAGTTACCGCGCCCATCTGCCCGGCGTTTGCTACAATTTCAGCCTCGCGCTGATGCTGTTTAGCGTTCAACACATTATGAGGAATCCCTTTTCTTTTTAACATTCTGCTGATTGTTTCAGAAACGTCTACAGACGTTGTGCCGACCAGCACCGGTTGTCCGGCTTTTCTCAGTTCTTCAATTTTTTCAAAAATTGCGTTATATTTTTCTCTTTTTGTCTTATAAATTGAATCGTCCTGATCGTCGCGTACGACAGGTTGATTGGTAGGAATTACTACTACTTCTAATTTATAGATTTCATAAAATTCGCTTTCTTCAGTTTCAGCCGTACCAGTCATACCGGCAAGTTTGTTATACATTCTGAAATAGTTCTGCAAAGTAATTGTAGCCAGGGTCTGAGTATCTCTTTCCACCTTAACATTTTCTTTTGCTTCTATAGCCTGATGAAGACCGTCGGAATATCTTCTTCCCGGCAAAACGCGTCCGGTAAATTCATCAACAATAGCTACTTTGCCTTCTTCCGTTACTACATATTCGTCGTCTTTTTCAAACAGCGTATAAGCTTTTAATAACTGCTGAACTGTGTGGATTCTTTCGCTTCTTTCGGCATAAAGATGATACAGACTATCTTTCTTTTTAATTTTTTCAGCTTCCGAAATTTCAGAATCGTTTTCAAATTTGCTTATTTCAGTGCCAATATCAGGAAGCACAAAGAAATCTTTATCTACCACTGTGCCTCTTGCAAGCTCGACTCTTCCAATTTCAGTAGTATCGACCGAATTATTCTTTTCTTCAATAACGAAGTATAATTGCTCGTCGATTTCCGGCATGTACTTTCCTTTTTCGCGGTAGTAGTACAACTCAGTTTCCTGCAATAATTTTTTATTGCTCGGTTCGCTTAAAAGTTTTGCAAGTTTTTTATTTTTAGGCAAGCCTCTGTAAGCGGTAAATAAATTTTTACCCGCTTCGCTTTCTTTTGATTTTTCGCCGGTGGCCAAAAGCGTTTCAGCATCCTGAACAAACTGCGCAACAAGATTAGACTGCAATCTGTAAAGTCTTTCTACTCTCGGTTTCATTTCGTCAAATTTCTGATCGTCTTCGCCTACAGGACCCGAAATAATCAAAGGCGTTCTTGCTTCATCTATAAGTACTGAATCGACTTCATCCACTATCGCAAAGTTATGCACCCGTTGTACCTGGCCGTCTTTATCAGAAGCCATGTTATCGCGCAGGAAGTCAAAACCAAATTCGTTATTAGTTCCATAGGTAATATCGCAGGCGTAAATTTCTTTCCTTTCGTCAGGATCCATTGTGTTAAGGATACACCCGACAGTAAGACCGTGATATTTAAAAATCTCTCCCATCCATTCGCTATCTCTTTCAGCAAGATAGTCGTTTACTGTTACAAGGTGAACGCCTCTGCCTGTAAGCGCGTTAAGATACATAGGTAAAGCTGCAACTAAAGTTTTTCCTTCGCCCGTGGACATTTCTGCAATTTTGCCCTGATGCAAAACAACGCCGCCCATTAACTGGACGTCATATGGAACCATATCCCACGTTACTTTAGAGCCTGCTACCGTCCAGCTTCTACCGACTAATCTTTGGCAAGTGCTCTTTACTACTGCATAAGCTTCGGGAAGAATTGCGTCAAGTACTTCTTCATATTTAGCGGTTAAATCGTCTTCTGACTTATCCAGCTCTTCATAAACGCTTTCGCGGTCAAAATCTTCATCGCCCTGAAGCTTTAAATTAAGCTCTTCAATCTTTTGTCTGATCTCGGACGTTTCATTCTGAATCTTTTCCTTAAACTCTGTAGTCTTAGCCTTTAGTTCGTCTTCAGTTAAATCTTTTATCTTTTCATAATATTCATTTATCTCGTTAACGATAGGCCACAATTCTTTTTGATCTTTCGAATGTTTATCGCCGAAAATCTTTTTAATTAGATTAAGCATTCATTATTCCTTTAGTAAAATAGAACTATAAATTAATTAATGACGATTTGAAATGCAATTTAAGAAGTAATGCCTTAAATTATGAAATAATTAAGACAAGAGCTAAAAAATTGGCCAGTAAAACGCCTAAATTTGCATAATTCAGCTTTATTAGCAAAAAGCCGACGTTTTTTTAGGCAAAATCATTTATTCCCCAAGAAAATGGGTTCTCTATTTATTTTAATTGTTATTGCTGAACTGGATTATCTTTTTGTAATTTTTTGTAAATACTCTTAAAAATTTCATTATTAAGGTATTTATTTGCCAATAGATTTTGTTTTACTACAACTCCATCCTCGTCTATTGCCAATTTTGTAACTGAAAGAGTCGCTTCAGTCTGAACGTCTTTATAATCGGTTACAGAAATAGAGAATGAATATTTATTGCTTACTACATGGTCGTTATCATCTCGGTTAGATATTTCCACAGACGCGTCCACGCTGCTATTATCTTCATCGCCTCTATTGCCATTTGAAATCAACGAAGCTATCCCAACAATCACTGCGACTCCTAATATCATAGCGCATGTATTTCTGTTTTGCTCTTTCTGCAATACGGCCATTTCTTCAGGTAAAAGGCCCATGCTATCATACTCGGCAGTAATAAGCCCGGTATTCAGGTCGCAGATGTTGATCCGGTATCCCCGTTCTTTTAGAACGTCTATAGCGGCGTAATATACTTCGTCCTTTGCATTATTATATATTTCGCTGGGTTTATAATCAGGACTGTCATATTCTTTCAGGTAATCGTACGAACTGCTTCCGCAGCCGGAAATTGACGTAATTAACAGCGCAGATATGAGCAAGTATGTTATTTGTTTTTTCATTAACACTCTGGATTTTACCTCACATAAACAAATTCCATGCCTTTTATTTTCCCCACAGATTTAATGCGCAATAACAGAATTTAAATAAAACATGTCCTTATTTTCCATCATACTGTTTCAAAAAGCATACATAGCTTCTGTTTTTAGAAAAATTAAGCAAATAATAAAGCAAAGCTCCCATTCAATTTAATTATGGAAGCTTTGCTTTATTATTTATAGAATAATTTTCGTTTCGCTTTTACTCAGTGAAAACGGGCATAGTGAACAAGATCAGACCATGTCTGTAATTTTAAAAGTTATGACGCTTTCCGAAGGATTGGCATTTCGCTCCATGCTCTCCCTTGAATAAGTCTTCCAGCTTTCTTTTTGCGAACGCCACCCCATTGCTTAAAGAAAAACGGGACGTTTGAATCGATACATTGATCTCTAATTTCCAAAACCCATTCTTCACTCATTGGTCGCGCGCCCGGTCCTGATTCGCCGCCTACAATAACCCAATCGATATCTGTTAAATCCATTTTTTTTATTGGTCCAATTAAAGGTTCAATAGATAAAAATTTTACTTCGGCATTTGTTTCCCGTAAATGGTCTATCCTATAAGTATAGTCCTCATTTTCCACGCTTACGCCCATCCAGATATTCTCGCTCCAAGAAAGTTTAGATTGCAATTCAAGAAGTCTTTCAGAGCGTTTAGTAAGTACTTGGAAGCGATGCCAATCAGCTTTATTCATTACTTTAAACATTTTTTCAATAAAACTAAACGGGACTTTTTCATGAAACAGGTCGCTCATAGAGTTGACAAAAATAGTTTGCGGTTTTTTCCATGTTAAAGGCAGTTCCAAAACATGTTCGTGTAAAGAGAGCTTAAAACCTTGATCATAATTTAAAGATCCCATAGCTTTCAGCCTCTTTGCCATCCTCTCTGCATAACAAAATTTACATCCGGGGCTTATTTTGTTGCAACCTATTATTGGGTTCCACGTTGATTCTGTCCATTCTATCGTTGATTTTTGTGCCATAATAAATTAGTCAAATAGTGAAAGTTCTGTATTCCTTTTCTTTACTTTTCCCCAAAAATCATAACCTGTCTTGTGCTTTGAATAAAACGCTAAATCATATAATGGCAGATTTTTTTCATCTGATCGGATTTCGATAAAACTATCAAGAGCTTCTTGTCGAAATCCCAGCTTGGTCATTTGTTCATTATACTCTTTAGCAAAAGACCTAACAAGATTAATATGTTTTCCAAGGCTTTTTCCCATCGCTCACTACGTTATCCCAAAAAAATGCGACAATGCTTCGTAAGATGAAAGACCGGCAGCCTTTTATGAATAATATCGCGCAAATTATGCTAAAGGCGGTTCAAGATATCTTTTCGACACAGAGAGCGAGATAGGCGACTGGCTTCAACTTTGCAAGTCTTGAAAAAGACAAAAAGGGCTTACTGCCTGAACGCTTATCTGGAGCAGGAGTTTATTGTGTTCTATTTCTGTGTGTGCTCCAAACGAAGAAGCGGTTGTCTGGAAAAATAAAAAGCATGCGAAAATTAAAAACGGCGGATGCATAATTAACAGCTCTCCCAAAAGCGAAACATTTAAGCGTTAGCGAAGTTTAGCAATGGTTGTGTCTGTGAAGCGTTGGCACTATAAGTTTGATAAATCTGTAAAATCAAAAAATAAATGTTTCAATATGCCAATATTTGAATGGTTTGATTCAAAATAAGTTTTTAACGATCTATTTTCCACCGATTTTAAAATTTCAGTATTCCGTCCATCTTTCGCTAATAAGGAATTAATTCCTTCTACCGTCTCATTTGTTTTGCCTTCAAGAAGATAACCAATTAGACTGCCATTAGTGTATTTTTTGGATGCAAAATTATTAATTCCAGTATCAATGTATCTGCGCTTTAACGCAGAATCATTTTGTTTCAAATTTTTAGCTTCAAAGAAATACTCATATTCGTAAGCCGATATAAATGTTGTCAGCCGAAAATCTATCCTTGGTAATTTATCTGCAAAACCTTTTGTTCTTGGAATATCTTTGGGAATTTTTGCTTCTACATTAGTTGAAACTTTCCATTTTCGCCTTAAAGGGTTTTCTATGATGTGTCTAAGCAATTCGGAAGAAATATCGTTCTCAATCCAATCTAATTGTATCACTTTTTCGTTTAAGGAAGTTTTATATGCTCCAATAATTAGCTGAAAACACCTTTGCTCAAAAGTATTTCTGAAGGCCTCGCAGACATCTACGTTAATTGCCATTGTCAATTCCCGTTCAAGATTTCAAGAGTTAACTCTGAAGCATCTTCCATTGCCATTGATTGCGACCAAAACCTTCGTTGGTTCGGACGAATGATATAAATATCATTTTCTGTCTTATAATTCATTTTTTTTCGAAAATAAATATTGCTTGTTTTTTGCTCCCACAAATCCTTGTCTATTTTTTTTAGTTCATCATCCACAAACTCTATAGATGTAGTTACTTCTTTTGGCTCCTTAGCGAAAGAAAGTTTAATCATCATCAGCGGTGTAAATCTGTTGATATTAAAAACTGTAGCATTGACATATAGTTCCTGACCGTCAAGAAAATCGTTGAGCTCATCGCAAATTACCTTTCCGTATTGTATTATTTGCTCTTGTAATGTAGGATATAATGCTGCGGATTTTTCATTGTTTTCAAAAAGGTCCAGGTTGTAATTTAAAACGTCTTCTATAATTAAAATTTCTTTTTGAGTTAAATTGAGTATTTCATGTAAAATTATATCGTCTATACTTTTTTCATCTTTGGTTATATCGTTAGATACTGCAAGTGTTTGTTCTTTTTCAATAATTATTGAATCAACTTTCCTAGCAATTTTTGATATTGATTGTTCAGTTAAAAGTAAAAAAGGAATAGATAAAAGTTCTACAAATGATGTCCGTTCTCTTTCAATTCCCCAAGAAGAAGCAATCATAAACAAGTAATACTTACTAAATTTAGAATTAATTATTCCAACTAATGCTTTTTTTTTATTGGGATCAACATTTCCATTAATCACATATGCAGAGCTAAGACAATAAGCCTTGTAGTCAATATATGAAGCAGCAATTTGCCTGTTTGCTTGGGCTTGTTTAATAACTATAAAAGGAAGTAGAAATAGATCTTTGTCAATATTTCTATACCTTCTTGTATTATTATATACGGCTGAATGATTTGTATAATACCTCTGGATTTTTTTTGTATCAATTATTTTCTCAGGAATAAAATCTAATTTTTTTGAATCAGCATTTAAGCCTGTTGCGTACTGCCAAGTATTTTTTTTTGCTTTAAAAACCGACTCTATATTTTCATAGTTTGAATTTATTTTTGTTACCAACTCCCAATCATTTATCCCGCCCCACATTGCGACTTTCCAAATCTTGGTATCGGGCTTTTGGCATTCTTCTCTGGGCAGATACTTTACATCCGAAAAATCTATGATTAAACCCTCAATCACATTAGATTTTATATAAGTTTTGGGCGCATAATAAACAATTCTATCTGAAGTTTCTTCGGGCTTATCTTTTCGATAAAACACAATACTTATCGGTCCTGTTGCATCGCCAAATAATTGCCCGCCGAAATTTTTAGGCACCGTGCGGAGTATGGAAAAGTTACAAACCATTTCCACATAACAATCATTGAACAACCACCTTCTAAACTCCTGATATGTTCCGCCTGTATTGGTTAAAACTTTGGTATTAAATATCAAAGCAATCTCTCCATTCGGAGCAAACAATGTCGCTTTATGCAAAAATGGTAAAACCATTTCTTTGGCGAATTGGTTTGTATTGCAATAATCGCGAACTGATTTTAATAAATCAGTTGTACCGAACGGTGGATTTCCGACTACCAAATCAAATTTAATCTTCTCAATTTCTTGATTTTGCAGAATTGTGTCTCTGCAAAAAAGATTGCCGCCTTGTTCTTTTAATGATTTATCGTCAGGATTGTTGATGAGGTTCGGTAATTTTTTGTTTTGCCATAAAGTCTTAGGGTCTAAATTATCAACCAACGCCAAATACAAGCTAAACGCAGCAACTTTTATGGCTTGAGAGTGTAGCTCAATTCCAAAGATATTATCAGTTAATAGTCTTTTCAGTATGCTAAAATCAGTAAGTTTTTCATTGTGATGGTTTTCATAGCGTTTTACTAATCGCTTGTAACTTTCCACCAAAAAAATTCCCGAACCGCAAGCAGGGTCTAAAATTTTTATATTATAGTCTTTTTCATTTTTGCTAATGGGAAGTTTTTCATTTAGCATAAATTCAACTAATGTAGGAGGAGTATAATATGTTCCTGTTTTTTTCTTAAGTTCAGGGTCGGTTTCAAATAAGAAATTTTCGTAAATTTCACTTAGAAGTTCAATTTGTATAATACTAAAGTCAAACAATTTCCAATCTTCAAACAATTCTGTTTGTAAAGTACCATCATTGCCACTAATAAAGCATTTTTTTATTTGCTGAAGCTGGGCGCAGGATATACTTTCTCCTTTCTCCACAGTAAAAACATTGCCGTTGAAATGTTCTTCCAATTCCCTATACAAACAATATGCAGCATTATCATCTTCTAAAATATCGAAATAAGATTTTGCGCCATCTCTTATTTTGGAGTAAAACTTTTCATCTGTTGCCCCTCTATCTTCAAGATAAAGCAAGAATAAAGACCGGAGGATAATTTTATGGATAAAGCTTATATTAAGACCTTGCGTTTCAAGTTGTCTAGCCGTATTTACCAAACTTGTTACAAGGTACTTATCAACTCTGCGTTGCAGATTTATCTTTTTCCTTATTGCATTAGCTATGTCTAAAGTCCAAATAATTCCCGTATCAATGGCAACCCTTGAAAATATTGTATTGAGCTCCTGAAGTTGTTGATTGTCTGAAAAATGATATGATTTTATTTCTATTTTTTTTAGATCTTTCCCGTAGTTAAGCTCATTCCGGGTTTTGATAATCGGTCTTTCGTAGCAATTATAAATACGGATTTCTGTCTCTGAATAAACATACAAAAACAATACTTTTTTATAATTCCAGATTTTTTTGTGAGCCTCGGCAATTTCATTTAAATTTTTATCATTAAAAGACTCTACTTTCTTTAGAAATACAGCAGGAAAACTATTACCGTTTTCATCCGTGTTAAAATACGCTGCATCAATCTTAAAAACCTTCATCTGATTTAACGCAACAGACTCACATTCGTCGGGAGGTTTTTTATCTCCTAGATGAATTGAAATGGCGCTTTCAAAGCCCAAAAAGTCTATTATTTCTTGTTCTGTCATACTAATCTATCGGTTACAAATATTTAACGTAAGATACAAATTAATTGCCTGCGAAACTACTTATTTTTGAAATCAAGAGCACGCCAATCGTTCAGCCCCAAGTAATAGTCTATCCGTTTATAGTTTTCTTTAGCATAAATTTGAATATTTCTTTTCCCATCCATCCCAAATGCATGTAACATTAAAAAATCCATGAAATACTTGCTTAGTTTTTTTATTGTATCAAATTTAATATTTAAAGAAAACGGATCAACAAAACAAAACGAAAGCGTTTTGTTATTTGTGGAAGGCGTTGGGATATTTTCAATAATTTCGCTGGCTAATTCGTTTGCATCTCCCTGCAAATAGACTATGTTGTCCTCGCTATGTATGGCTTTAACCCGTGTTTTTAGAGCTTCAATGTTATTTCCGTCTATATCGCAAAAAATATATTTATCAAACTTATCTTTTACAAGCAAAGATAACAGCGCCGAAGTATTAACGCACTTCTCTGAATTCCGTAACCTCGCTTTCCCGGCGCCGCTGAATAAATCGATATAGACTCTTTGCTGCCAATTCTTTTTCATTCCAGTAGAAAACAAACAGTCATATTCATAAACCAAGCTGTATTTCTTTTTTGACCATTCTCCCACTTCGGGCATAGTCAAACCGTCATTTTCTGTATATAAGTTACTTCCCTCCATAACATCTCCCATTCTAATTATTTAGGAACAATTATATTTTTATTAGCTCAGGCTTTCGAGTATCTCCTTTAGTTTTACTATATTTCCTTCCCAATCGCGCTGCTTGGCTCTTTCTTTTTCTATTATTTCAGCAGGAGCGTTGTCTACAAATTTTGGGTTGGATAGTTTCTTTTCAATTCCTGCAAGCGAACCCTGATACCGTGCAATTTCTTTTTGCAAACGGGCTTTTTCAGCGTCTAAATCTATCAGCCCTTCAAGCGGAATATAAATTTCGCAATCTTTAACCAGCATAGAAACGCTTGCGTTTGGTTTTGCAAGCCCTTCGCCAACTGTAAGATTGTCTACCTTGCCAAGCTTCTTTATATATGCAATTTGATTTTCTGTAACGGAAGACGATTTAAGAAAAACATTCATCAGCTTTGAAGGCGGAATATTTTTTTCGCCGCGGACGTTTCTTATAGCGGTAATAATATCCTGTACAAACAGCATCTCTTTTTCTGCCGCCGGATTAATTAAAGCCTTATCAGCTACAGGGAATGCCGAAGTAGAAATGCTTTCGCCGTCTTTTCTTTCTTCTATAAGATTCCATATCTCTTCTGTTATAAACGGCATAAACGGATGTACTATTTTTAACAGATTTTCAAAAATCGAAATTGCTCTTGTTAATACGGCTGATTTAACTTCTTCTTCGCCGGTATAAATTCTGTTCTTTGCTAATTCCACAAACCAGTCGCAGAAATCATTCCATACGAACGTATAAATTATCTTTATAGCGTTATTAATTTCAAATTTATCTAACGCGGTAGTCAAATCAAGAACGGTCTGGTTAAAGCGCGAAAGTATCCACTGATCTGCAAAGTCGATATGCTTATCTAATAAGCTTTTATCTAATTTAATTTTTTCCGTATTCATCAAAAGGAAGCGGCCTGCGTTCCAGATTTTGTTGGCAAAGTTTCTTCCAATCTCGCATTTTTCAGAACTGAAAAGCACGTCCTGACCAAGAGGAGCTAAATAAATAATTGTAAACCTCAAAGCGTCTGCGCCGTATTCAGCTATAACGTCAAGCGGATCAGGCGAATTACCAAGCGACTTGCTCATCTTACGTCCCTGCATATCGCGTATGATGCTGGTAAAATAAACGTCGTTAAAAGGAATATCCTTTTTGAAATGAAGTCCTGCAATTATCATTCTTGCAACCCAGAAGAAAATAATATCGGGCGCAGTAACAAGCGTATTAGTAGGATAATAATAGTCCTGCTCTTCTTTAGTTTCAAAAACTTCGTAAGCCCAAAGCCAGCTGCTGGCCCATGTATCAAGCACGTCTTTATCCTGAATCCAGTTTTCTGCGTCCTTAGGCGCAGTTACTCCGCAATAAACTTCCTTAGTCGTTTTGTGATACCAAACCGGAATTCTGTGCCCCCACCATAGCTGACGGGATATACACCAGTCTTTAATATTAGACATCCAGTGCGCGTAGGTTTTTGTCCAGTGTTCAGGATGAAATTTAACGTCCCCATCTTCAACCGCTTTTAGGGCTGGAGCGGATAGCTCCTCCATCTTCATAAACCACTGTTCGCTAAGGTATGGTTCAATAGGCACGCCGCCGCGTTCAGAGTAGCCTACTTTATTCTGGTAATCTTCAATTTTTACAAGCAGCCCTAATTCTTTAAAACGGGTTACAACTTTTTCCTTTGCGTCAAATCTATCAAGATTTCTAAATTCTTCCGGAACGTTATCGTTTGTAGAAGCGTCTTCATTAAAAATATTTATAACTTCAAGATTTTGGCGTTTCCCCATTTCATAATCGTTTATATCATGGGCGGGAGTAATTTTCACTGCGCCGGTTCCAAATTCTTTATCTACATAATCGTCTGCAATTATCGGAATTTTTCTGCCGACAATCGGAAGGTCGATTGTTTTACCGACAAACTTTTTGTAGCGTTCGTCTTCCGGGTTAACTGCAACCGCAGTATCGCCTAACATTGTTTCAGGCCGGGTTGTAGCTACAATTAAAAAATCGTTACCTCCGGTAATAGGGTACTTTAAATAATAAAGCTTGCCGTTCATGCTCCTGTAAATAACCTCTTCATCCGATATAGCCGATTTGGAAGCGGGGCACCAGTTTACCATTCGGTATCCGCGGTAAATTTTCTTTTCGTTATAGAGAGTTACAAACGATTCAATTACTTTTTTATAAAAATGTTCGTCCATTGTAAAGCGTTCACGTTCCCAGTCGCAGCTTACGCCAAGTTTTTTCAGCTGGCTTATAATTATGCCGCCGTATTTTTCTTTCCAGACGTAGCAATGCTTAAGAAATTCTTCTCTGCCGATGTCATGTTTATCAATCCCCTGTTCTTTAAGGTAATTGGTAACTTTTGTTTCCGTAGCAATAGAAGCGTGATCGGTTCCTGGAACCCAGCAGGCGTTATATCCCTGCATTCTTTTAGTTCTTATTAAAATATCCTGAATAGTATTATTAAGGATATGCCCCATAGTAAGCATGCCTGTAATATTTGGAGGCGGAATAACTATTGAATACGGTTTTTTACTTTTATCTACTTCTGAATGAAAGAATTTCTTATCTATCCAGTATTTATACCATTTATCCTCAACGTCAGAGGGGTTATAAGCTTTGGGAATTTCCTGCAATTTCAACTCCGAAAATTAAAATAATTATTTAAAATCTTTTCACAAATATAATGAAAATTTGGCGGTCATAATAATTTGGATGTAAAGTTAAAGAATAGCCCTGTTTTTTAACTCGCTGACAAGGTTGGCATATCCTACGAAATTAATTGCGTCCCAGCCCAAAGTTATTGCTTCGTCTGTATTTACAGAAGTATCGTCAATAAAGAGGTGCTCTTCAGCCGGTTTATGCGTAAAATCTTCAACTAATTTATAAATTTCTTCTTCCGGCTTAACTATGCCCGCTTCGTGAGATAAAACAAGATGATCAAATTGTTTAATAAAATCGTATTTCTGCCAGCCGTAACGCCTGTGGATATCGTTTGTATTTGAAAGCAGTATGAGAGTATATTTTTTTTTAAAAATAGGCAGTAACGAAACAACGTCTTCATTCGGCGTAAAAATATCGCCAAACATCTGGCAGAATGTTTCAGCGTCAACCTTGTGATCTAACGCGGCAAGAACTCTCTTTAGAAATTCTTTTTCGCTAATGCGCGCGGATTCAAAGTCTCTATATTCATGCCGATGTTGTTTATAAAAATCAGTAAATTTTTCCCCAAGTCCATTTTCTACTTTATCCAATTTTGCAGTTAATATGCCATAGTCAAAATCTAATAGCACTTTACCAAGGTCGAACACAATAACAGAGTATTTTCTCGATTCCATATTTTCCTTTTCATTTAAATTGGGTCATTTTCAGCTATCAATATCAACATCTTTACTTTCATACTCCGAACTGTTTGGCTCCCAATCTTCTCCTTCGCATGGAAGGATTACTTTTGAAGGATGCTCGTCATATTTCATGCAAAGCACGGCGCTTTCGTCAAAGTGTTTGCAGCTTGAGCATAATGTGGATTCAATAATTTCTTTATTCTGTTCTATAAATAAACGATAGTGTATTATTGTAGGATGAATTATTACTCCGTAAATAGACATAAGGCTAAGCATAAACCAAGTTTGATACTGAATATAACTTTTAAGTATCCAGAGCGACGGGATTAAAAGAAATATTCTTATAATAGTCCAAAATACTATTTCGCCCAATTTTTTATTTTTATAATTATTAAAAAATAATATTTAGTTATATTAACATACTAAAGTTGGTAAAAAGAAAAAAAATTATAAAGTCATTAACGAATCTATAATTAATCTTGAATGGAACGGATATGGAAACGCTTTTAATTTCTTTGTTTTTAGTTGGAGCTCTTTATAACTTCTCTATCGCTCAAAATAAAGAGAAAGTTATAACATTTATTGTACATCCTTTAGTTCAGCCAAAAGACTCATCCATATACATAACAGGCTCCAGTCCAAAACTGGGGAACTGGGATCCCGCTTTAACGCCTCTTGTAAAACAGAAAGACGGATCATGGGAAATTGCCATTCCGTTTTCTGAAGGAGAACGGCTTGAGTTTAAATTTACTAAAGGCTCCTGGGCCGCCGAAGCTGTGGGAGCTAACGGAGCGGTTCCGCAAAACCACTCGCTGACCGTAGTAAACGACTCTACTTTTGAAATAACTATTGATAACTGGAAAAATGATTTTCACCCAAGATCGCTCAGCGGAATATTCGGCAAAGTAGTTTATTTTAATAACCTCGAAGGAAAAGGTATCAGACCCCGGAATATTATCGTCTGGCTTCCGCCAAATTATGACATAAATAAGAAAAAACGTTACCCGGTTTTATATATGCACGACGGACAGAATATTATCGATCCGGCCACGTCTACTTTTGGCGTGGATTGGCAGATTGACGAAACCGCCGATTCGCTAATTAAACAAAATAAGATTAAAGAAATTATAATTGTTGGAATATACAACACAAAAGACCGCAATGCAGAATACTCATATGGCGATATGGGACATGCGTATATGGATTTTATAGTAGATAAACTAAAACCATTTATCGATTCCGAATTCAGAACTCTGCCCGGCAGAAATAACACAGCCGTCATGGGCTCCTCTATGGGCGGTCTTATTTCCCTAGAGCTCGCATGGGAACATCCAGAAGTATTTTCAGCCGCCGGTTGCCTCTCCCCTGCTTTTAAAATTCAGGAATTAAATTATTTGCCTTTCATCGAAAAATACAAGGGCGCAAAGAAAAAAATTAAATTATATATTGACGACGGCGGCATTGGTTTAGACGCTGAACTGCTGCCCGGAATTAAAAAGACGATTGAAGCGCTTAACAAAAAGGGCTATAAAACCGGGAAAGATATTGAATGGTTTTACGACCCGGCGGCGGAACATAACGAAGGCGCATGGGCAAAACGAGTCTGGCGGCCTTTGGTTTTTATGTTCGGCAAATAATTATCGTCATGTTTAAAACTCTGCGCTGACGCCAATTGTTGGCAAGAGCCCTATGCTTGTTTTGTTTTCAGCTTTATTATCTCGGGCGTTCCATCTTACTCCGGAGCTCATTTTATTATTGTAGATATTCTGAATATCTATATAAGTAATTAAAGTCCACTTCTCAAAAAACCATTTACGGTCTAGCCTTCCGTCAAGACTATTATTAGCCGAAAGCCTTTGGCTGTTATAAGCGCTAACGCTTTGGCTTCCGTCGCTGTTAAAGGGGGTATACGGCTTTGCGGTTGAATAATTAAATTTAACGCCCGCCTCCCAGTCTTTATCTATTTTATATCCTCCGCTCAAACAGAATATCCATGTCTGGTCGTAGCTGCCTACGCGTTCAATTCCGTCAAGCGCAGTATACTTTGACTGATTATAAGTAAGGCTGAGTATGCCGTAAAACGGAATTGAAGAAAGCTGTTTACGAGCCGAAAGTTCAACTCCTCTTGCAAATCCCTTTCCGCCGCTTGTTAACGGCTCTAAGCCAAAAGAAGCAAAGTTGTCGTCCGACCCGGCAAACCCGGCGCCAGTGTTAGCCAATACTAAATATGGTCTTGTTAAACTTGCCGGATAGTCGGAATATTTTTTATAGTACGTTTCTATTTTTATATATGCGTCTTCTCTTATTTTACGTTCTAATCCCAAAACAAACTGATCCGCCTTTATCTCTTTAAGCTTTTTATTATAAGCTGTCGCTGCAAGCCATATGTAGGAGGGAGCCTGATAATAAATGCCGGAACTAATTGTTATATCAGTTAAGTCGTCGATGCTATATGCGGCTGAAAAACGGGGACTAAAATAAAGTTTTTTATCCAAAGGATTAAAGTAATCGAACCTTACGCCAAAGCTTGTCTTAAAACGCTCAAAAAGCTGCATTACATGGTTAACATAAAAAGCCGCTTTTACAAAATCTTCTTTTACATTTGCAGAATTAACTGCGAGCGAATCGCCAAACGTAGTTTTGAATTTTGGGAAAAATACATCGGACTTAAAATTTATTAGTTTCAGGTCTAAGCCAAAGTTCATTTCAGTCTTGTCCGACATTTTATATATCAGTTCCGCTTTTACTCTGTTTTCAGCCTCGGTTGATTTATTAGAAAACAATGGATTTAGCAGCGAATCTTTTTGCGAAGTGTTATAGTCTACAAAATTTCTGCTTGCAATAAATTGGTAGAACCCATTGTTAAACAAATGCCTGAATATAACTCCTCCTACGTATTGAACCTGATCGCTCCCAAGAATACGGGAGTTATCATAGCGCTGGTCTAACGTATTATTAAAATATTTTACATTATCAAAAGCGCCGATGTACAAAAATGATATTGAATTTTCATTATCTAATTTATAGTTATATTTCGCAAGCGCGTCGTAATACTCCGGCACAAACCCAAATCCGGCCGCTTTAAAAATAAAATCGAGATAGCTCCTCCTGACCGAAAAAATAAAATCAGAATTATCAGAAACAGGTCCCTCATAATTAAATCCAAACTGCGAAGCCGATATAGTAGCTTTGCCTCCTAATTTGTCTTTCCGTCCGTCTCTAAGATCAATTTTAAGAGCAGAAGATATTTTATCGCCATATAGCGACGAAAACCCTCCTGTTGAAAAAGTAACCTCTTTTACATAATCAAGGTTGATGTAGCTTAAAGGACCTCCTGTAGCGCCCTGAGAGCCAAAGTGATTTATATTCGGAATTTCAATTCCATCGACTATATAAAGATTTTCCGAAGGCGCCCCGCCCCGTACTATCAAATCGTTCCTGCCAGCGTCGGCCTGGGCTACGCCCGGCAAGGCGGACAATGTGCGGACAACGTCTTCAAAGCCGCCGGGAGCTCTCCTTATTTCTTCGTAACTTAATGCGTTTACGCTGGTTATATTATCAGGGTCTTTTCTAAAATAATCGGACTTTACAGTAACCCCCTTTATTTCAAATACGGATTCGGATAACCGGAAATCTATCTGAACCGGCTTTGAATTTGTTACAATTATATCCGACCGTGTTATTGGCTTATAACCTATGGACGATACTTTTACTATATACGTCCCTGGCGGAAGAGCCCCTATAATAAAGGCTCCGGACGAATCCGTTGAAGTTCCGTACGCAGAACCGGCAAGGACTACATTTGCTCCAGGTATCGGTTTTTGAGTAACTTCTTCTATAACGCGCCCGGTAATTTTACCGTTATTTGTTTGAGCGTTTAAGTTAAGCGCCGTAGAAAAAAACAGAAAGCATAGTAATGTAAATCGTTTAAGCATATCATCTCTTTTCTTTTTTTTACATAAACAGCTAAATATATTTAATTAGTTCAATTAGAGATATCAAATAAATATAATCAAAATTCCCTTACATTTTATTATATTTGCACTATGCGGTTTGTGTGGTTAATTATAAGAATAAACGATGAGAAAAAAAATGTATGACGAATCTGTAAAAGATAAATCTGCTAATGATATATTAATGGGATTTCAGGAAATTGAATCCGTTATAAACGAGTCAGTTTGGGTTTCCGATTCAGTTGGAGCTAAAAAACAATTTTATACGCAGAGTATAAAAAAAATCACCGGGTATACCGCCAATGAAATTTTAGATTTACCCGAGAACCACTGTTCTATTATTTTTAGCGACGATGTTGCCGATGTAAAAAAAGAATTAAATAATTTTGAAAAATCAGGCGTCTCGCAAAAATTACAGCTTACCTATAGAATAATAAGAAAAGACAATATACTCCGCTGGGTGAAAGAAGAAATAGAAAAGAAGGATGGGATTAAACGTATCGGCGTAATAACCGATATAACCTCTCTAAATGAAAAAGACAGCATTATTAACGATTACAAGCAAAAGCTTAAAGAAGTAAATGCGGCAAAGGATAGCTTTATCACAATACTTTCTCACGATTTACGAGCCCCTTTTACCAGTATCCTTGGCTTTGCTGAAATACTTATGAACGAACCGGATCTGCCGCTTCAGGATAAGACCGAGTATCTTAGTTATATTTATGAAGCTTCGCAAAACCAACTCCAGTTAATTAATTATCTGCTTGACTGGTCTCGCCTGCAAACCGGAAGGCTTATTGTTGAGCCGCAAAGATTAAAAGCACAGGCTGTTGTTTTCAATTGCGTTTCTTCTCTTACCGGCAACGCTATAAGGAAAAACCTTGAGATTGAAGTAGACGTAGACGATGCAATTTTTATCAATGCAGACGAACGGCTAATCACGCAGGCTATTTCAAACCTGCTGAACAATGCAATTAAATTTTCGCGCTCTAATTCTAAAATTGAAATATCAGCAAATAATTTTAACGATACGCAAATTGAGTTTATAATAAGAGATAGCGGCGTTGGAATTTCTGAAGAAGATCAGTCAAAGATTTTTAAAGTTGAAAATATGTTTTCTACCGAAGGCACTTCTGGCGAAAAAGGAAGCGGCTTAGGACTGCCTCTTGTTAAAGAGATTATAGAAAAGCATGGAGGCGCAATATGGTTTTATTCTCAACAGGATTCTGGCAGCGAATTTCACTTTACAGTTCACAAACCGCTAAACTCAGCGTTATTAGTCAATAATAATAGTTCCGAACGGGATACTTTTCTACCATTGATTAAAGGCGCTTTGCCTGGTTTTGAAATTTATAAGGCAGAAAATGGTTTTGAAGCTATGAACCTTATACTCGAAAAAAGCCCCTCTATAGTAATTGCAGATCACGATCTTCCATTAATGAATGGACTTCAACTGATTGAATCGGTAACAAAAGGAAACGCTCATTGTAAAATACCATTTGTTATATTGGCTAAATATGATTCCCCGGAATTACGGCAAAGCTATTATAATTATGGAGTTTCTTTAATTTTGACAAAACCGGTCGACTTTACAGAGTTCACAAAAATTGTCCAAAATTTAGTAAATTAGAATTCGTTTATTTAACTATATATTATGCCAACAGAAAAAAACTGGATAGCTCTTTACTCTAAGCCAAGAAGCGAATTTAAAGCGGAAGCGGAAATTAAAAGATTAGGAATCGAAAATTATCTGCCCGTTATTACAAAAGTTAAACAATGGAGCGACAGGAAAAAGAAAGTTACCGAGCCTGTTTTGCACGGATATATTTTCATTAGAGCCGACGAAAAAGAAAGACTTGAGGCTTTAGAAATAAACTCTATTGTCAGATGCGTTTTTGACCACGGCAAACTTGCTATTATTCCGGCATGGCAGATTGAAAACCTTAAAAATTTCCTGACCGAAAAAGAAGAGTTTTTAATTAAAGAGGGAATTGTTAAAGGGACAAAAATCAGAATTAAATCGGGTCCCTTTGAAGGGATTATTGGGGTTATTACTTCAGACTCCAACAAAAAGACTCTAAATGTAAATCTTGATTTGCTAAACCGGTCTATCGCCGCAGTAATTCCCAGCGACGTTGAAATTGAAGTAGTTAACGTATTATAAGCTAAAAACAAATAACAGAGATGGAAATGAATTACGAAAAGTTATTTGACCGCTTATCAACGGCCAAGAATGTTGTTTTCTTCACAGGAGCCGGAGTCTCCGCCGAAAGCGGAATAGAAACTTTTAGAGGAGCCGGAGGAATCTGGACGAAATTAAAACCTGAAGAACTCGCTAATTTTAACGCGTTCCTTAAAAACCCCGATCTTGTGTGGGAATGGTACCAGTACAGAAGAAAAATTATAGAAGAAACAAAACCAAACCCTGCGCATATTACAATAGCCGAAACGGAAAATTACTTTAACAACGTAACAGTCGTTACTCAAAATATAGATAATCTGCATAACCGGGCCGGAAGTTCAATTGTATATGAAGTGCACGGCAATATCGAAAGAAATTACTGCGTAAAATGCCATACGTTTTACAACTCAAAAGATTTTACTTTTGAAGGGAAGGCTCCATTTTGTAAATGCGGCGGATTAATAAGACCTGATATTGTTTGGTTTGGCGAAATGCTTCCGCAGGATGTTTTTGCTTCAGCTGAAGAAGCAGCCAGAAATTGCAACGTTATTTTTGTAGTTGGAACTTCAGCGGTTGTTTACCCCGCCGCTTATATCCCTATTGACGCTAAAAAAGGCGGCGCGCTTGTAGTTGAAATTAACGTTGAAGAAACTGAATTAACGCAAATGGCCGACATTTCTTTCTTCGGTAAAGCCGGAGAAGTTCTTCCAAAAATATTTAACGAGTTCAAAAAGATTAAAAAACTAAGCCTGTAATTACAGGCTTAGTTTTTCTTTAAATTTTACGGCCTGCCTGCGGGAGACTTCAACTTTATTCCCCCCTTTTAATTTTACAAGCAATCCCCCGTTTAACCAGGGCTCTATATTATCAATCCATTTCAGATTTATAATATGCTTGCGGCTTGCGCGGAAAAATGTTTTAGGGTCTAATCTTTCTTCCAGATAGTTTAGAGTTCTTAGAATAAGCGGTTTATTCTCATCAAAGAAAATACGAACGTAATTCCCTTCCGATTCAAATAAGCGTACGTTTATAAGTTTTACAAACCAGCACTTTTCTCCGTCTTTTACGAACACCTGATCTAATTCAGTAAGAACTGAAGACGGCAGAGAAGAATCCGTTCCGGCGGCTTCGCTTTCGTTTTTATAACGCAGCGATATTTTCCGGATAGTATCTTCAAGGCGTTTTGGCTCTATTGGCTTCAACAGGTAATCCATTGCATTATATTCAAACGCCTTTAGAGCATATTCGTCATACGCCGTAGTAAAAATAACGTCAGGGACGCCGTCTAATTCCTCTAGCAATTCAAATCCCGTTTTGCCCGGCATCTGAATATCAAGGAAAATCAGATCTGGTTTTAACTCTTCAATTTTTTCTTTTGCGTCATCGGCGTTTACAGCTTCGCCAACAATATCAACTTCTTTGTATGGCGTAAGAAGCCTTCTTAGTTCAACGCGTGCAAGTCTTTCATCGTCTATGATTAAGGCTTTCATCTTATCGTTCCTCCGTTTGGAATAATTAATTCTGCTAATACTATTTCATTTTCTTCATTTTTTAATTTAAATGACGCATTTTCGCCATAAAGGAGACTCAACCTTTGTTTTGTGTTTTGCACGCCAAATCCGGTTGCGTCCTTCAGACTTTGTTCGTCATATCTGCCGCTGTTTCTTATCTGAATAATCACATTATCATCCTTCGGAAACGCGTTAATTAGAATAACTCCTCCAATTGTTCTTTTTGAAATGCCATGTTTAATTCCATTTTCAACTAAAGTTTGCACCATCAATGGAGGAATTTCTGTTTTAGCAAGCTTGGGATCAATTTCAATTTTGCTTTCTAATCTTTCCTCAAAACGGATAGATTCCAAAGCCAAATAATCAGTTATTGTTTTTATTTCGTCTTCAAGCGGCACAGTTTCAATGCGTTCTATCCGCAGCGAATAACGCAAAATATTCGAAAGCTGCGTAATTGCAGTCTGCGCTTTCTGCGGATCTTCGTCTACCAGAGCTCTTATGCTGTTTAGTGCGTTGAACATAAAATGAGGATTTAATTGCGATTTAAGGGTTTTTAATTCAAAATCTTTTACGGCTGCTTCCCAAATCAGGCTTTCAATTTGTACCACTTGTTTATTTTCAAAAAAATGGACGGTAAAGTACATCAGAGACCAAATTAGAAGCACCATACTAAAATTAAACACATTAACCAAAAGAACGCCAACATTAAACTGCGATATTTTGAAATCGCCAATTAATAATTCAAAAGGCATTAATAGAAAAAATATGACGGTAGCTATCAAAATGCAGGCAATAAACGATCTTATAATTAGCTTATAGATTGATAGAGAACTCCATTTTTGCTTAATTATTATATATCTATATATATGCGTAAAGAAAATTCCCAATAGACTTAAAAGTATGAACATTGGAATCTTTATAAGAGTCATTTTATTGAATGATGCAATTATTACAATATTCACCAAACTGAATGCAAACCAGCCGGTAAATTGAGATATCCAGTAAATTTCTTTTTTGTTCATTAGATTATTTTCTATTTTTAACATCTGTAATTTATTGATTGTTTTGCATAGTTATCGTATTAAGATTAAAATATTATTTCTATAATATAAAATTTTGCCGTTTATCGGTCAGGTTTTGTTTTTTCGGCAGAATAACCTGACAAACGGATAAAATACGGTATAAAAATAAGCTGTTATAAAAACCTATTTTGAATGACTCCCGGCGGGTTTCGGATTTTTTTTCTTATAATAAATCGGAGAAATCTAATGAAATACTTTTTTATTCCGTTCTTATTTTGTTTATCTGTCGGTTTTGTTCTTAGCGGCAGCGATCAGGATATTGACAAGGCTTATCAAAATGCAAAAAAAGGAGTATACTGGGCATTAAGTAATATTCCGGAGAAAAAAAGTAAAATTGCTCATCAGTTGGTAGCAGAAGATAAATTATACTCCAGCGTTAAGCTTTACAAAAAAGTAAACGGCGTAAAAGTTGAATCAACTGGTTTTTATAACTCAAATGAAGTGACTATTACTCTTTATAAATCTACAGACAGTCTGCTTTCCGAAGGTTACATAAATAGCCGAAAAATAATTGAAGGCGAGAAATAGGATTTATTCATTAGTTTAAATCCGTAAGAATTTTTAACAATTCGTAAAGTATTTTTAAAAAATGGGATATTTTCTAATAAATAGTAAATGATTAATGATTTTTTACTATGATTATTCTGGTATGATTAATGAGGGAAGATAAAGATCAATCATATTTTAGCAAAATGGAAGATTTATCTATAGATGTTGAGAAATTTACAGGTCTGGTAATCTTTTGTATAGACGACTGGGAATTCTGTATAAATTTTCAAGATGTGGCGCTTATCTTACGGGGCGATGAGCTTAAAAACATAAAAAATATTAATACTTTTTTACACCGGGACGATAAAGAGAAGTCTGATAATTTCATGTCGTTAGACCTCGGCGTTTTCTTTGGTTTAAAAGAGAAAAAACCTATTGAAAATTCGAGATTCCTTTGTATCCAGAACAATACATTGGAATTTGGTTTTTTTGTGGATAGTATTAAAGAAATAATTACTATAGACAGGGATTTTGTTCATAAAAAATTGGAATTTATTTCTATAGCAAGTAAAGATTATATTAAGGGGTTAATTAAATTTGAGAAACGCACTTTTCTCTATCCGGACTACAACAGAATTGTAGCGACTTTATTAAAACAGAAAGAGTAAATGCGCTTACTAGATCAATTTTTCCCAACTCGCAATTTGAGGTTCAATGTTATATTATATCGATTTTAAGGCAGGTAATAATGAATAAGTATTTTCTCGTTTTGTTTTTTTCTGTGTTGCTTCTCCCTTCTTTTATATCCGCACAGACTAATGATATTAAAATAGGTTCGGATCTTTCGCAATTTAAACAGACCAACGGAGCTTTGTATGACTTTTCGGATCCGGATAAAGTTAATGTTAAAGTTGCCATATGGGGCTTTGTAAGATTCCCGGGCAGATACATTGTTCCTATGAATACTTCGGTGCAGGATTTAATTTCATACGCAGGAGGTCCTACTGACGCAGCTAAACTTGACGACCTCAGATTGTTCAGAACATTGGCTGATTCTACCCAGAAAATATACAAGTTCAATCTGAACGAATTGTTGTATGAACCGGGCGAAAAAAAACTTGTTCTCCCTCCGCCTCTTATAGCGTCGGATATTGTTCTTGTTCCCGGAGAGCCAAGGTGGTATTTAAAAGACTACATAACTCTTTATCTTTCAGTAATATCAGCAGCGAGTTCGCTTGCAATTTTAATTTGGAATATAGTTAGGAAATAAGTTTAAATGGAAAATTCAAATAATCTACGTGATTTAGATAATAACAATAAATCGCTAAAAGAATATGCCTCCCTGCTAAGGAATAATATACTCCCGGTAGTTTTAATTTCTGTCATGTGTTTAATTGTGGCAATTTTTTATGCTGTTAAAGCTAAAAATATTTATAGCGCAACTACGGTGCTTAAGATTTCAAAACCCAAGGGAAGCATAATGGAAACGCCCCTTATGCCTGAAATTTCTGATTTCGGAAGCGACCGGTTTGTTTCAAACGAAATTGAAATTATGAAAAGCTACACCGTGCGCGAAAGAGTTGCTAAATCTTTAATTGACAGCTTTAAAGTAAAGGCAACCACGGATAGTTTTTATGTCATCCTTAATAAAGAATCTGCTTTTACTAAGAGCGATATTAATAGCAGTAAAGTGAAATCAGTCCCGGAAATAGCAGCTTTATTAGCCACTACAGCTTCAATCGAACAGAAAAGAGGACTTGATATTGTCGAAATAAAAGTGGAGTCTCCATCGGCCAGCGAAGCGGCTCTTATAGCCAACTGCTATGCGGCGGCTTATAAAGATTTAGACTTGGATTTTAACAGAGCTCAACTAACCGCGGTAAAAAACTTTTTAGTTCAGCAGAAAGACGAAAAGTTCAAGCAGTTGAACGAAGCTGAAAATATCCTTGAAGAGTTTCAGAAAAAAGGCGGAATAATTGCCATAGACGATCAATCAAGCGCATTGATTCAACAGCTGACTACTTTTGAAGCTCAAAAAAACAGCGCAAAACTTGACATGACAACTTCTGATAAAATGCTTAACGGATACAAAGCCGAATTAAAAAAACAGGACGCCAAACTTGCAAATTATGTAGAAGGTTTTGAAACTGAAACATATATCAAAACTTTACAGGAACAATTAGCAAAAGCCGAAGTTACTCGCGACGTTGCTATTTCAAACAATAAAGAAGCTATAAACTCCCCCACTGTAAAAGAGCTGAATCTAAGAATCAGCGAATTACGAAACAAAATCAACCAGAAGTTTGATATATTTAAACAAAGCGCTTTTGCAAGCGCTCCGGAAGAATTAAAGACTCTTGCGCAAAAAGTTTTAGAAGAAAGCTTGAAATCGCAGGCGCTTAAGGCTTCGTCGGCCGAATTAGGGAATATTGTTAATAGTTACGAAACCAAATTCAATCAGCTGCCAAAAACAATTACTGATTATGCCCGCTTAACCAGATCAAGAGAGTCACTGGAAAAACTTTACCTCGCTATTGAAAACAAATATCAGGAAGCCTTGATAAACGAGCAGTCAGAGCCGGGAAACGTTTTGTTGATTGACGTGGCGCGTATGGCTATCATCCCTTCAAAACCAAACAGACCCCTAATTGTAATTGTCGGATTAATTATTGGCTTAGGCATCGCATTTGGATATGTATTTGTTAAAAATTATTTTGATAATACAGTAAAATCTCCTGAAGATATTGAAAACAGAAACATCAACGTGCTTGCCTGGATTCCTCAGATTGAAGGACTAAGCGACGACGACAACAAAGAATTTGAATTTATTGTGGCAAAAAAACCTGATTCTATCCCAAGCGAAGCGTTCCGTTCTCTGCGAACAAGGCTACAATTCGCCCGGCCGGATAAGGGTTCAATTAAAACTATATTAGTTACGTCTTCTACTCCTCAGGAAGGCAAAACAGTAATTTCGGTAAATTTAGCCGGAAGTTTTGCCCAGACAAACAAAAAAGTTCTTCTTGTAGATTGCGATTTTAGAAAACCAAGAGTCCATTCTGTTTTTCGCGTTAATAGATTCCCAGGTTTGGTTGATTATTTCTTCAATCAGGCTACTCTTGAGCAAATAGTGAAGAAAACCGAATTAAGTAATCTGGATTTTATATCTACCGGCACAATTCCTCCTAATCCAGCCGAAACTCTTGAATCGAACGCAATGAAAGATTTTCTGGCTCTGGTTTCTGAGAAATATGATTTGGTTATTCTCGATTCCCCTCCTATCATTGCCGTAACTGATTCTGAAATTTTAACGTCTTTGGTCGACGCAACGCTACTTGTGGTTTCCGCAGGAACGACAGAAACTGAAATTATGGAAAAATCTGTTGGGTTATTGTCCGGAGAAAATAGTACTTTTATAGGTACAGTTTTAAATAACTTTACATATAAGAGCGGATACGGCTCTTATTATAAGTACTATTATTATTATACTACTCCTTCAAAGTCTGACTCTGACAGGCAGAAGAAAATAATAAGAAAAGCATAATATCCGGAAACTAAACAAGAAGATTGTATGGAATTATTAGAGAAAATCAAAAATAAGACCGCTAAAGTCGGCATTATTGGTCTTGGCTATGTTGGTCTGCCTCTTGGACTTGAGTTCGCATTGAAAGGTTTTCAGGTAATAGGGTTCGATCTTGACGAAAAGAAGCTGCCTATGCTTAGAGCAGGTCAAAGCTATATAAAGCACATAAACCAGGAGAAAGTCAGAACAGCCGTTGCCAGCGGAAAATTTGACGCTACATCGGATTTTACCCGCATACCTGAAGCTGACGCTTTAATAATATGCGTCCCGACTCCATTAAACGAACACAGAGAGCCGGATATGTCGTATATTATAAATACAGCGGAAACTATAGCAAAATACATCCGTAAAGGACAGTTTATTTCGTTAGAATCCACAACTTATCCGGGCACTACCGACGAAATTCTTCTTCCGTTGTTTTCTTCAGCATTAGTTAAAAGAGGCGAAGGAAAGGAATTAGTGGTAGGAGAAGATTTTTATCTGGCGTTTTCGCCTGAAAGAGAAGACCCTAACAACCCGGTATACTCAACATCCACTATCCCCAAAGTAGTTGGGGGCGTTACTGAAAATTGCGTTGTTATAGCTCAGGCTCTTTATAATAACGTCGTAGTTAAGACTGTCCCGGTCTCTTCAACAAGAGCGGCTGAAGCCACAAAACTGCTTGAAAATATCTACCGTTGCGTTAATATAGCTTTAGTTAACGAGCTTAAAATGGTTTTTGAAAGAATGAATATAGATATTTGGGAAGTAATAGAGGCGGCATCAACCAAGCCTTTTGGATTTAATGCGTTTTTCCCGGGTCCTGGTTTGGGCGGGCATTGCATCCCAATTGATCCATTCTACCTAACTTGGAAAGCCAGAGAGTATGATATTGCTACAAAGTTTATTGAGCTTGCTGGAGAAATTAATACCTCCATGCCTTATTATGTAGTTGAAAAATCGATGGAAGCTCTTAACGAATATAAAAAGTCGCTCAATGGCGCAAAAGTTTTAATTCTTGGCGCAGCTTACAAAAAGGATATTGACGATATGAGAGAATCCCCTTCTCTTAAACTTATTGAAATATTCAGAGAAAAAGGAGCTATTGTAGATTATAGCGATCCCTTCTTCCCAAAACTGCCTAAAACTCGTAAATACCAGTTCGATATATCCTCGGTTGAATTAAACGCTGATAATCTGAAAAGCTACGATTTAGTCGTATTAAGTACCGACCATACTGGATATGATTACAAGTTCATTCTTGAAAACTCAAACATAATTGTAGATACAAGAAACGCTTTTGCTAAAAGAGGACTTTTAGATAAAAAGATATTTAAATCTTAACTGGATTGTTCCAACTTAAGAAAGTATAATAAATAATTTAAGAAGCTATGATAAATCCAAAAGTAAAATCAGTTCTGTTTTTTATTTTTGGATTTTTTTTAATTTCTTTTTCTGAACTCATTTCTCAAACAGGAAACTCGAATATGGAAAAATTTGAAAAAGTTCTCGACGGTTTGAACTTTCCCGAAGGTCCGGCATGGGATGGCAAAGGAAATCTTTACGTATCAAATTGCCATGGCGGATTTATTACTAAAATAAGCGGCGATAGCTCGTCAGTATTTTTAAAAGCTTCCGAAAATCCTTTTACGCTAAATAAAACAAACGGATTGACTTTTTTTAAAGACGGCTCTTTATTCGCCTGCGAATTTGGCGTAGGCAAAATGCTTAAAATTTCGCCAGACGGTAAAACTGAAATATATGCCGACGGTTACAAAGGCAAAAGGTTTAACCGGCCAAACGATCTGGCTTTCGACTCTAAAGGAAACCTGTATTTTACTGATCCCAACTCTTACGGAAGCGATATTTTAGACGGCATGGTCTACAAAGTTGATTACATAACAAAAGAAGTTACTCCTGTAGCCGATAGCATTGCCTTTTCAAACGGAATTGCTTTTTCCGCAGATGAAAAATACGCTTATGTTTGCGAATCGGCGCTTAATAGAGTTATTAAATATGCAATTGATGAAAATGGCGTTTTCTATGACAAACATGTATTTATTGACTTGCCAGGCGGAGACCCGGACGGAATTGCTTTTGACATAGACGGTAATTTATATATCGCTCATTTTGGAGGCGGTAAAATTTATGTTGTTTCTCCCGAAGGCAAAATCATAAAAACTTACGACACTCCCGGTAAAAAGCCTAGCAACCTTGAATTTGCAGGCGACGATATGAAAACTCTTTTTCTTACCGAAGACGAAACTAACGCAGTTTATAAAATCCGGGTCGAAACGCCTGGTTTAAAGCTATTCTGCGCTCCTTATTAATTCTTACCCCAATTTTACCCAAAAGCGCAGAGGAATTAGAGCCTTTGCGCTCTGGGAACTATATACCGCTGAAATTAATTATTCTGTTATAACTAACGAATAAAAACAAAATTCAAATGAAAAGAAAACCGAATAGTTTAATTTCTGAAAAAAGCCCTTATTTACTTCAACATGCTTATAACCCGGTTAATTGGCTCTCGTGGAACAATAAGGCATTTGAAACTGCCCGTAACGAAAACAAACCAATATTCCTTTCAATTGGGTACTCTGCCTGCCATTGGTGCCATGTGATGGAAAAGGAATCGTTCGAAGACGATGAAGTTGCGGCTTTATTAAACGAATATTTCATCTCTATAAAAGTTGATAAAGAAGAAAGACCTGATATCGACAACGTTTATATGAATGTCTGCCGCATATATACTGGAAGCGGCGGCTGGCCAATGACAATAATATTGACGCCCGATAAAGAACCGTTCTATGCCGGGACATATTTTCCCAAGACTGAAAGATTCGGCAGACCAGGGATGCTGCAGCTTCTTCCTCAATTAAACGAAATATGGCGCAATCGCCACGCAGAAGTTCTTAAATCCGCCGCCCTGATTACAGCTTCTCTAAAAAATCTTCATGCAGGAACAGCAGTTGTCCCAATAGACGAAACTATAATAAAAAAAGCTATCAGTTATTTTAAAGAGAATTACGATAAAGAGTTTGGCGGGTTTGGCGTTGCGCCTAAATTTCCAACTCCTCATATTTTTAACTTTTTAGCGCGCCGCTATAAAAGAGATAATGACAATGAACTATTGGAAATTATTGACTCTTCGCTTACCCAAATGCGGCTTGGAGGAGTATACGATCATGTCGGTTTTGGATTTCACCGCTATTCGACTGATAGAACATGGTTAGTCCCCCACTTTGAAAAAATGCTGTACGATCAGGCTCTTATCTCTCTGGCATATTTAGACGCTTATCTGCTAACTAATAAAACCATCTTTAGTAAAACTGCGACTGAAATATTGGAATATGTTTTACAAGATATGACTTCTCCCGAAGGGGTATTTTATTCAGCAGAAGACGCCGATAGCGAAGGAGAAGAAGGGAAGTTTTATCTTTGGACTACCGACGATATGACATCTCTTTTTGATCCAGAAACCGCTAAACTTGCAACTGATTTATATAACATAAAACCCGAAGGTAATTTTTTTGACGCTTCGGCAGGCCGGACTACAGGCGAAAATATTCTACATCAAAAACTCGCTACCCAGGATTTATCAGGAGCTTTAAACGCTTCCGAAAAAGAAATTTATTCTCTTGAAGTACCAATCCGCAAAATACTTTTTGAAGCAAGAGAAAAGAGAATTCATCCTTTTAAAGATGAGAAAATTTTAACCGACTGGAACGGCCTGACAATTGCGGCTTTGTGCCGCGCAGGCAGAGTTTTAGTTCAGAAAGACTTTGTTGCCGCCGCGCAAAGAGCTTATGAATTCATTTCTAAAAATTTATTTAATACCGAAGGAGCCCTCTTACACAGATACAAAGACGGCAACATAGCAGTAACCGCCAACGCTGACGATTATTCTTTCCTAATCTATGGATTGCTTGAATTATATGAATCAAGTTTTGACGTTTATTACCTTGAAGAAGCAATAAAACTCAATGAAGCGTTTGTAAACGATTTTTGGGACGAAAAAGAAGGAGGATTTTTCTTTACTTCATTAAGAGCCGAAAAATTATTAGTAAGACAAAAAGAAATTTACGACGGCGCTGTTCCTTCTTCAAATTCTATGGCAATGATGAACCTTTTAAGATTGGCTAAACTAACCGGCAATTACAAACTTGAAGAAAAGGCTTCGCAAATAGCCGATGCATTTTCGGCGCTTATATCAGAACAGCCAAGCGCTTATACGCAGTTCCTGCAGGCTTATGATTTCGGTTCCGGCTCAACTACAGAAATAATAATATGCGGCGAACAAGAGAATAAATCAGTAAAAGAAATCATCAGATATTTAAACTCAATTTATCTGCCGGATGCAGTTATATTATTAAAAACCGATAGAAACAAAGAACGGATTGCTTTATCCGCGCCATTTACAAAAGGTTTAATTTCTAAAAATAACGACGCTACTATTTACGTCTGTAATAATTTCAAATGTAATACGCCTGTGTTCAACCTGCAAGAATTAAAAAAACTTATAGAACTGCCTGTGTGATTAATTCTGTTTATTAACTGATTTCGTTATAAATGCATTTTAGTTTTGTTTATTGTTTGCTTTCAATTTCATTGCGCGTTTTTATTTTATTAAATTTGGGTAATAAAAATTAGAATTCAGGCAATGGAAGATTTAGAAAAATATTTTGAACCATTTAGAAAAAACACAATTGGATATAATCAAACATTTAAAACTCCTTACGGCCAGCCTCGCATAGTATATGCAGACTGGATTGCAAGCGGACGATTATATAAACCAATCGAAGATAAAATGAGCGCCGATTTCGGCCCATATGTAGGTAATACTCATACCGAAGCAAGCTTTACCGGCGCAACAATGACGCGCGCATATCATTTTGCTCACGAGCTTATAAAAAAGGATGTGAACGCCGGATCTGACGACGTTATTATTACTGAAGGAAGCGGAATGACAAAAGTTATTAGCAAGTTCCAGCGGATTTTAGGTCTTAAAATTCCGGAACAGCTTAAAAACTATTTACATCTTCCTGATGAACTGCGCCCCGTCGTTTTGATTACGCATATGGAGCATCATTCAAATCAGACTTCCTGGCTTGAAACTATCGCCGACGTTGTATATATCCAGCCTGACGATAAAGGACTGGTCTCGCTTAATAACTTAGCCGATACAGTTAAAAAATATAAAGACAGAAAACTTATTCTCGGCTCGTTTACTGCCTGCTCAAACGTAACTGGAATACAAACTCCCTATCACCAAATGGCAAAAATAATGCACGAAGCGGGCGGATATTGTTTTGTAGATTTTGCCTGCTCGGCGCCATATGTTAAAATTGATATGCATCCTTCAGATCCGCTTGAAAAATTAGACGCTGTATACTTTTCGCCGCATAAATTTTTAGGCGGCCCCGGTACTCCCGGAGTAATTATATTCGATTCAAAATTGTACAAAAACAAAGTCCCGGATAACCCCGGAGGCGGAACAGTGGACTGGACGAACCCATGGGGACAATATCGCTTCGTCTCTAATATCGAAGCCCGCGAAGACGGCGGTACTCCCGGTTTTCTTCAGGCTATTAAAGCCGCGCTTTGCGTAGAGTTAAAAAATAATATGGGACTTGAAAAAATTGAAAAACGGGAAGAAGAACTTGTAAAAATAGCATTTAAAGAGCTTAGAACTGTTCCCGGTTTACATATTTTGGCCGATAACGTTGAGACGCGTCTTGGGGTAATATCTTTTTTCATCGAAAAAATTCATTATAATTTATTGGTTAAACTTTTGAACGATCGTTTTGGAATTCAAACGCGGGGCGGTTGCAGCTGCGCAGGCACGTACGGTCATTTACTTCTCAAAGTTACGCACAATCAATCGCGTGAAATTACAGACAAAATAGACCATGGCGATTTTTCTGAAAAACCTGGGTGGGTCAGAATGTCCCTGCACCCAACTATGACAAACGAAGAGCTTTATTTTATTGTTGACGCTCTTAAAGAGATTGTTAAAAATATCGGCGTTTGGCAAAACGATTACAAATATGAACTTCATAAAAACGAATATTCAAATATTCTTTTTACTGACGAACATTTAATCAGCACAGAAAAGTTGTTCGCATTGTAAAAGCGCCAGCGGGCAGCTTAGTCTTTATCTATTTCTTCGTCTGGGGCGATATGAAATTTGTGCAAAAATCTATGAATAAACGGCGCCATAAAAACCGATATTATGGAAAGAAACGCTATACCGCTGAATAAAGCATAACAGGCAGCAAATATTTTTCCGGCATCGGTAACCATTGGGTTCACCGGCCCCATTCCCGTCAAAATCATTGCAGCGTTCAGCAATGAATCTATCCAGCCCAGCTCGCCTATAAAGTGATATCCAGCTATTCCAATCAGCATCGAAACGCCTAAAAGAGTCATCGATACGCCAATGTATTTTAAAACCCTTTTATAAAACTCTTTTTTAGAGAGTAATGGCTTTTTGTAATGTTCGAATTTTTTCACTTTATTTTTCCATAATTTGCAATTTTAAAATAGCTAAATGCATTTTAATATTAAAGCCATTAGGCAAAATTCAGTTGGACAAATTGATTTTAAAATGATAAGTTAATGATTGTATTATTGCTATTGATATTCTATCTAAGATTAACAGACTAAACCACAAGGAGTTTTGGAGGCAGGCACATGAAAGTTTATCATTTTCTCTTGGTTTTTTCAGCGTTCGCGTTATTCAGTTTAAACTTTTCAGTCGGGCAGACAAATAAGGCTGATGGTAAGAAATTGTTTACAGAATACAAATGCGCTTCATGCCACAACATTGAATCCCAGGGAATAGTAAAAAAACGGGCTAATGGGAAACAACCATCCGATTTATCAAATTTCGGAGGGAATATTAACGCTTCGCAATTAACGAACTATCTTAAGAAAAAAGAAAACTTTAATGGCAAAAAACATCCTTTGCTATTTAAAGGGAGCGATGAAGATTTGAATACGCTTACTAAATGGCTCTTGAACCTGAAAAAACAAGCGCCGGCAAAAACAGGAACGACAAAATAGTTTTTCAGCTTTGACGTTGCTTTACTAATCTAATTCGTGTGGACATCTGCCGCTTTCTCTCATGGGGCATTCGCTGGTAGCGCATGGATCGTTATAAACCTTGCTAATATGAGTTACCGAAGGTCTAAAAGCAGAGAATAATTTTTTGCTGTTTGCCGATTTACATTTGGGGCAGTTTACTTTGTCTGTATTATTTAACGTTTTGTGATACACTTCATATTTCGTTTTACAATCGTTGCACTGATATTCAAAAACAGGCATTATAGTTCTCCTTAATTACAGATAATAATTTAACCTTAACAATCGCAATCGCGCAATCCTAATTTTTCCATTAATCTTATGTGCGCGTCTTCAGTCAGATTAATATTATATTTCTTATAGCATTCTATCGTCTGCGTAACGGAAGCAAAATACTTCCTACAGCAGGGACAAACTTCCAAATGTTCTTTTATAGCTTTGCATCTTTCAGATTGCAACTCTTCGCCAAGATTATCGCAAATGTGACTCATAACGTCTTTGCAGCAAATATGTTCAATCATTTTTTTGCGCCTTTGTAATTTCATTTCTTAAAAAAGCTCTTGCCCTGTGCAAACGCGATTTTACCGCCGGAACCGAGAGCTCTACTATTTTTGCAGTTTCTTCAGTCGAAAGCTCTTCAACGTCCCTTAGTAAAAACACTAAGCGGTACTCCGGACCTAATTTCTGAATAGCGTCGTCCAATATTTTTTTCAGCTCCGCATTTTCAATTTTTTTATTGGGCAAATTATCTACGTCGGCAAAATACTTTTCGTTTATCAGGTCGCTTTCATCTGCGTTATCAAGATCAAAAAAGTCGGGCTTCCTTTTACGCAATTCCATAAGGCAGTGGTTAGTTACAATTCTGTAAAGCCAGGTGGAAAGCTTCGATTTGCCGTCAAACTGATGGAGCGACTTTATCATACTAAGAAAAGTTTCCTGCATGGTATTTTCGGCTTTATCCCTATCGCGGCATATTTTAAACGCAAAATTAAAGACCGTTTTTTCGTATTTCTTTACCAGCTCCGCCAGAGCGGCTCTATCGCCAGATTTAGCTTTTTCTATAAGTAGTTCTTCGCTCATACAGTTGGATGATTAAAATTAAAATAAGATTCATCTAAATTAATAAATAAGGTTGGCATATCATATATGGCGAAGAATTTTTGCTCTGAATTTGGGATTGCGTTGCGGGTTCCCCAATCCGCGCATTAGCTTGAGCGTCAGTCGAGTAAAAGTACTATTTATACGGAATAAAATCGAGAAGCATTAGACGCATTGAGGATTTGTGCTTTGTTATGGTAGCGTATTACTTAAAAAACTTTTCCCGAAGAAATTCCAAGATTATTCCAATTACAGTAAATATTATTTTATCCTTATTCCGTTTTATGATATTCGGATTGTCTTTTTTATATGTTAAATATATTTTCGAATGCTTTATGAATTTATATTTGAAATTGAGAGCTAAAGAAATGAGATAAAAAACGCACCATATAGGTGTCCATAACATAATATTAATTTGATTATCAAATATTGGTATTATCCAGTCAATAACTATCCATATTAAAAAGTAATATAGGTTTATAAATTTCAATGAAGGGAATGTTCTTTTATTTATAATTTCCTCAATTTTTGCAACAATACCAGCATTAATAGTATCATCATTATATGATGATATTTTTGCATATGAGCCGGATAATGAAACAATAACGTTTGGATTATTTGTTGATATTGTAATGTCTGAAGAAACAAGCATCGGTAGTTCAGATATTTCGATATATTTATTCACCTCATATTCTCCAATAGCTATTTTATATGATTCACATGACTCGTCGATAACTCTACAAATCTCCTCTAAATCATCTTTATACAGACGGCATGGGGGTATCCGCTTCTCAATTGTTGAGTGTTTTTTTTGCATAAAATGTCCTTATATTTTAGTCTCCGACCTATAAAAATAAATTTTTATTCTTCCACTCAATTTATGTACCTTCAGGGAAATTATAGAATTACGAAGGGGCATATAGCTACTACTATCAACTTAAAAGAAACAAATAGTATTGTCAATAAATAGTTACGCTGAAAATCTCAAAGTTCGAAACCTCCAAGGACGTCAACTGACGCCTTGGAGGTTAAGCCGAATAATAAATGTTTTTGTCTTGACTTAATTTTTGCGCTAAGTTAGTCCAGATTAATTTTTTCTAAATATGTTTTACCGGCAATCCGGCTTCCTATCTTACAATAAGCCCAGGGGAAGTATATTCCAATCGTTATTATCGTTAAAAGAGTTTGCCCCCAAATGAATAGGAAATCATCTTTGGGCTCTATATCATAACCGAATTTAAGTTTGCTATTCTCAGAGACGGCCGTAGTCCTTTCAGCAAAATACTTATATAACCGAAGACTTGCCATCGGCATATAAATTCCAATCGTGATAAACGCCAATATTATTTCAACGAAAATCTTACCGCAGGAAGCCCAAAAATCGGTATCCCACGAAATAGTATAATTTTTATAATCTATATTCACCAACCATTTGTAATTTAAATACATATACGGTATAACAACTATCGTAGTAAATAATTGTTGGAAGAGAGAAAATGTAAGTGAATCCGCGGCATTAGCAGCAGGCAAGTATTTAGCAACAGTTATCCCGAGTATAATTCCTATTACAATCACTGGTATGACAATACTCAATGTTATTATCACAAACAGCTTGCCGCCTTCGCCATTAAACTTAAAATTCTGCGAATTGTAGGATGAATTGTCTATAAAAAGTCTGTTAATATTTCTAGTAAACCATGGAATGTATATCCCTAATGTTATCAGACTTAAAAGGGATCCAAGCAATATAGTTCCAATATATTTCAAGAACGGACCATAAAACACAAGCGATTGATCTTGATAAACAACGCCTTCAATTGCTAATTTTGCAAAGGGGAACATCAGAATATACGCTATAATAAATATCAAGAATAGTGCAGCAAAAACTAACCAAAATTGAATTTCGTTCGGTTGAAGACCTTTTAGGTTATTGGCTGCGAATATATATGGAACTATAACGATAAGTAAAAATAAAAGCCAAATGGGAAATAATTTTCTACCCGTTAAATTGAAATTAAAATAGTTTTTCATAGTTTAACTTTTTTTTGATTATAAATTGATGAATTAGTTATAGAGATTTCATAGCCTATAATATAGGCTTAATGGAGTTTTCTTATCAGGGCGCGCCAATTTTAATTAGAAATACAAACATTCGAACCCCTTTATCTCCCCACAATAATCAATGCTGTTTATTAGCGGAAGTTTTAATTCTTTTAATTAATACTTTCTTAAAGTAAAATAGCCAAATTATAATAATTATCAAAACGCTATACAAATGAAATTATTCGTTTGTAATAACTCTTTAGAAATGTCAGTATTAAAAACCCGAGCATACGAGTATGCAAAATTTAGTTAATCTTTAAACTCCAGACTTCGCCAAAGATACCAGCATGCAATTGAGCAATAGGGAGCCCATTTTTTTCTTTTGGCAAGTGCGATAATCTTTTTTTCGTCTGGCAGGGTCTTAAGTTTATAGTTTATCATAATCGCTCTTTTAATTCCGAGGTCCAGCACAGGCAAAACGTTAAGCCGCCCCAGAGTAAAAATCAGAAACATCTGCGTCGTCCATACTCCAATGCCTTTTACCTTGGTAAATTCGCTAATCAGCTCTTCGTCAGTTTGATGCGCAAGGTTTTCAAAGCTAATTTCATTTTTTAGAATTTTATCGGAAAGGTCCTTAACATACTTTGTTTTAGCGGCGGATAAACCAAGCATGCGCAAATCCGAGTCGGCGGCCGCAAGAATTTTTTCCGGCGTAGGCTTGTTTTCAAAAAAATTCATAAACCGTCCGCTAATAACTTCGGCAACCCTCATAGATAGTTGCTGCCCTATAATAGAGTCTAAAAACGACTTAAAATAGTCTTTATGCGGTTTAAGGTTACAGCGTCCGGCTTTTTCTATAATTTTCGCCAAAACAGAATCATTTTCAGATAACTGTTGTATTCCTTTTATAATTTCTTTATTATTCATAATAGTTATTTGTTAAAGTTTTAAAGTAAAAGATAAGAGAAATGGTCAACTAAATGAAATCTTTCGACAATATTAAGACAAATAAAATTTTTAGTAAAGTCCCTGTAAACGACATAAAAATTAAGTTTTCTCCTCATAATATAATAGAGAAAAAAGAAGGGGACGTTATTTTTCAAACTGGGGACGCCGCCGATTATATTTTTCTTGTTCTAAACGGCGAAGCTAAAACAAAAATTCCCATGCTTTCCGGCGCTTCTGTAGAAAAAAAATCTGTAAATGATTTTTTGGGAGAGGTTGAGTTCTTTGACGGAGGGACGAGAGTTTCATCCGCCGTAGCGCTTACCAATTGTTCGTTATATCAACTGACCAGAAAAGAAATAAACGATCTTATTTCAAAAAACAGAACAATACTAAATAATCTGCAGAACATTGAAGAAACAGACGACGCGGAAGAGGAGGCGATTCATGAATCGCCTCAACAATCGCCGGAACAAGAAGAGACCCCCGGGATAGAAACCGAATTGCCCGCAGATATTGATATAAAAAAATTATTCCAAGAATCCGTACGGGCGATTCACGAATCGCCCTCTCTTGGAGATATTGGATCGCCCGAAGCTGAAAATATTGAAGAGCCCGCATCGGGAGAGGAGGCGATTCATGAATCGCCTCAACAATCGCCGACGGGATCGCTGGAAGAAGAAACCCCATGGGATTTTGGCGGAGATCTGGAAGAAGAAATTGAAAAATATTTAGCGGAAGAATCCGTACGGGCGATTCACGAATCGCCCTCTCTTGGAAATATTGGATCGCCCTCTCTTGGAAATATTGAATCGCCCATAGCTGAAAATAATGAAGAGGCCGAATCTATAGATATTGAATCGCCAGAGCCAGAAGAGAATGAGACGATTTATGAATCGCCGCAACAATCGCCTATACAATCGCCTGAACTTGACATTCTAAATCTGCCAGAAGAATTAGAGCTTAAAATTCCAGAGGATCTCCAGCAAGAATTCGATTCCCTTTTTGATTTTGCGAGTTTCAAAGATATGGCTGCCGAAACCGGAAAAGAGGCGAACGATACTGAAAACACAAATCAAAGCAATACTGACGTAATAGAAGAAGACGCCAAAGAATATATCGACTGGGATTTTTCCGATAGCGCCCCTCCAAAAGAAAATACCGAATTGGAGATCGCTCCTTTACCAGAACCGGATAACGAAAATGTTGAAACTCCGGAAGCAATTGTAGCGGAGCCTGTTCAGGAAGCTGCGCCAATTGATGAGATTACAATACCCGTATCCGAAGAACCAAAACAGGATACATCGCTGACAGAAAATAAAACCGGGCTAACAGTCGACCAGCTTCATCTTATTGTTCACGCGGCAGAAGAAGTAAACTCAAATATAAAAATTGACGATGTGCTCGCTTCGATTGTTGAAACAGCCTGCGAACTTACTTCGGCAGATAGAGGCACTCTGTATCTTATTGACGAAGAAAAACACGAACTTTGGTCAAAGATTTTGCAGGGTATAGAAGCCCAGGAAATACGAGTAAAAATAGGCGAAGGCCTTGCTGGAAGCGCGGCAGAAATTAATGAGACTATCAGCGTGCCGGACGTATCGCAGGATGACAGATTTAATCCCGGATTCGATATTGCTACCGGGTACGTTACAAAATCTGTTCTATGCTTCCCTATTAAGAATAAAGACGCAAAAACTATCGGCGTACTTCAGCTGCTAAATAGTAAAAATGGAAGCTTTACAAAACTTGACGAGCAAATACTTGAAGCCCTTTCAATAAACGCCGCTATTGCGCTTGAAAACGCAGAATTAGTAGAGCAGCTCCTTAGAACCGACAGACTGGCTTCGCTTGGCAAAATGGCTGGATTTATTTTGCAGGATATTAAAAAACCAATAATAACCGTAAAGCATTTTGCCGAACACATTAAAAAGAAAACCATCCCTGCTGATGTTAATCAGGCTCTTGATATGCTGATTGAACAGGCAAACTCAGTTATTAATTTAGTTCAGTCCACTTTGAGCTACTCCGAGGGCAAATCAATCCTTCAAACGCAAATACAACACGTTAACAAAACCATGGATAATGTTTTGCTTATGCTGGCTGAATTTGTAGAATTGCAGCATGTGAAGTTATTTAAGAAATACGACAAAGACGTTTTGATAAACGTAGATAAAAACGAGTTTTATCAGGCATGCTACCAAATCACAAAAAACGCGTGCGAATCGATGCCTACAGGAGGCGCAATATATTTTGAAACAAAGGTCAACGACAACTCCGTTGAGATTTCTATACGCGATACTGGTCTTGGAATACCTGATAGTATAAGAGAAAGAATTTTTGAACCGTTTATGAGCCACGGCAAAAAAAACGGGACAGGCTTAGGTCTTTCGATAACTGAAAAAATTATCAAAGATCACTCCGGCTCTATAACAGTTGAAAGCAATTTGGGCGAGGGTTCAACATTCTTAATCACTCTGCCTATTGCGCGGAAACTGTAGACGCCAAATGCCCGCTAATTTATTTGTAATATTGGGTCCTACCGCAGTGGGCAAAACAAAATTGGCCGCTTCGCTTTGCGCGCATTTTAATGGAGAAGTTATTTCCGCCGATTCGCGTCAGGTTTACAAAGGTATGGATATCGGCACTGGCAAAGACATTTCCGATTATACTATCGACGGAAAACTTATTCCCTATCACATCGTCGATATATTAGAACCCGATCAAGAGTATAATTTATTTCTGTTTAAGCAGGATTTTTATAAAGCGTTTAATAATATTCTTTCCAGACATAAGCGCCCCTTTCTCACAGGCGGCACTGGGTTGTATCTTAGCGCTGTAGTCCAGAATTATCAGCTGAATAAAGCCGATTTTACCAACGGAATAAACGAGCTGCAGAATAAAAGTTTAGCTGAGCTTACAGACATTTTATTTGAACTCAATCCAAAACTACACAACACAACCGATTTGCTAGACAAGGAACGAATTATCAGAGCTATACAAATAGCACAAGCAGAAGCAGAAACAAACGAGAGCCCGGTTGAAGAGCTTAAGCCTTTTATTCTTGGCGTACGCGCAGATAGAGAGATAGTAAAAAAGAGGATTACCGAACGCCTGGAACTGCGGTTAGAAAACGGAATGATTGAAGAAGTTGAAAATTTATTAGCTCACGGAATAACATATGATAAACTCATTTTCTTCGGTCTTGAATATAAATTTATAGCTCTGTTCTTAAAAGGCGAGTTAACTTATAACGATATGTTTCAGAAATTAAATTCGGCAATACACAAATTTGCAAAACGACAAATGACCTGGTACAGAAAAATGGAAAAAGAAGGAGTTGTTATAAATTGGATAAAAGGAGCTGACGTCAATGAAGCTGTCAGCCTTATAAATAAGGAATTAGGAAATAATATTGAGCTCTAAAAATTCATCCTCCCTCACGGAAAAAGTCCGCGTATATACCGGCAAACATTCTTTAGATAAATGGGTCTTGCATTATAACAAAGCAAATAACTTAAACGCAGCCATTGTTATTCCAGCGTTGGCAGAATATAATAATATAAAGAAGCTGCTCGCTTCATTATTAAAAAATAACGCGGATGTTTTTAAAAGCATTCTTATTATTTTTATCGTAAATAATTTGGAAGATTCTTCCGAAGAAATAAAAGCTGATAATAAACTGACGCTTGAATTTATCAGAAATGTTAATTCGGCCGAACCATCAGATGATTCTTTAGTAAATGAAATTAGAAGTTCAGGGTTGCGAATTGGATATATCGACGCCTCCTCAAACGGACTGGAACTCCCTGCCAAAGACGGCGGCGTAGGGCTTGCCCGAAAAATTGGTATGGATTTATCTCTTTCTGTTTTTGATTATGAGACTGAACCGAATAAAATTATCGTCTGCTTAGATTCCGATTGCACTGTGGCGGCAAATTATCTTCAGGAAATTAACAAGCTAACAGGCAGAGCAGATTTTTATGCCGGAGCGGTAAATTTTGCACATCCGGTTAACGAAGCGGAAACGATGAAAGCTATTATCTGTTATGAAATTTTTCTGCGCTATTATGTTGCAGGACTTCAATTAGCCGGTTCTCCTTACGCGTTTCACACAATCGGCTCTACAATGATCTGCAATGTGGAAGCTTATATAAAAACAGGCGGAATGAATAAACGCAAGGCCGCCGAGGATTTTTACTTTTTAGAAAAGCTCTCAAAAAATTATAAAATTGAAAAAATAAATTCTACTACAATATTTCCCTCGCCGCGCGTTTCATTCCGGGTTCCGTTTGGCACCGGACAGAGGGTGCGCCGCTTCCTTGAGGAACTGCAAAACGAATATCTGCTCTATTCGCCCGATTCGTTTCTCGTTTTAAAAAAATGGCTTGCCGTTTTTAATGATAACTCGACGTTTACGTCTGAAGTTTATTTATCCGAAGCGAAAAAAATTAACGAACGGCTTTATGATTTTTTAGCGATGAATAATTTCAAAATTGAATGGCAGAGAATATTAGAGAACTCAAAAACGCCGGAACAGATTTCCCATCAAAAGAACGTCTGGTTTGACGGATTTAGGACGCTTAAGCTGATCCATTATTTAAGAGACTCACAATTCCCCCCTGCGCCAATGTTTGACGCCTTAGACAGGCTGTTTGGGCTTTTAAACATCTCGTCTGATATTACCCGCGCTGAAACAATACCAGAATTAAACGTACAAGAGGAATATCTAAAAATACTGCGACGTTATTTCTAAAACTTCAAAGCGGGAAATGCCTGAATTCTTTTATTTAATTTCTCTATATTTGTATAATAAATTAAATAGACTTCTTATGGATCCAATAAATATAATTATCGGTATAAACGTAATCGCTTTGTTTGGGGCTAATATCCCGGGCGCAAAAAAAGGAATCAGATCTGTAGTCTCTCAATCTATTGAAAAGCCTAAGACCTATCTACAGACTTTACCGCCTTCGCTTGCGACTCTTTCGCTTGTGCTGCTGATATTAAGCATATTTCAAATAGGCGCTCTGGATTATACTCAAAATCTTTTTAATATCCGCGTAATAGCTTTGGTGGTTTATCTTGTATTCTCCTGGATTCAAATATGGGCTTATAAATCTCTTGGCGATAATTACTCGCAGAATATCTTACTTTTGAAAAACCATAGCCTTGTAACTAAAGGGCCTTTTAAGATAATCCGTCATCCGCAATATATTGCGCAGATAATTGGCGATTTAAGCGTAGCCGTAGCGGTTATGAGCTATATAGTTCTGCCAATAGCATTACTTGAAATACCATTTATAATTATGCGCGCCTCTTTGGAAGAGAAAATGCTTTCAAAACATTTTGGCGATTCTTTTACTAAGTACAAAAAATCCTCCGGATTCATGTTCCCTTTTATCGGTTAAAATAGATTTATGTCAAACAAAGCAAGCATATTCATACTTATCGCAATCTGCATTTTCAGCGTTCAGGCTTTCTCTCAATCGACTAAGTTAATAATTCGCATAGATGGAAAAGAAATCCCGATTTCTGCATTTGTAAAAAATGAGTTTGTTTACGCGTCTTCTTCAGAATTAGCCGAAGCGCTAAAAATTAAGTATTATAAAAATAAAGCGAACCAAAAAATAGAATATAAGTTCGACGCATTTAATCTAAAGTTCTCTTCTAAAAATCCGTTCGTTATAAAATCGGCTAAAAGCGCCGCAGCCGAACAAATTATTCAACTGCCTATTTCTACTTATTTTATTGACGATCAGATTTTTGTGCCTTTAGAGTACGTCCTTGAGTTAACAAAAAACGCTTATCCGAATCAAATGGATTACGATAAAGACCAGCAGGTTTTATCCGTGTTAAAAGGAACGCCGATACTTAAAGAAATAATAAGCCCAAAAGAAGGGACAATCTCAATCGCCGAAAAAACGAATGGCGTTCTTATTACTATAAAATGCGTAAAGAAAATTCCTAAATACTCAAGCTTTGTAAAAAAAGACGTCCTTACTCTAACGCTAAACGACATAAACGTGCCTGCAGATAATAGCGTTATTATTCCGTCAAAGAATTTTATTAAACGCGTTTCTTCAAAAAAAATAAAATCTAATTCGGTAATCAGTTTTGATTTAAAACCCGGCTATTCTTCCCACGAGTTTACTAGTAAAGACGACGGTAAAACTCTTTTGCTTACTATCCGTAAAGCGTCGCAGTTGGATAATTCGGCTAAAAAAGATAAGTGGGATTTTAACGTTATAGTTATAGACGCCGGACATGGCGGCAAAGACCATGGCGCAATTGGCCTTAACGGTCTTAAAGAAAAAGACGTTAATCTTGCAATAGCGCTTAAAACTGGCAAACTAATTGAAGATAATATTAAAGGGGTTAAAGTAGTTTATACCCGAAAAACCGACAAGTTTGTAGAACTGTATAAACGCGGCAAAATAGCCAACGAGAAAAACGGAAAGCTATTTATTTCGATTCACTGCAACTCCACTCCGCAAAAACCGACTGACGCAAGCGGAACAGAAATATACCTTTTACGTCCCGGCAAAACTGAAAGCGCAATTAAAATTGCCGAAGAGGAAAACAGCGTAATAAAATATGAAGACAATCCTTCGCGCTATCAAAAAATAACCGGCGATAATTTTATTCTTGTAAGCATGGCGCACTCTTCATACATGAAATATTCTGAAAAATTTTCCGATTATCTGAATACTAATTTTATTAATAACCAGCAGTTAAAATCAAGAGGAGTAAAGCAGGCGGGTTTCTATGTGCTTGTGGGAGCTTCTATGCCGGGCGTTTTAGTTGAGACTGGTTTTATCTCTAATAAAAACGACGCACAGATGTTAAAAAGCTCCGCAGGGCAAACAAAAGTTGCAACGTCTATATATGAAGCGATTAAGAAATTTAAAGATTATTACGAAAAAGTAATCAAAACGGAATCGTAATTTTTATTATCTTATAGCTATTCATTATTAAACATTAAACGCGTTATGACAAAAACACAGATTTGGCTAAGCGGTTTTGTAATATTATTTGTAGCTCTGTTCATTCTAGGACGTTTTACCAAACGGGACGAACCTGAAAAACTGATGACGCCGCAGTCTGCTTCAAAGCAGGAACCGCAGGAAACAAACCCGGTAAGACTTATAAAAGATCTGGGCTGCATAACCTGCCATGGCAACGACCTAAACGGCTCCAGCATGGCTCCTGCGCTGCATGGACTTCAATCCGCCTGGACGCGCGACGACCTTATTAATTATCTTCGCAACCCCACTTCCTATCTAAACTCTGAAAAGTTTAAAGGTTATAAAGGCAAATTCAAAAATGTTGTAATGCCGTCGTATAACAATACTGACGTAAAAGATCTTGGCAAAATTGCAGATTTCCTGCTGGGGTTATAAACCAACCTTAGTAAAGCTTAAATAAACGAAATTGCGCCTTCTGTTTTTTCATTCGTAGAACAGACTTTCAGTCGTTTTTTTTTGCGCAGCAAAACGTGAGAGATATGCTTATTGGAGATGCCAATATACGCAGACTAAAAATCTGCTCTACAGCTAAGAAAAAGCGAAGCACAAAAAAAAGGGGCTTCCCAATAAATGAGAAGTCCCTCTAAAATTAATCTGATTTATCTTTTAACAGACAATCAAAAAAACTTATGCGATTGTTACATCCTTATCAAGATAAACATCCTGAATAAGATTTAACAATTTAACGCCTTCAGCCATAGGACGTTGGAAAGCTTTTCTTCCAGAAATTAATCCCATACCGCCAGCTCTCTTGTTAACAACAGCTGTCTTAACTGCATCTGCGAAATCATTATCGCCAGAAGCTCCGCCGCTATTGATTAATCCCGCTCTGCCCATATAGTTGCTGATAACCTGATAACGAGCTAAATCGATTTGGTTGTCAGTTGTTAAATCGGTATAAACTTTTTTATTAGTTTTACCAAAGTTTTTCAATGAGTTAAAGCCGCCGTTATTTTCAGGTAATTTTTGTTTAATAATATCAGCCTGAATAGTAACGCCCAAGTGGTTTGCCTGTCCTGTTAAATCTGCAGAAACATGATAATCTTTATCAGATTTGAATGCAGGGTTTCTTAGGTAGCACCATAAAATAGTAGCCAAACCTAATTCGTGAGCGCGTTGGAAAGCTTCGCTAACTTCAATGATCTGTCTTCCGCTTTCTTCTGAACCGAAATAGATTGTTGCGCCGATAGCTGCTGCGCCCATATCAAAAGCCTGCTCAACTCTTGCAAACATGATCTGATCAGCTTTGTTTGGGTAGGTTAACAATTCGTTATGGTTAATTTTTACTACATAAGGGATTCTATGAGCATATTTTCTAGCTGTCATACCAAGTACGCCTAGAGTAGAAGCTACAGCGTTACATCCGCCTTCAATTGCTAATTCAATGATGTTTGCCGGATCGAAATATTTAGGATTCGGAGCAAAAGAAGCGCCTGCTGAGTGTTCAATTCCCTGATCTACAGGAAGAATTGATACATAGCCTGTGCCGGATAATCTGCCATGATTGTGAATTGCGCGTAAATTTCTTAGAACGTTAATATTTCTGTCTGAAGGGATAAAAACTCTATCTATAAAATCAGGTCCAGGTAGATGTAATTCTTCTTTAGGAAATTTTGCTTTGTAAGAAAGAAGCGCGTCCGCTTCTGCGCCAAGTAATTCTTGAATTTGATTTGACATAACGTTTTCTCCAATTATATTTATATTTTCTCTAACTTCTTTTAAAGAAATCTGTATAAGTTACGGTATTTTTTTAACTAATTCAATCTTAAAAAGTTTAAATTTACTTAACTAAATTCATTTTACCCGTTTGTTTTTGAGAGCCTACCTTCAATTGATAAAGATAAACTCCGCTTGCAGCTTTTTTACCGTAACTATTATCTCCTTCCCAACGCGTATAATACGTCCCAGCCGGAAGTACTTTGTTTAGCAGCCGTTTTACTACTTCGCCCTTGATATTATAGATCACAAGTTCCGTATTCTGGTTTGCTAAATTATAAGGGATTGTAAATCCTATAACTGTAGATGGATTAAACGGATTTGGATAGTTATGCATTAATGTAAACTGATTCGGCGTTTTATTAGTTTCTGTATTTTCTTTCACTGCCGTAAGCTCATACCCTGCGCCGCGGGAAGCTCCCGTATTATTAGCTAAGTACAAATTAACATAATCCGGTCTGGAGGCCTGCTGCAAATAAGTATTAGCCCACTCGTCGTCAGTCAGACGCAGAAAATTGGTAGTTGTGTATTCGTAATAGCTTGAAACCGGTCCGGTAAACGCGACCTTCCCTACTCCCGGCAAATCTGCAACCCACACGCCCAAATTTATAGATCCCGTGCCGCTATGCTTAACATAACCAGCCATATTGCCCCCTTCGTCGCCTGGCGATGTATGAAAATCTGCGACAATAATATCTTTTTTTGCCATGCATATAGTTCCCGTATAATCGCCATAATATAAATCCGGGTACCATCCCTGCTCAGGAACTTCTCTTGAACACATGAAATTATCTTCGTACAACATTCTCTTTAAAAAAATGTTATCCGAATTAGATAAAGCAACGCCAGACAGCTCTTTTTGAGAAATAGCGGTAAGAGTATCGCAAATTTTAGCGAAAAAATCAAAGTACTTAATTATTATCGGTATATTACCAGAATTTGACAAGATGGACGCTTTAAATTTTGCTTCAGCGTTTTGAGCCATTGCGCTTAACGTTAAGTAAAATGCAGGGACAGGCTCAACATAACCATAAGGGAAAGAACACGCAGGCAGAGCAGTGTACGATTGCTTTGCATACAACAAATTATCGTGTCGTAATTCCGTCCATGTTCCCAACTGCGAATTTATTTTTTCCTGCCAGTACGCGGCCGTCTGCATAAACTCGGGTAAAGTAGATTTGTCTTCAGGCGGATTTAGTTTCCTGATTGAGTTTAGCCAGGCGTTATAAATTGTGCTGTTCCAAAAATCGCTTCCGTAAGAATCTATTAAATACCTCAAACCTGCAAGATTTTTAGAATATCCATATTTTGCCAATTCAGTTTCTAACAGCCTTGCCGAAGCGTTATTGCCAAGCGCAAAAAGGATATCCTGCGTTGAAGGCAAAAGTCTTACCGCTTTTATTCTGTCATAAACTACATTACCGGTTATATAGGAATCTATTACAAACCTCTGCCCCAAAAGCATAAACGACGAAGCCGGCACAACGCTATCCGGGCTTAGTGGACCTTGGCTTAATATCTGCGAAAGTATTTTCTGATATGCATAAGATTCTGTTTTTAGCGTATCGGCAAATTTCTCGTAGGTCAACGAATCAAGCAGCTGCCCTGCGTTTGTCAGACCAGCGGCTTGTCGTAAATCTTTTAAATTTGTAAGCGTAACGTTATCCTGATCGCCGACAAAGAAACCGATAAGATTGTTTAACTCGTTATATGCGTCAAAGGAATTTGAACGCTCCGCTGATTCAAGAATTAACATCGCATCAGCGCTTTGTCTTCTTAAATCTGCCGGGAGTACATATTCATCTGACTTCGGAGCCGTTAAATATATTTCTATCCGGCCAAGCCACATCATACATTGGAAATAATTTGCAAGAATTGGATAATCAGGCGAAACGTAATGCGCTCTCGGTTTAAACTGGCTGAAATCAATTTTCCTATAAGAGTCGCCGAATATTTTACAGTCCACGGCTGTTTCTGTTTTTATATAATCAAGGAATTGACTTATTATCGAATCGTTTGCAGAATAATATGGCGATACAGTTTCGCCAAGAAGTTTTAACGCTATCGTAAAATATACGTCTGCGTCTTTAAGGCTGTTCTGCATCTCCGGTTGCGCGGCGTAACGCGCGGCTAATTCTGCGTTTTTCCCATTTAACGCATATAAAAGGATTTTAAGTTTTGGAATAATTAAACTCACCTCCACATCGCTTAAAATTTTATCATAAGACGCATGGAAGGCATGTGATATAGCGTCGGTTGAGACGAACACAGGTAAATCTTTTCTGTAGATGTTATCAAATTGCTGCCCGAATGTTCCTTCGTTCAATCGTTCCGTAACCATAAAACCGTTTTTCAGCAGCAGCGATTTTTCATAATCTGTAAGCGCGTACTTAATACAAACGCTGTCATAGTACAGCGCAGAACTAATATTTGAAGTTACGCCCGCTTTAAAATTACCTGCTGGATAAAGTTGCTTTAACTTATCGGAAGTCATGTTTTGGTTCTGCTCTAAAAAGGATTTGTATTTGTTTACGTCAAACGATTCCGTTTGAGCAAATATTGATGGGAGAAAAAGAGAAATTGTCAGGACAGAAAGCAGTAGTTTTTTTATAGTTTTCATAATTACCCCTAAATATGTTAACAGAACTTAACCATTGCTGTGTAAAAAAGCAATAGCCTCTATACAATAGCGGGCAAGTAGATTGTAAATTCAGTCGACTGACCGGGAATAGATTTTACGATTATATCTCCGTAATGGAGCTTAACAATTCCCTTAACTAACGACAGCCCTAACCCAATTCCGCCTGTATTTCTGTTTCTGGAAGATTCCATTCTGTAAAATCGGTCGAATATTTTAACAAGCTGATCTTCCGCTATCCCCTCGCCCCGGTTAATTACGCTTATACCGACAGTATTTTCATCTTTCATTGCGGCTTTTACAACAATATTCTGGTTTGCTTCGCCATACTTAACAGCGTTTTCAATTAAATTATTAATTGCCAGTTTCATTGTTTCCGGGTCAATCTTTACATAAACGTTATCTACCTCATTTTCAAAAACAGTGTTTATGTTTTTCTCTTTGCCAAATACATGCGCCGCCTGGACCAGATCGCACAGATATTCCACAAGGTCGACTTTTTCTAAGTTTAGCCTGATAAGCGAGTGATCTATTTTGGATATAAAAAACAGCTTTTCAATTATATTTGTAAGCCGCAAAACTTCTTCATAATTGCTTAATAAAATTTCTTTATACTGTTCCGCAGTTTTAGGAGATTTAAGCCCCACTTCAATTTCGCCCCGCAAGATGGTTAACGGAGTTTTTAACTCATGAGAAGCGGCTATAGAAAACTGGTTCATGTATTCTATAGAAGTTCTTATTCTGTCGACCATATCGTTCATTTTTCTTACTAAACGGCCATATTCATCCTCATATTCCTCCCCCTCAATTTTATCATTCAGATTGGTTGCTGATATTTCTTCCGTCCGTCGTATTATTGAATCGATACGGGATAGCGATTTTGCTGAAATTAAAGCTCCGCCAAGGATGGCTATTATAAAAAACAGCGGCGTAAGAATCATATAAATATCAGAAAGACTCTTTAATGTTTCGCTGATTGTTTCGGTAGGATACGCAACTATGGTTTTATAATTACGCTTATTCATATACGCGCATCTTATTCTATGCGGCGATAATTTTTCGTTTTTATAATCGAATAAGATAGTTTTACTTTTTACGGTATCAGGCACTTCAATTTTAAACTTTACTAAATTTCCGCTTTTAAATATTATTTTATTCTTAAAAGATATCTGGATAAATGTGTTGCGGGAGTTGAATGCCACTGCGTCGTAAATAATATCCCAAACAAGATCTTCTTCGGTAGGGAAACGGGAATCCGGGGTGAACGTGTCAAAATCTAATTTTTCATCGGACACATAATTGCTAATTGCCGCAGCCTGACGGCTTAGAGAACTGTCTAACCTTTCGCTTAAGCTCTGATAAAGATAATAGTAGGAGAACACGCCAAATATAATCTCAAGTAGTAAAAATATGGAAGAATACCATAGCGTAGTTTTGAACCGGGTTGTCTTTGTAAAAGACTGGAATTTCAGACCCATACTAACTTTCCTTATTTATACGACGTCACTCATCTTTTATGATATAACCAATTCCTCTTACAGTATAAAGTAAAGATGGGCTCTCGAATCCTTTATCTATTTTATTGCGAAGTTTATTTATATATACGTCAATTACATTTGTATCGGTATCAAAATGGTAATCGTAAACGTGTTCGGATAATTTAGTTCTTGATACGACGCTGTTTTTATTTCTCATTAAATATTCAAGTATCGAATATTCCTTTGGCGTCAGGTCTATAATCTTATTGTCGCGCGTAACTTTGTGCGATTGAGTATCTAAGATTAAATCTCCGGCTTTAATTTGAACCGATTTTGAAATAACGCTTCTCCTTAACAAAGCTCTGATACGGGCAAGCAATTCTTCAAAAGCAAAAGGCTTCGTCATGTAGTCTTCCGCTCCGGCGTCAAGTCCGTCAACTTTATCGTGTACTTTGTCTTTTGCTGTTAAAAGCAAAATTGGAGTGTTAATTTTTTCTGCACGGAGCTCTTTGGTAAGAGTAATTCCGTCTTTATAAGGAAGCATAACGTCTAAAATTAAAAGGTCATATTCTTCCATTGTAGCCAGTTCAAAACCTTCTTTGCCGTCGTGGCAAACGTCTACGGAATAATACTCTTCCTCAAGTCCTTTCTTAATAAAGGACGCGACCTTTTTTTCGTCTTCAACAATTAAAATTCTCATGCCTTAATATAAAAAAAAAGGAGAGCAAAAACTCTCCTTTCTTCATAAATCTTTAAGGCAAAAAAGAATTATTTTGTTTCTGCAGCTGCTTTAGCTTCAGTTTTAACTTTTTTGTCTGCTTTTTTAGCTGCTTTTTTTACTTTCTTGTCAGCTTTTTTGTCTGCTTTTACGTCTGCTTTAGCATCAGCTTTCTTGTCTGCTTTAGCTTCTGTTTTTACTTCAGCTTTTTTGTCTGCTTTAGCAGCTTTTTTAGCGTCAGCTTTCTTTTCTGTTTTTGGTTTTTCAACTTTCTTTGCTGCTGCATCCTGAGCAAATACGTTTACGCTGCCAAATAAGATAGCAACTGCTAAAGCTGAGGTTAAAATAAGTTTTTTCATTTTTTTTCTTCCTTTTAATAATTAATAACTAAACTGATTAAATATTTACGATTCAAACATAAGCATATAGGATTAAGATATCCTTAACGCCAGATTAAAAAATTTTAATCTATCAGTCTTTAGCTCTTATTATTTTGCTTTTTATAAGACTAGCGAATAAAACGGGCTTTCGCGCCATTACTTTGTCCCTTTTCCTACTATTTCATCAAATTCTTCTTTAGATACTGGCATTACAGATAAACGATTGCCGCGTTGAACTAACTTCATATTCTGTAATTTTGGATTTCCCTTTATTTCTTCAAGCGTTACTGCAGTTTTAAATTCTTTTATTAACTTTATATCTATCATAAACCAGACAGGTTTGTGCGGATCGCTCTTTGGGTCATAATGAGCGCTTTCTTTTTCAAACGCTGTATGATCCGGATATCCTTCTTTAACTATTTTGCAATATCCCACAACTGCTGCCGGGACTGTATTGCTATGATAGAATAGAACCTCATCCCCAATTTTCATTTCATCCCGTAGGTAATTACGCGCCTGATAATTCCTGACGCCATCCCAAAATGTAGTTTTGTTTTCGCTAACCTTCAAGTCGCTAACCGAAAAAACGCCCGGTTCAGATTTTACAAGCCAATATCTTTTTCCCATATTTTTACCTATTTTTTATCCGTATTGTAAAGTTTACCATAAATTAACTTAATTTATCTAAAAAAAGTTTACTTTATGATTAAATTTTTCGCTAATTTTTTCGATAATATTACTATTTTAAGTAAGTCTATTGATTTTTTCTAACCCTATTTTTTAAACGGGAGCATTTATGCCGATTGACACCAATATAAAAATCTTGCTCGTTGAAGATGCCTCATCAATGCGGAAAATGGAAAAGAAAGTGCTGAGCGCTCTAGGATTGAACAACGTTGTTGAAGCTCAGGACGGTAATGTTGCTATTGAAATCCTTAATAAAGAAAAAGATATTTCGCTTGTTATAAGCGACTGGAATATGCCCGTTAAAGACGGTTATGAACTGCTTATATGGATTAGGCAGCATGAAGAACTAAAAAAAATGCCCTTCATTATGGCGACCGGAAGAGGCGAAAAAAAAGAAATGGCCAAAGCTTCCGAAGCCGGGGTTAGCAGTTTTATTGCAAAACCTTTTAACGCTGAAGAACTTAGAGAAATAATTGAAATTGCATTGGGGCTAAGGAACCCTGCCAGCGAAGTTGTCGCCGAAAGAGCCAAAGCTGAAATCTCCGCTTCAGGTAAAGTAAAATTATCCGTCGCTCATATTCAAATTACTGATCACCTTGCTCTTGGCGTGTTGAAACATTTGATACAGACAGGCGAATTAAAACCAAAATTTTTCGAACTTGAAACGAGATGCCTCCCTACCTGGAACGCCATTCAAAAATCGCTAGAGACTGGTTCCGTGGGCGGAGCCCTTGTTCTTGCTCCTCTGGCCATGGAAATGTTTAGTTATGGCGTGCCAATTAAGCTTTTATTATTCGCTCATAAAAACGGAAGCATCTGCGTAAGGAATAAGCAAGGCGGCGAATTTAAAGAACCGCATGCTGAGTTTTTTAGGAATAAATCGTTTTATATCCCTCACTTTATGTCTATTCACCATATGCTTTCGCATATGTTTTTTAAGGATATTGGGCTTACTCCGGGCACTCCGGGCAATAAAGGAGTTAACCTGAATTTTGAAGTTGTAGCTCCAATTAAAATGCCTGAATTCTTAGAAGCAAACCACGACGCCTGCGGTTACATGGTAGCCGAGCCTCTTGGCACAAAGGCCATAGCCGGAGGTATTGCAGACTTGCAGTTTTTATCCAGCGAACTTTGGGAAGGCCATCCCTGCTGCGTTTTTGCAGCTCAAAACGACCTTGTGGAAAATCACAAGGACGCCGTGCAGGAGTTTATTGACATGTTAGTTTACTCCGGCAAATTTATTGAACAAAAACCAGCCCTTGCCGCAGAAATTGCAGTCCCTTTCCTTGACCCTGATAAAAGCTTAGGATTGAAAGTCCCCCTATTGAAAAACGTTTTAACCGAGCCAAAAGGGATTAAAACAAGCGACCTTTACCCTGTAAAAACGGATCTTGACCGCATACAGAAATATATGCATAACGAAATGGGAATAGGAAGCATTATCGATCTGGATAAATTTGTTGATTTGCGATTTGCGGATAAATCGTGCCCTCCTTCTTCGCAAAAAATTAAATCAAAGCTTGCAGAAGATACTACCGCAATAAGTAAAAACCTTATGACAAGAG